>Ga0214543_1007181_pt1 | contig 19303 bp, 10 predicted proteins | sample CNSS2metaG_FD_160094 | JGI IMG/M metagenome (GOLD analysis project Ga0214543, IMG submission 160094) | Root nodule microbial communities from cowpea collected in UCLA plant growth center, Los Angeles, California, USA - CNSS2 | ecosystem: Host-associated > Plants > Roots > Nodule | place: USA...
AATGGGTTATGCAAATGTAAAGGAGATGTGGTATTCAGTTGGGGGAGGATCTGTTTTGGAAGGGAGGTTAGAATTATTGTCTGATGACCGAGGGGCATGTCATATGGTGAATATAGCAACTCTCAATTATCAAGTTCATTTGTATGTTGTGCATAGAGTGGACGAACCTCAAGTAGTTAATATGTTAGAATATCATCCTATTGAGGATGGGGCTGAGGTTAATGTGCAGAATGGAAGTGAGGTACAGGTTGATGTGAGGGTGAGTGAGGGTCCAGCTGAGGAAGATGTGGGGGTGAATGAAGGTCCTGTTGAGGTTGATGTGGGTGTGAATGAGGGTCCAAATTTTGAAGATGTGATGGGGAGTGAGGGTCCAGCTGAGGTTGATGTGGGTGTGAATGAGGGTCGAGCTGAGGAAGATGTGAGGGTGAGTGAGGGTCCAGTTGAGGTTAATGTGGGTGTGAATGAGGGTCCAGCTGAGGAAGATGTGAGGGTGAGTGAGGGTCCAGCTGAGGTTAATGTGGGTGTGAATAAGGGTCCAGTTGAGGAAGATGTGAGGGTGAGTGAGGGTCCAGCTGAGGTTGATGTGGAGGTGAATGAGGATCCAACAGAGGTTGATGTGGAGGTGGAGGCTGAGTTTGAAGAGAGTGTGCATGAACCTGATGGGAATGACTTTGATGTAAGTAGTTGGGATGAGTCCGTTGGGGATTCTTTTAATGAAGAAGAACTGGTGGATGTTAGTATCCATAATGAAGATGACCCTTTAGAAGATGATCAGGTGGAAAGGGAAGTTGGGATTGATGAAGTTGATTTCAGTGTACCAACTGCTCCTCGAAGTAACGTTGAAGATAGAGGTTTATCAGACACTGATTGGGAATCAGACAGTTGTAATAGTGTTGAATATAGTGATTCATCTAACACTGATAGAGACACTTTTGGAAGGTTGGGGATTTTTTCAATGCCCAAGAGTATGCAAGACTACAAGTGGGAGGTGAGGACATACTTCACGGAGAAGGAGGAATTTGTAGAAGCTATTAGAACTTATGGTGCGCACAATGGAAGGAAGTTGAAAATTTTCAGAAATGAAAAACGGCGAGTATGTGTCAAATGTTTAGGGGCAAATGGAACATGTAATTGGTATGCGTATTGTGTTTATAGAGCTGCCCAAAGTAGTTGGCAGTTAAGAACAATAATCAACCAACATAACTGCAGTAGGGAATTTAATATCAGGTTGATGACTTCAAAATGGCTAAGTCAGAGATTATAGAGATAATCCTGAAATAAAACTGACAAATATAAGAAACAAAGTTGGAAGGAAATGGAATGTGGGCATCTCCATAGCTACTGCTCATAGAGCAAAAACCATTGCATATAAAAATGTTGAAGGTTCTTATAGAGAACAATATAAACTGGTATATGACTATGCACATGAGTTGTTGAAGTCAAATCCTGGGTCCACTATGAAAGTTAGTGTTGAAGACAATGAGGACAAGAAAATCTTCAGGAGACTTTATGTGTGCTTAAAGGCTTGTAAAGACAGTTTTGTGAGTTGCAAACCTATTATTGGGTTAGATGGATGTTTTTTAAAGGAAAAATATGGAGGGGAGTTGTTAACAGCTGTGGCAAGAAAATATGAAGAAACGTACACTCCAATCATATACCCAGTCAACGGTCCAAATGTGTGGGAAATGAATACAAACATTGAAGTCATGCCACCAGCAAAACGAATCTTACCAGGGAGACCAAAAAAGAAACGCAGACTTGAGTCTTGGGAATTAAGAAAAGATGACACGCGAGTCAGACTAGGTGGGACACGAAAGAGGTGTGCTATATGCAGACAGCTTGGCCATAAAAGAAATAGTTGCCCCAAGCACCTGAACCTGGAACAGATGCACCAGATGAGTCTGGAACTCAGGAACAAACACAACCACATAATGACTCTGCAATAGAGGCACCAACACAGGCACCAGCACAACCACCAGCAGAGGCACCAACACAGCCACTAGCAGAGGCAACCACACAGGCACCAGCTCAAGCACCAACTCAGACAACAACTGTAATAGAGGCAACTCAACCAACAAATGAGACAAATCCACAGCCAACAAATCATCAAGTTCAGCAGACACCTCCACGCAGACCACTTGCAAAAACTTTGGGGAGGAAAAAATTGCCATTCAGGAGAGGAGTTGCTTGGAAACCATGAAGTTATTTGTCTTCGATATTTTGAACCTTGTACATTTAGTATTTGGTCTTTGAGATGATGTATTTTGAGGTGCACTTTCAGATGTTTTTTTTTTGTTTGAACTGGAATGTGTATTTACCAAATTATCAGACACTGGAACTTATTTATTTTCTACTAGAATGTGTATTTATCAATTTGTCTACTACTAGAATGAGTATTTATATGTTGTATTTATTGAAGAATGAAGATAACAACTAAACTTCTCATTCATTTAAACTTCCACTAAATTACAATCATTTTACAAAAAACAACCCACAAATTACAATGATTCCTCTTAACACTTAATCACTTCAACGAATTTTAAACAGCGCAGATACAAGGACGATGTTAATCAACCCCAAAAAAACTTATCATCCCAATTAAAAAGTTAACCCATTTCTCAGAATCTATTACGGCTTTCTCTAGATCAGTAATCTTTTTGCTTTGTCTTCCAATAGTTGCATCCCTTTCATCCACATTTTTTTCATTGCACCATTTGAAGTAATTGCATCCTTTGAAACCCTCATTTGCACTTCGCTGCTCAAAAATACCAATCAACAGATGTCAACAAATGTCCTTAACATCCACCTCTACTCTAAGAACAAAACTAAGCAAAATCATAGCTCAAACCTTATAGTTAGGGCAACCCCAGAATTGTTTTCCACCATTCTTCATTGTTCTTGCCATCCTCAACACTACAATCTCCCCACAATAACAAGTTGGAGATCCATCTGATGACCCACACCACCCAGGACGACGAGAGACGCTGTGGTTTTGTGACCCATATGAACAAGAAGAACAACCCTGACTTCGTGCGCGAGACATTTTGTTCCACAAATTGAATGCTCTGCGATGAAAATGCAGATTTGGGGCCAAACCAATGTTAGGGCAAACATTTAATCACACAACTTATTTAAATAAATCCACTGTACACGTTAACAGTTGAAAGGCCACTATACAATTACAAACTGTGACATGTATCAGTTATACTATGCCACGTCACCTGGCTCTTAACGGCGTTTGTGATAATTTAACTGGAGGTACTACATTGATGCAATAATCGAAACTGGATACTAAATTGAGACAAAGTTCAAAGTGGGTACCATTTTGAAATTTTCGAACAAAACTGGGTATGATATGATATGGCCTTTGAGAGCTTTGTCAACCATTGCCATCTCGTTGACCCTTTAAACCCTCTTATGGAGTTGCAAATTGTATGTCCAGGCTGTCTTGACCAGATCATTTTAACCTTGCATACGTACAAGCAAAGGAAAAAAAGGAAGGCTTGCAGCCTTGTTAAGAATATGGGACCTCCTATGCAATTTCCAACAATCCTGAAACCTATTACTATTCAAACAACTTTGCACCACACCTTTACCTAGCTCAATTTTTTCTCTATCAACTTACCTTCTATGCATTTGATTATTGGGATTTTATGCATATTGTGGGGTTCATGCACCAATCTGAGTACATAAAATTTGCCTATGGATATCTATTTGTAATCCACGCCCATACCTTTAATTGTGCTGTATAGAATATCTCTTCTGCATCCACTCTCTTATTCTTGAAGATGACACTATTCCTATGACTCCATATAGTCCAAATGATTGCTATCCACATACACCTCCATACTCTATTTCCTCTAACATTCATTTCCATTAGGCAAAATTGCTGAAAGTTCATATTAGCTTGACTATGAAGAACAGTACTTACCCCAACCCAATTATTGCACATGTTCTAAACAATCCCAGTAATCTTACACGTAAAGAAGGGATGATTGGTAGATTCCTCCATTGATCCACACATGGGACAAAGATAACTCTCTAACATTACTCTCCTTTTTCTTAGGTTTTCTTTGGTTGCAATACGATCTAAAAATACCCTCCATGTGAAGTGTTGTGCTGACAGTAAAGCCTTCACTTTCCATAACAAACTATAAAGTTCCAAATCTTCTGTTTTGAAAGTGTTTTGCAACTTTTTATATGTTGATTTTATAGAGTATTGTTCTATCTCTTCATCTTTCCAAAGCCATTCATCCTCATTTTGAAAGTTTAATGTATTTTGTGTTAAGTGTTGCCTTAGTTCGATGATTTGAGATTTTTCCCATCCGAACCAATCACACCTCCATTCTATTATCCATTCCCACCTATTTTGTATCCATTTACCTAACTCACTCAATGTAGCTTGCCTCAGTTTTGCATTTAAGTATAGTCTAGGGTATCTATACATGAGGGGAGTATCTCCAATCCATTTGTCTTCCTAAAACCTTACCCTTAAGCCCGAGCCTATTTTCCATCTAATATTCTCATCAAACCAACTTCCTTCACTACTTTCCCCACATATCTTTCTTAAGTCCCTCCACCACCATGATTCATACTTGGGATTAGTTCTGCTATTTAAGTTCCTCCAAGACTCATACTTAGACTCTAAGCCTTCCTTCCACATGCCTTATTTTTCTGTTTCCAATCTCCACTTCCATTTACCTATAAGAGCTATGTTGAAGAGTTTAATGTCTTTAATTCCAAGTCCAAGCCTCATATTTGGTTTTGCATATGTGCTCCCATTTCACCCAGCCTATCCTTCTACCTTCACGTCCCCACCCCCATAAAAATTTCTTTGTGCCTTCTTAATTTCTTTCGTTATGGCAGTGGATGCTTTAAAAAGTGATAGGTAGTATAAAGGTAGATATATTATAACTGATTTTATAAGACTTATTCTTCCTGCAAAAGATAAGAAACCATGTACGAGCACATCTCCGTCGACCATGGATGAGAAAACACTCTGATAATAAAGAGTATCACTTTAACTATCATTTAATACATTTATATTACTAATTATCTTCATTTATTATAAGTGAATGAAAATTATAGGTGAACTTTCATTAGCTTCTCAGTTATACCTTATCGATAACTCCAATTATAAAGTTAAAAATTTTCACCTCATCAATAAACACTCAATTTTCACTAAGAATGTTTTGAGTTCATTATGCGGACTTCTAAAACATTTTCAATCCAGACGAAGAAAACAACAATCACTCTTTTGTGAATCATTTATTAAGGTAAATATTTAATCTTTATTAGTCTAAAGAATATTTTCTGTAGAAATTCAGTTCTCACATTCATGTGGACACAAGCACACCTTTGTGGTTATGTGTAATTTTCTATATGAAAGCGCCTCCTACATTAGCATGGACATTGCCACAGTCATGTGAAAAAATGTCTTATACAATCTTCTCTACAACTCCTTTTACATTTATATGGGTGCAACTACACCTTTATAGGCTAATTTATTGTGCAATTTTATTTAATAGTGTGCCTCATAAATATATGTGAACAACATCCTCTCTGGTGCAATTTTAACAAGTGTGTCTATCACGCACACATCTATTTATGCGATGGAAAATTATTTTTTAATAAATTTGACAAAATTTTCATAAATAGAATTAAAATATATTAATTTTTTTTTATTTTTTTAACCAAAATGAAGCAATGAAATAATATTTTTTTTATCTAAATAAGTAATTTGTCAAAATTTGTAAAAACAAAAACGTTATTAAATTATCATTTTCCTTCAATCATGCCTGTATATGAATGAACTTGTATAACAATGTGTTTCCACACTTCTTGAAGTCAAATTTGTGGACTTTTGCTATTCCTCTGTTGGTGAACATTTTATGCAATTTTCTCTATAAACGCATCTCACACTCATATAATGTAGTCACACCCAAGTTATTTAAGAAGGAAGATAAATGTGCTCAATCGTCAGGTGTAATTTTCTTTACAAGCGATCTTCTACACTCACATAAGTGCTATCAAACCTATGTGAACAAAAATCTTTGATGCAGTTTTTATATATTAACGCAACTCCCACCTCATGTGAACTTAACACTCAAGTTATTTTAAAGGGAAGATAAGCTAGATAAAATTTGGTAAAAATTAAACCACATTTATGAATCTCTTCTTTATTAAACTTCACATATGCTATGTATGTATATATAGATGGTGAAATAAAAACAAAAAACAAAAAAAAACCTTAGACTTATACAGTGGCGGAACTTGGAGAAAATATTTAGGGGTGCCAAATTAAATTTATTATATATAATTTTTTTTAGTTAGAAAAAAAAAAGTTTTTCATTTTTTCTCCTCATTTCCTCTGCTTAGAACAAACACACATAATAATAAAATTCAAAAAAATATGACTATTATTTGCTATTTTATCATGATACTAAACCATGAATATTATTTTAGATAATCTCTGTGTACCTCATCAATTTGATGTGGTGGGTATTATCAAATTTGAAGACGCTTTTTTCGGATCGCATTCTAATGAATTTTTAAATTCATTATATATAACTCTAGAAACTTTAGAGATTTGATTTTCATTGTCTTGACTTCTTGGTTCTCATAAAAATTTTAGTTAACATATATGCCGTTTTTTTTCATCTTTATCACAAACTTTCTTCTTCAAAAAAGGAATTAATTCTTTTACTCTTTATCATAATCTTTTTAATATAAATTTAACATCTCACCTATTTAGAAAAAAAGATAAAATTTATATTCAGAAATCATAATTATCACAATGAAAGACATAACAAAATTCATACCACTTTAATTAAATAAGCAACACAGTATAAATTCAAAACTTTAAAAAAAAATTACCTTAGGCAGCAAAAAACACAAAATTCCTAAATTTCATAATTAAGGATTATAATAATTTGGGAAAAAGTATAAGTAAGGTTCATACCAATTTCATAAAAGAATCCCTCAAATCATAATTAGGTTTATACTAATTTGGGATAAACTTAATTTAGAGAAACATCTTAAAAAGAATCATAAATCTGACATACATAAATCATAATATGATACTAACCTTGATCTGTGAGAGATCATGCGAGAATTACTTCAATCTCAATCTATGTGTTCCCCAAACCTCTATTTTCCAATCTATCTCTTTGTATTTATTTCTTGGTTTAATTAGTCGGATGGTACCCACTTTCGTTCATATGTGTCCGTTTGGTACCCGCTTTTAAAAATGTGTCAATCTAGTCTAAACTTTTGAAAAGTGTCTTAATCAGGTCCCTTTCAGACAAAAATTACTATAGTCGTTAACTGTATTGATATTTAAAATGAATTACAAAATTAAGAATTGATATTTATATCAAAATTTAGGACCTAATATTTTTTTGCTGAAAAGGACCTAACTGAAACATTTTTTCAAAAGTTGGGACTCAATTGTACCTTTTTAAAAGCAGGTATCAAACTAACACATCTAAATAAAAGTGGATACCATCCGACTAATTAAACTTTATTCCTCTTCACACACTTTCATGATAATTTACATAGTAAAAACATGCTATAACAAAAAAAAATTCCTAATCTCTTTTATAATCCAATATTTCCATTAAATTTTTTATTTTATTTTTTATTATAATTTTCATAATATAAATTTAATATAAATAATATAGTTATTCGTTTGACTAATTTCAAATTATTATATCTTATAATAATTTACTGATATAATTTATTTGACTCTAAAACAATTGAGTATATATATGGATAACCTTTTTTATTAATTTTTAGAATACATTAGAGTAGATGGTATATAACGTTAGTTTTAAGACCTTTACTTTCATTTTTCAGTATATGTTTTTTAATATTTTAACCTTTGCTAATGTATTTAGAATTGTTCAGTTATGAATGTCTTATATGGTTACGCAATTCTGTGTTTTTATTTTATAAAATAGATTAAACTCATAATTGTTGATTGTTGAAGATATATACGAAGAAGTCTGATAATAAAAATTGTTAAATTAAACATTATAAAACTAAATAGTATTGAAAAATTTCTAAAACAATAACTATTTAAGCTATAATCGTCCTCATATCTATACATATAACGACAATTTTGTCATAATTAATGTATAAATAAGAACACATAAATTTAAACAAAATAAGGTGTAGTTGTTTTCGTTATCACTTGCTTAATGTATCAATAGTACCATTTTCCTATTTCAAAAAGCCCCTTTTATCGCTATAATGCTTCCCAATAATCTCCTCTACTTAAATTCATTTACTCAAATTAGTCAAACTCAAAGTAAAATTGAGACATTAGAGTTTGTCACAAATTCTGAATTTATGATGTGTCGTTACTAAATGTTTATTGCATGTTCAGTTTTTTTAGAAAAAGTTGAATATGTTGCGATGATGTTTTGTTTAATCCTTCAAACTTTGTTGTAAGCATAAAAAAATGTTGGACCCCATTAAAAAAACAAAAATGTCTAATATACAAAGTCAAAATTGAATGGTTCCTTGTGGATATTGATTATCATGAAGTTGTTTTTGTCAACGGAAATGATGGCTCCATTTTGTTACAAGTTGAGTTTGTATGATATCTCTCAATTAAAATATCTAACAATTGAGTACATTCATGCACCAAATTTAACAATTGATCGAACTATTTACTCATACACCAACTTCTTTTTCTTTTTTCATTTACATTTTTTAATTTCTATTTTTTTCCCATTACAGCACTTATATTTACCTCAGATTATTTCTGTTTTTTTAGCTCCTTATTACAATTATCAACCCAAAACCTTTTGTCTAAAACTGTCTAGGCACCATGTTAGCTGTGATCATGTAGATAATTAAAAATGGTTTCAAACGGGAAAAACATGCAATCTTTTATAATTTAATTAAAAATTAGTTTTAATCAAATTATATATTGTTCTTGTATCCAATAAGTATCATATTAAGTATCATATTGTTTTAGAAGTCGAAGTCAAATATAATTTAAATATTTTTTTCCTCCTTCTATTTTTTAAAAAACATTTTTTAAAGATGAAATTGTGATGAAATTTCATATATATATATATATATATATATATATATATTTTTTTTTTTTATACGTGGTTGAGATATTTCAAATACCTCAATACTTATATGTAATATACTTTACTAATAAAAGAAATATACGTTGAACTCATACTTTGTTTATTTTCTCAATGTATAAACTATATTTTACTATAGAATTTTACCATAACAAGAACAAACTTGTTTCTATTTGAATCAGATACAAAACGACAAATCATTAAGATAACATTCTTAAATATTTTAGAAAGATAAACTGCCTTTTTTAGAAAAATAAACTAGAAAGGTTCTCATTTATAATTAATATCAGATTTTCACCTCAACTCTAAATCCTAATTGTATCTTTCAAAATATATCTTGGATTTTACCCTTGATTTTTATCATAACAAGAACATAATTGTTCCGATGTTTCCTTTGAGTCGGACACTAAGATACAAATCATCAACTTTAATAGCGGTATTAGATCTTTTAGAAGGACAGATCAGAATTTCTTAGAAAAATAGAGTTGAAAGGTTCACCTACATCTATAAAAGAAAGCTTAAGGAAAATCAATAATGTATTATTGTTTATCAGCAAAACAAGTATTACAAGAAGAGGTAAGGCACATGAATAACCGCCTAGAGGATATACACACTTGAATTGTACGAATCAAACTCAAAAACAGAAGAACAATTGCAAACCATCAATTTCCCCTTTACGAAAGGAAATTATGAACAAATTAACGAAGTTTTTTTTTTTTTTTTTCCAGGGAAATATCAAGGAGCTCTTGCTGCTGTTAACTAATTAACGAAGCTGCACTGCTTCCTGATCTCACCATCGTAGCCGATAAGCACTTGTATAGAACCCATGCGCACCATCGCTTGGGCAAACTTCTCAGCCCAACTTGCACCATTGTATGCATTGCTTTCAACCATTGGCTTTGTGGATTGAGTGGCGAATAGGGTCTGATCCGATGTCAACAAGCCACGGTGGTTGATCAAACCCTCATAGTATTTGCTGTCCAAACGAATAGGAGTGGAAGGTTCCAGAGAAACTGTGGTGCCTGTGACAGCGGGTGGCGGAGGACACTGCTTTTTCAACGTTTCAGCATATGAAGGGTCGAGTGAGGGATCTTGTGTGACCGTGCCACTGAAAGAGTATAAGCGATTCGAGAAGACACCACAACTAGCCACACCGATTGAATGTGCTCCTGAAAGTGTGACCATTTCATCTACGGACAAACCCTTTTGTCCAAAGTTATTGATGAGTTGATCAGCGTTGAAACCCGGTCCAGGAAGATTCTGTGGAACTTCGTCACCAATAGAGACACGACCATCTCTGCGTCCTGATGGAACATCATAGTTTATTCCACCAACTTTGGAAGCACTGTCTCGTGCTGCAAAGGCCAAAATGTCAGCACATGATACTGTGTTAGGGCATGCAGCCTCCAACTGGGTCTTGGCCTCGTCAATCACCTCGAACCCACGTAAGCTTGGGTTGTTGATGAAATTGTCTCGTTCAGCTGGCGGGTTTCCCGGTGTAGATGCTAGTAACACAGAACCATCACATCCCTGATCAACACAGGAGCAGCACAAAGCAATTTCAGAATCAGAAACTCATATATTTTTAACTTTTGTTCTCTTTGAAGTGATTAAGAAGAAACTCATCTATATATATATATATATATATATGAATTGAACTTACCCTAACAAAGCAATCATGGAAGTGCATTCTGATGATACCAGCTGCTATGCCTGGGTTGGCAGAAATTGCTTTTTCTACAGTGCTTTTCACTATTGCCTCAGCAGATGGGCATGTGGACCTATAGAAACCCACTTCCAGAGATGCTGAGGCCAATGAAATCAGAACCAAAGCAGAAACCATTTGAAGCAAGCATGGAGTAGTATCCATTGTTATTGTTGTTGTTGGTTTGTTTGAATGTTTCAAGACAAGACCAGAAAGAGATTTGTGTTGTACTTTTGTATATGATGCTGTTGACTATTGATTAAGGAAGAGGTGGAGAGAAATTGAGCTCAAGCAAATGTATTTATAGGTTTATTTCTTGTGAGATGATTCGTGAAGTTTTTTATTAGGGAAACAATCAAATTTAAAACCGTGTTGTACCCTGCAAATAAAATAAGTGGCAGTTGAATTTGTCTGTCTTGAACCTTTCTCTTCGTGCTCATGACTTTGTCTCTTATTTTTACCTTAGCGTTAGCATAAGAAAATGAAATTAAACCTAACTCAAATCCTACGACGCATAACATATTAATTGACCTATAGCAAGAGGGTAAAGGGTGATGACAAAAATAGCGGCTGAAGTTCAGTTGGAAATTTTGCAGGCTCTTTGGTGGCTGCATGTGGCATTTAACTGATGCAATTTGATGAAGTGTTGGCATTTGTTTACAATTAAGGTGCTGAATTGTTACCACTTGCCACTGCATGTTGCTTATGTGAACAAGCTAGGAAGCACACCAAAAAAGAAAAAATAATAGTATTTTAGTTGGACCAGATTAGATTATATTAGAATGATGGTACGTTTTCTGCTATAAAATTAATGTAGAAACTTTCATGGTAAAGGTTCTAATAGTAATTGATTAAGATATACAAATTAACCTCTTGTACACCAATAATTAGGAAGTGTTCAAAGCAACAAGAGTTGCAAGACCTTTTCTGTTTTAAGATGATAATGATATTCACTTCTTCATTTTTTTTATTTCAATATCAACACCATTGCAATAATTCGGAATTATTGTTGAAACAAGTGGAAGACTTTTGGAACAAACCAAATCTATTTGAAGTCTTTTGCAAAACTTAAAGTGAATAGAAAAACATTGAAGACTTTGGAACAAACTGATTAATTATCCATATTACATCAAGTGTGGAGCTCCTAGTTTTTCTTCATCAAATTAAAATTGAAAATTAGTATTCACTGATTTACAAAACTATCGTTTATTTGTAATGAGGTTTTTTTTTTTTTTTTTTAACTTTCAAATCTCATTTACTTTACAAATATATTGATTGAACTATACCTGAATTATATTAATTGCTAAAAGTATTGCTCATTTGCGTTGTACTATTTTATAAAAAGGAAAAAGGATTTGACAATCATCATACCAAAAACATTCACTTCACAACTTTAAATAAAAATATTTTAACTATGTTTAGTTTTATTTTTTAATTTAAAATATATATATATATATATATATATATATATTATTAAAGTGGTTGTAAAGTGGGTGTATTTTTTTAAAAGTGTTAAAAATACTCTTTTCCTATAAAAAAAATTGTATTTATTTTTGTAACAAAGTTTATATTTTAGGTATATAAATTGATTTGTCAATCCGAAAAACAAGAACCCACCATTTCTATTCTTTTATTGCACTAGTACTAAATTCAATTTTCTTCGAAAGCGATAGCTTAATTTTTTTAATACATTTTAAATAACATCTTTTAAAACATATACAAATTTTAGAAGGACATTTTCCACTTTTCATTTTCACATAATATTATGATGAATTTAAATTTGGTTGGAACATCCCACTATACCATTTTATGGCTTAGTTGTGTTGGCAACACTTAAACATTGTTGCCTAAAATAGGAATAGAGCACGGTTGTTTATTATTTTCTATAATGCTAGTTTAATTTGCCTCCAAGACTAATCATATAAAAAAAACGTTGCTTATTTCTTATAATTAACATGTAACATGTAATAGAATGTGGACAACTAAAAACAACACATATTAAAGCGTGGACATGTTAAGCCACATTTTTTAAATTGTTGGTATTTTAAACCACATTTATTTTAAGTAGCCTTTATATATTTTGTTCATTATTTATTTTAAATTGTCTCAAAATATCCCAATTAAAAACTTATATATGCACGTAAATAGTAATAGCTCTTAGATACATTATTTTTTTTAATTAATAAAACTTTGAATTGGTATAATCTTAAAAGCCCTAATGAAAATTGAAAGATAATATTACACATTCTTTCGATGAAATTAAAAAATCTAGCTTTGATATTTTTTTCATAAATATAAATTAAAATTACACGTACCAATAAACTAATAAACTAATAAACTCTAAAATTAATAACATGAAACTAATAATTTTTTTCCAAAATATTCAAAATAAAAAAATCTCTCTTCGCGCCCATCGTTTATAACCTTAAATCAAGAATGATTTTCCCTCTTCCACCAAGAATGCAACTCACACTCGCCATTCACTCTATGTTTGTCAAAATCCGTCATCATTGTCTACTCTCTTAACAGATTGAAACGCAGCAAGGAGGTGAAGGGTTGCAACGTACATCAGGTATTTATTTCACTAAATTCTAAATTTTTTTATAGTACAATTTGGATGGAGAATAAGTTTAAGGTAGTAGTTTTGGATTTTGAGAGATTCGATTGCTTCTTACGTGCAAGGACGTTATAGTAGTCTAATTGTTTTTAAATTAATAAAGTTTTGAGTGAATTAAGAGTCTAGGGTTAGGTTCAAAATACAATTTGTTGCGATTGGAATTGGAAAAATTTAATTGGGTTTCGTTGGGGTTTTTTTCTAATTGTGGAAGAGGGAGTTTCATTAAGTATAACATAATTGTGGAATGATTTATGATTTTATTTGAATTAAAAAATATATAATCTTGAAAACCCTGTTTATGAGTTGTTTTTTTACACTTTGATTAGAACAGAGTTAAAGGAAAGAAGCAACTAAAACGTGTTTTCATTTTTTTCTGCACTAAGACAGATCGAGAAAAAAAGTTTTTCAAAATTATGGTACCCAAACCAATTTGTTTTTACTTCTTTAAAATACAAAAACTCTTTTCATAAGCAGTATTCAAACATGCCATCAATTTTTTTGGCAGTTTTTGTTTTTAAGATTTGCCAATATCACAAATGCTTGGATATTTATCGTTGTATATCTTTTTAGCTTAATTAGCATTCAATTGCACTGAACCACATCTATTTTTATTTATTTATTTTGTAAATGATATTGGATTACCACTACTCACAAAAGTTGGAGAAGATATGTTCTGTTCGACCATTAGGTTAGTGCATAGTGAGAGTCTTCCAAAATCTTGGTTATCCAATGGCAGTGCCAATGTGTTCCTAGGTTTACTCTTACAATTCTGTTCTTTTGGAGTGATATGAATTTCTTTTGGAGCTTTGGTGTATTTCACTTTTCCATGTATTTGGATTAAATATCATTGTTCTTCAATACTTTGATGATATCGGGAAAGTGGATGAATTGGATTTCGGTTGCCAAGTGGTAGTTTGTATGTAACAACTTGTATTGTTCACTGGTTTGTAATTTTATATGAAATTAACTTTGGTTTATTCTATGCAACTCTTTTCTCAGGCCCAATCAGGAATAGTTTTTGTTGGCTCCCATCTGATTAATGAAAAAGCATCATGGCCATATTTGCATTTATGATTTGTTCTTATTATTGTCTTATTTTTTTGACTTTGATCATGCCATGAAAGTAGTGGTTGTTCACGTAAATAAATTGTTTGTGAGGCTCCACTTGGAATTAACCTAGTTTTATTCGGTGAAGTGTTGGTCTAGTATTCTTGCTTCATTATGTATATTAGGTGACATTGCTTTAGCTTTTAATGTTTTCAGTTGTACAAATATGATTTTACATATACATTATGGTATTTGCACATTTAATTTTATTACCAAATGTTATGACTTTTACTTATGGTTTCTCCAATTACAAAACTTATGAAGATGAATTTAATTGTCTATTACCTTTTTAATTTCATAATTTAAAATAAATAAGTCTTTTAATAATTTATATGACTGATTATATTTTTATCTTGCTCAAAATAAATTGGAAGAATAAAAAATTAATTATATGACTGATTATATTTTTATCTTTTAATTATTTTTTTATAAATGCTATAATTTTAGTCCAAAATAATAAGTCACACTAAAAAAAAAAAGTGTTCCCTAAAAATACAACTTATAAGAATAAATCACATTTTTAAAAATGTTGATTAAATACTATCAAAAGAAAAGGTAGCGTATAAAATGTGTTGCCTAAAGAATAGCCAACATTTAAAATGTATTACCAAAAGAATTGGCAATGTCTAAAATGTGTTGCCTAAAAAATATGCAACGTTTGAAATATGTTGTCTAAAACTATGAATAAATCGTTGCCTATACACTCATAAAAAAGTGTGGTCAATTGTACTTGTCTAAGACAACGATTTTCAAAACATTGGTGGCCTTAGAAAAAAAAAGCGTTGCCTTTGAGCAATGGCCACGACCGCAAACTCCACGGTTGAAAAATTGTTGTCAAACTGTTGCCTAAACTTAAGGCCACAAATATAATGCTTTTGGCAACACTTTTCAACTGTTGTCTAAACTAAAAAATAGTGTAGTGTCAATACTAATTGTTAATTTCTATTTAATAAGCAAACACAATAAAAGTAAAATTATTTGAAAAATAACAATAACCAATGGAAGCTACAACATCCAATGCATCAACTTGATGGAGACCAGTGAATGCCTTAGGCATGTTCACACTGATGATGTCAGTGAGAATCTTGTTCTTCTTGCATAAGGCCTGCAACTTTACAAAGAAATACTTCCTCAACTGATCTTTTAGTCTTGGATTTACTTGTGACACCAATATCTTTAATGAAATTTTCCCACTCCAGTTTGTGTTACTGCTGCCAAACTTTCAAATAAAATTTTCACACTCCCAGTCTATATCATTGTTGTCAAACTCTCAAATAACATGCTTCTCCTATTGCCTCTAACTATCCTTAGTTGAGTTGTTGCAAGATCTTCCTAAGAAAGGTTCATGGATTTGTTTTTTGCCACTAGATTTTGAACCATGGGCCTGCATTTCCTTACATGCTAATAATGGTTCGGTGTACCTTGTAGGCATAAACAAACTTGAAGCAAAGATTTGATAAAGTCAAGTGCATGAAGATCTCATTTGATTGATGAAGATTGATAAAGATTCATTGGAAGATCATGTCACTACACCATTTCTTAATTTTAACAACAATCGAAAAGTATTGCTTGAAGTAAAAAATTCGTTGCCTTAAGTTTAGGCAACGTTTTGGCAACAGTTTTTCAACCGTGGAATTTGCAGCCGTGGCCATAGCTCAAATGCAACGTTTTTTTTTTCTAGAACAATGTTTTTTCAAAAACCGTTGCCTTTCATCAATACAATAGACCACACTTTTCGATCAATGATTAAGCAACACTTTATTCATTGTTTTAGGAAACATATTATAGACGTTGTCTATTTTTTAGACAACACATTTTAGACATTGTCTATTGTTTAGGCATAATATTTTACATGTTGTCTATTCTTTAGGCACACCACAACAAAAATGAATTTTAGTGACAAAAATTTAGTGACAAATATAAATTTTGTCACTTTTAATATATTATTTGTGACTAAATTTTATTTGTCACAAATATTAATCATAATAGTGATAAAATAAAAAAATGTCACAAAAACTATATTAAAAACTTTATTAAATAAAATTATTATTAATATATAAATTACTAAATATTAATAACTTAGTTCTTATTTTTATTAGTGATAAACTATTAATTATTACAATACTAAAATATTTTTTTCATTAATAATAATAATTATAATAATTATAATAATAATATATAACAAATTTATTTCATATGTTTAACATAATTATATATATTAAAAAATATTAAATTCTTATTTGTTCAGAATGAATACCATATCTTTATTTTATAAGTAGATATTATTTTCATTTTGTGACAACGTAGTTAATACAATAATAAATATAAATTTTGTCACCATTTATATATAATTTATAATTATCTTTTAATTTGTCACACAAAATTTATTAAAAATGACAAAATATATATGTCACAAATAATTGTTCATTAACCTAAAATGTCATATGATAAAATTGTTTTTCTTTTAATAAGAATATAATTAATAATAAAATTATTAAATATTTATAAATTAATAATTGTCATATAGTATTAATGATTAATGTAATTATAACTATTATAAAAAATAAATTCTTTTTGTTTTTTGACAATATAATTAATAGTGATACAGATAAAATTTGTCATTATTTATATATGTAACCGTCTTTTAAAAATTTTATTAAAAACAACAAAATATCATAGTTATTATGACAAAATTATTTTTTTTTATATTCATTATATTATCGATAACCGTTAAATTTTTTTATTTATTTTAGATTTAAACTTTAGTTCTTTTATTTAAAAATTAGTTCTATTTCCGCTACGCCACTTCATATTCATAAAATTAATTTCACTAATATATTAAATGATCTATTTGTACATACTTTTATACTATGATATTAATAAATAATATATCATTTTAAATTTAAATTCAACATATTAAATTTGAAATATCTAAATTATATAGTATGTCTAAATTTAACATATTTTTTTTAATTTTAATTTTCAAAAACTTGAAGTTTACATATTCAACCATTCATAAGGATAATATTTTTTATCGAAAAGATAGTACATTATCATGTAAAAGGTCCCAATTTGATTTTTTTTATCATTTGAAAGATGGATTAGATCATTTTCGAGGAGATGATCTTTATTTATGAAGATTTGGTGACAAATACCAAGTAAATGTCTCGATTTGAAAAAATATATTTGGCTAATCTCATGAATAGAGTCTAGGTGCAAACAAATCTATGACCATTCCAACAGAACATACCTCTAATTAAAAGAAACATAAAGAGATCAATGACTATTTCTTTAGAGAGGGTCTTGATACAAGCAAATTGATTACCATTCCCACACAGAGGGTGTTGTCAATGTAAATGGAACAAAATGCAATTAGTGACAATTCATATAAAGAGGGTTGTATGTAAAGAAACCATATTTTTTTAAAGAATTTGAGTTGGGTATATAGGTCATTTCATATGAATGAAGAGCACCATTAACCTAAAGAACCAACTAAAGAGATCTTTTTTTTTTTTTTCATTTTCTGAAGGAAGGATTCGATAATTATTGGTATGACTAAAGAGAGTTTCAATCCAAAAGGTAGAATTTATTTTTTCCTTTTCCTTTTTGAATTTGATGAATAATATGTACATTATGCATGATTTTGTCAACACATAAATGAATGGATAATTTTTTTTTTCTATTTTCTTCTACCAACAAAATATATAAAAACCTTTTTGTTGGGATTAGGTGTCAAAATCCTAAGATGAATGCATGATAAATAATTTGTTCTTTTATTTTTCTTGCTACTCAAAGAATAAAAATCTTAGTCTTTAACATTAAAATAATTTTCAAAATCATATAATTTATGATCTACATATATCTCAAATATCAATAGATACCCAATATTTTACATACTTGAATATACTAAATTATTAATTTTAATTAAATATACCAAATAATATTTAAATAAATTAAAAATTAAATCAATAAATTAATTATAAAGTATGAACTAAATTTATTTTTTTACATATTTTATTAAACCTTATCTTTAATTTGATATCTCTAAAAATGAAATTGATTCTTATTTATGATATATATATATATATATATATTATATTATATTATACAATTGATTTATTTTAAAAAGATTATAAAATTTGTTTGTTAGCGTGATAGGATATATTATTACATAATCATTATTAAGTTATTATTAATGCAAAGATATATAATTATAAATTTTGTTTGATTAAATATTAAATTTTTGGTTAAATTATTCAATTGGTCCCAATTTTCGTATGAAAATTTAAATTTGGTCCCTCAATTTTAAAAAGTGTTAAATAGGTCCCTAATTTTGATAATTTGTTTCAATGAAGCCCCTTTCGCTAAAATGGCAGAAACGGCGTTAAGAACATAGTGACGTGGAAATGTTAGACTGAAACGTGTCATTTATATTTAAATGCATTGAAAAACAGTTAAGAATTGCTATATATAAGTGTAATGAATCATCCATAAACTCCATTGTTCATCATTTTGCGTCTGGGAGAAATGTCTTGTGAACAATGTTCATCCTGTAATGTTGGGGGAAATCAAAACCCAAGTGCGTAGTAATTTATTTTCTTTTGCTCTGTTGATGCCATGGGTAGTTGCAATATCTAGCTACTGACTATTTCAGTGGGTGAGGAAAAATGAGACATTCCTAGTTTAAATACTAACATTATTCTACTACAGGCTTGGAAGAAATGGACAGAGCAAACACCAATGGAGTTTGTGGATCCAACTCTGAGAGGT
>Ga0214543_1007182_pt1 | contig 19303 bp, 4 predicted proteins | sample CNSS2metaG_FD_160094 | JGI IMG/M metagenome (GOLD analysis project Ga0214543, IMG submission 160094) | Root nodule microbial communities from cowpea collected in UCLA plant growth center, Los Angeles, California, USA - CNSS2 | ecosystem: Host-associated > Plants > Roots > Nodule | place: USA...
ATATTAAATAAAAAAAAAAAAAAAAAAAAAAATAAATAAAAACAAAAAAAAAAAAAAAAAAAAAAAATTTAATATATATATATATATATATATATATATATATATATATATATATATATATATATATTGAAGAAGAAGAAGAAAAACTATTATCGTAAGTTATTTTTATGTTTGGAATTTCTGAAAATAATATAACTGGCAGAGACTTGTATTAATTTACTCAATCCTTTATAAGGAAATTTATGAGATGTTGAGAAGAAATGAAAGACCCAAAGTGGAGAAATTTGACCAAAGAAGAAAGAGGGAAATAACTCTTTGATTGGTGATAGATTTAGATTTTATAATCTATTTTTCTTTTTTCTTTTCTAGAAACGTAATTTGTTAGCTCATCCTTGGGATAGTTTTTTCCATGCTAATGATGCTCATATTGTAACATCCAATTGTTTATATTGTCTTAAGGAAAAACATTTATATCCAGAATCCCTAAGTTAAAAAACAAAAAAGACACTTTATTAATCACAGGTTATTTCATAAAAGATGGTGAAAAATATACTAGTATCGTCTTAATTAAATGTTTGCACTACCAATATTGTATAATAAAACGATCAATGGTGAAAAATAAGACTAATGAACACTAAATTATTGTATGGCACTAATAATTTTATTTTGTACATGGTCTTCGAGACGAAGTCAATGATAATTTAAATATATATATTTATCTTTTAATTTTTGTAAGTATTTTTTAATAACAAAATCATAAAGAATTTCAAATCTCAATGCAAATAATATGATACGATCTTATTTATGGTTGTTTCTAAATTTGAATTATCAAAAAGACACAATAAACATAAATTAGAGGAGAATGCAAATTACAACAGATATCAAAATGTTAAATTTTTTTGATAAGAATAAGAATTCTAATCTAAAAATCAAAAAAATTTACTCTCTTTTGATACTTTTGTATATAAATACATAAGTTTTTCTTTAAAAAAACTAGAAATCCTAAAAGAAAGTTTAAATATAAAAACATAAACGAATTTGTAAAAGAAAACTCAAAATCAAAAAATGGAGATATAAACTAATTTTCTCAAAACCTATTATTCAAATGTATGATCCATGATATTCATTCTTTTATGTCTTTCAAATGCCAATAGTTATTCCTTAATGTCAAAACACTAATATTGTCTAAGGATAAAAATATCATCAAAACTCGATTATTTAATAGTCTCAAATCAAATTAAAAAATAATTTTCATACCGAATTTATCCGCAACTCTTTGAAATGTAAGACAAAATCATAAATCAAATTCAAACTCTTAAACATATGCTGATAGGTTGGAATAGAAAATACTATAAATCATATAAAAGTCTCTTTTTTAATGTGTTATTTAATTTAATATCTTATTATACATAAATTTATTTATTTTTAAGTGGTGGATGATTTTAAATTTTATAAAAATAGAGTGACAAATGTTGTGGTTGGTGATGCAACGTGGAGAGACGTAAGATATTGAAACATGAACACGTATTGGTCTTGGAAGTGATGAAAGATAAACAATGATGACGAACACCACTTGATTCTAAAATTGGTAATCTAATTAGAATAATACATCATCAACAATCATTCGTCACGTTAGTAACGAGAAAATTGACAATGAAGAAATTCAGTTATAAAAGTATTATTTTGATAATTAATACTTTAATTGTAGAATGACCCATTTTAGTTATCATATCCAACTTCAGCAATTTCGTTTTCTAGGGACTGTTAAATTGTTTAAAGTAAATGTAATTACTATGGTTACTTTATTTAATTTTCTTAAACTTTAAAACTTTGCTATATCTTGTAAATAGATTAAGTAAAAGGTAAGTTTAGAAGTTCGGATAGAAAAGTTGTGTTCCTATGTTATTATCAAAATACAATTTTAAATATTTTTATGATAGTAGAAGAATAAAGTATTTTGAAAATTAGTTGAATAAACTACATTTATTCAATGAAATTTACACAAAAATATATAAATTTTTTGTTGAAGACAAAAATATATAAATTTCATGATCTCTTTCTTCGTGAGTAACAATTTTCTAAGATTATGTGTTAGATTCATGATAGTATATAGTTGATGGTGAATATTGAGAGGGAATTAAGAATTTGAAGGGATAGAGTACATTAAAAGACATGAATGTTAGGTATTTCTAGCAGTAAAAATAGGCATAGTTTGACTAGCAAGGTTGAAGAGTCTATAATAAAAGTTTGGTCATACAAAAAATTTGTGACCTAAATTAAATTTAGTTTTTTTTTTTTTATCTAGGCTCGTTTATAAAATAATAATTATATTTATTAGAAATAAAATCTTACTTTCTCTCAAAATCAATACATGTATTATAATTCATATTTATCTCTCTCTCTCTCTCTCTCTATATATATATATATATATATATAATCTTTCTATTTAATTAAAATTAATTTCATTAATATGAATTAAATTTTAAAAATACACATTTTATTTTGTTTTAAATTTTTTAAAGTGGACAAATGGACTCACTAATCCGATACACAGTTAGCCATTTCTTCGTGTACCTTCATAATTTCTTCTTTCACCTCCATAACCAAAATGAAAGATCAATTTACAACTATCTTATTCTAATCTTTTTCCTCCAGGTCTCCTCTTTCTCTCTTTTCTTCTCTTCTTTTCTCCATCTTTTATCCTCCATCCAATTTTTAAAGTTACACAGAAAGTGAAAGAAAATACTTGAAAGTTTTATGAGAAAGATGAAAAAAATATGAATATACACGTTCATTAGACACACACAACCCTATACACTCTATTAGGGATGACAATACGTCGGGTTAGACACGGATAGTGCTTATCCGAAACCCGATTCGCGACAAAAAAATTTATCCACTACCCGTCTCGCTATCCGTGTGAGTATCTGTTTACAAAGTATTTGCGAGTATTTTAAAATTCGTGGATACCCGCAAACATTAAAAAAAATATTTTATAAATATTTAAAATTAAAATTAAATAAAATTAAAAAAATGTAAAATAAAATATATATTATATTAAATATAAACTTAATTTAAATTTAATTTTATCTAATAAAATATAAATCAAAATTTAATTTTCATTAAATTTAACTTAATAAAACATTATTTTATTTTTAATTTTATTTTTTTACGGATAACGAGTACCTGCAGATACAAATAGTATGATACTCGCACCGACTTGTTTATAAGCGGATATTAAAACACTTGCTACCTGCGAGCAACAAATATCCGCAAGTACCAACTATCCATCACAGATTTTATCCGTAAATACTCACAGACACAAATATTTTTGTCATCCTTACATTCTACCCTTCCATACACCACTTCCCTACTCCAAAATATAGCTTCCATCCTCCACTTTTTTTTTTCCTCACAAAAACATAAATTATGGATTCTACAATATGCAATACAAAATAAAAGAATTGTATCAGAGATTGTATAATTTATAATATATCTTTTATTTTTGTGATTCGAATTATATAATTCAAAATATAAAATTGTATAACTTATACTGTAAAAATTAAAAACATATTCTTGATTATATAATTCAAAATGTAAAATAAAATTTCGAATGTGACAAGATGAATGTATAAAATTTTTGGTGGTGCAAATACATAAAATATATTAAAATTAATATATATCTATATATATATATATATATATATATATATATTAATTTTACATATATAGAAAAAAGTTTAGGAGACAAGGCTCCTATAACTACTTTAAGCTCCACAGCCGGCTCCCTCTTCCATTTGTTTTTTCTCACAAAACATATATTTTGGATCCTACACTCTCGAATACGAAATATAAAATATATTACATATCGTATAATTTAGAATACATTTTTTATTTTTGTGTTCCAAATGATATTATATAATTCAGAACATAAAATTTTATATATTAGATTGTACAATATGAAATATAAAAATTAAAAGCACATTTTAGATTGTATAATTTCAAATGCAAGATAAAAAATGTATTCTGAATTATATAATTCAAAATGTAAAATTTGTATATCGAATTTTAGATTGTGCTTTTCGTTTTACGTTCCAGATTGTATGTTCCAAAATTTGAAATTGTATATTCCAAAATATTTTCAGATTTTGTATTTCTGATCTGAAAATGAAAAGAGAGTAAAATTGAAAATTGAAAATGTATGGAGGTGCCGGAAGAAATTATGTTAGGTGCATGAATGTAAATAAAAAATTGCAATTTGTTTAGAAAATAAGTTGGATTGACCTTAAAGAATTTCTTTTTGTATCCCATATATTCTTCCTATAACCCCATATTTTTTAAAATTCTAACTATACCCTTATTTTTAATTATAGTTTCAGATTGTATAGTTTGTAGATATTTTGGATTTCACAATCCGGTATTCAAAAATATTATTTTTACACATTTCATACTGTATAATCCAGAATATAAATTTATATTCCAAATTATATAGTGCGTATTGCAAATTTATATTATAGATTATACAATTTATAATATAATCTGAAATATAAAATGCATTTCAAATTATATAATGACAATGCAACTGTAATTCATAATATAAATTTTGAAAATAATCTGAAAATACAATTACAATTCTGATTGTACAATTTGTAATACAAAATTTGTATTTCTGATCGTACAATCCGTATTGTAATTTTGAAAACAATTCAAAATGTAAATTACATTCTGGATTCTACATTTTGTAATACAAAACTATATTTTGGAGTATAGAATCTACGATGCAAATTATATATTAGATTTTACAATTAGTAATGCAAATTACATTATGAATTGTAAAAGCTGTAACACAATCTACAAAGGCCTTTATTGGCTTTCTATTGCATGTCGAATTTGCTACCCCTTTTATATATCTAATATAACCCTCTCCATGATAGCCACAAGCATGTCATTAGTCGATGCTTTGTTGGTAAAAGAGTTATGGATTCAACGAGTTTAAGAAGCACGATGTCCATTGGAATCAAATTATCCTCCTCGCTTACAATAGTTTCTTTTGTGCTCACTTGGTATGATGGAGGAGTGTGGCAATAGAGTAATACGAAGAAGGCGTTGGGATGGATGAGGGCATTGGTTGGTTGATGGGTGCAGTGCCTGGTGCAGGTGTAGGATTGAGTGGGAAGGAAGAAGAAAGGAATAAAATTGACATTTTATGAAAGTTATGGAGGTGTAAGAAGAAAACATGGGGTATAGGAAGCAATTCCCTTGACTTTATACAAGTTTTGAGTGGTCCATTGGGTTGGATCAACATGTTTGGCAACTCTACGTGGGCTACTTCTCCATTCACCCCTGTATGTTAGATGAAATGACAATTTTACCTTCTTCTTATGTCCAACCCCACCTTTGCACCACTTCCAACGACAACACATCTCTTCACCTCTTCCATGGTGACACACCTCTTCACGTCTTCATCGGTAGCTAGGTAGTGTGGTTGTCACCATCGTTGAGGGGGGAAGGAAAGAGGCTTTAATTATGCAGTAGCCTGAAATGTGCTATTGATGGGTGGAGGTGTGGACGATGCGTTATGCGGTTTTGGTGGTGGAGAGGATAAGGAAGATGATGAAGAAAACAAAGGTGGGGATTTATGAAAGTGGTGATGAAGATGGAGGTAGGTTTACGAAGATGGTGGTGAAGATGGAAGTATGTGAGATTTCTCATGTTTTAGTTTGAAAGGTAAAGGAAAATGGTGTGTGGGAGATGGTGAGGGTGGTGGAAGATGAAAGAGTATAAGGTGCATCGGGTGGGTGGAAGCTGTGAAAGGAATGAAAGGGAAGATGAGATAAAGTAATAGAGATGAAAAAACTAAGCATTATATAGATGGACCTAAGCATGTATTAAAGGAAAAACTAATTACTAACCGAACTAAATGTTGATCATTTCAAGCTTGGAAACAAGATATCGAAACAGTCTTAGAACAAGAGGTTTTGTGAGGAGATATATAGTTTGGCCCTTAAAAGGAATAGGCATGAGGGAAATAAGTTTGGACTAAACTTTCTCGCATACCAAGTGACAATCAATTCGATGTGTTTGGTTCTTTTATGGAAGATTGGATTTGCTGCTATGTGAAGAGCTGACTGACTATCACAATAAAGAACCACCGAACGTGTGAAAGAAATGCCAAAATTCTGTAGAATATAGACCAACCATTGAGCTTCATAACTTGCTTGAGCTAGAACTCTATATTCGGCCTGAGAGATATCTACCTTTAATCACTTCAAAGAAGCTTCATAGGCTAGGATGGAAATGAAACATATTAGTTGTAGAAGGAAGGAAGTTGAATTGACTACATTTTAGCACACTACTACAAAAAAAAAATCATATTAACCTTTATAAGGATTCATGAATAAACATGCTAATGACTTCTCAAAACAATTCGACAAATTCAAACTGAACTCTTGTCTTGTTTTATGGCTTCGTATTGAGACTTGCACTTTCTATTGTAAGAACAATAAAAATTGTTGTCTAAGAGTCCCATGAGACAAGAATATCTAATGCAGAGTCTAAGCTTCTTAACATATGATGGTCTTACACTTCATCGTGATGAACATAATTAAAATAGAGATACCAGCTTACAAAAAAAAAATAGAAATTATTTATTATAATTGAATTCATGACTTTATCTATTAAGACTAGATTATCTTAATTTAAATAGTTGAGATACAACTATTAGAACAAATTGTGTAAGGTCTTAGCGCCTAAATTTAACAAAGAGAGCCTTAATCATAGTTGCATGGTTGCATTGCAACTTTTCTCTTAATAATTGTATGTTCTGCAATCCCTTACGATTTTAAAATCTTATCAATTGCAACGGTGGCTATACATAAACTGGCACATAACACTGAAACATTCGATAATCCATTGATTGGTGTGACAGTTGTCTTCAATACTTTTGGGTTGAAAATATGAGAATTTTTATGCTTTACAGCTTTGCAATAGCATATGTAGGCAGATTTTTGAACCTTTTAGGAAGTTCCAATTCTTCCCATTCTTCATCATCAAGCTTAGAGAAGTAACGGTCGACATCGCTATCACTGAGAAGCTCCAATTTGGAAGGTTCCCACTGAAAAGGATATCATCAATATGATAACTAAAATACAACTTTTCAAGAAAATCAATTTACATGGAGGAATGTTCATGCTGGAATGGGAAACGGTTATACAAAATCAAAGATATGAGTAGCTACCCACCTTTGGGTTCTTGTCCTTATCTAAAAGTATAGCCCTACAACCCTGCAGTAAAACATAACAATAAGCAAGCCATGGAAGAAAAATAATCTAAAACAACCATGGATTATCAGATACCTCAAAGAAATCCTTGCTGTAGTGTCCTTTTAGAATATGACAAACAATTCTATATTCAAGAACAAGGCATGGACCAATACCTAGGAGCCGAATTTCTCTAATCTGAAAATGCCAATAGGAAAATATAGAAGTTGTTATAATTACAATATGATATTATGACTATGACTATGATTATGATGATGATGAGATGACAACAATGAAAAGCAAGTTCGGATATTATGGTGATATGTGTACTAATCTTATTACTTGGGCAACTAGTGAAGTTGTTAGTGTTTCCTTCAAACATTGTTCAATTGAGCCTGTCTTTCAATGTTTGAAAAAAATTTAAAAGGAAAGAAAAAATCCATTCAACTCCTATTGTGCTTTTTTGTTTATCCTTTCTCACTTTGTTTTTGCAAGGCCGAGTAGAAGAATTTGTACTTTTCAAACATGTAAATAAATTACAAAAGAAAAGGTGAAGATTTCCAAGCACTAACCAAGCCTGAAAAAGTCTTACTTCTATCTAGGGCTTGGATTAATCTCATGCAGGCTTGACTTTATACATTCCCTACTACCTATGTTTATTCCTGTCCTAGCTACAGACTGACAGTTGTTGCTACTCAAGAAAGTACAGATGAAATTTCTTTAGTCTAGTGCTATGGGTGTGAAATTAGGAGATTTGCTGTTGTTTAAATAAGGACGGGTATGGGCCTTGACAAATTGGTTTCTAAGAACATTCTTGTTATAAATAGCTCTGAAAGTAATAGCCCACCAACAGAAGTAGGATTAGGGGCTCCAAATGTAAGGCACAGAAGTAATGCTAGCATGACTTTGTCCCATATTGAGAAGCTTCCAAGGATTGAATGACTCAACAAGTAATGATTGTTAGAATTCTGTTATGCACTATCGGTGGGTTCTGTTAGATAGTTTTTCAGTTAGATTGCCTTTATATTCCCTTCTACTGTTCGTACGAAAAACATATTATATTGTCTCCTATATTTCTTATTAATTGTTCTAGAAAGTAAATGGTTAATCTGTTTTCCTTCTCTTTCCAATAGGATAAGGTTGTCCAGAGAATCCAGCCTGATTTCAAAAGGTGATATTGTGCAATGCCTAGCTCAAAATCAGTCCATATTCATATATTGTTATATGTCTATTCCTTTATAGATTTCTTCACATCGCCTTGTAAAGATGTCGGAGGTTCCCTTGGTCCTTGCACCAACTTTTGTCTATTAGCTACTAGTTTTGGTAGAAATGAAGGAGCCAGATTAGTGATATCCTCAATATATGTTAACACTTTGGTGATTTGATTGAAACTAATTTGGATGAGCAACTTGGGATATGAAGTTGAACTAAGTTAAAAACAATATCTTTTATGGGTGAAAAACACTTTCTCTCCCTTTTTCGAAGTATTATTATCCCTTAACTCGTTGCTATTATCTCCTCTTTATCTTTATGAATTCATTCCTTTATATATTAAAGAAAAAGCACTACAAATATACTTGGAAGTTTGGAACAATTGAACATATAGAAGAGAAATTAAATTTAGAATGTACATGAAACATAACTTATAATTCCTTCAGGACACATACCAATCTAAGAAAGATTTTAAGGCTTGTTGGAGATGCTTTCTTCAAGGTTTGAACAGTTTCAGAAATCCAATGATCAGCCTTACCGGTAGCTTCTATCTCCTAAAACAGCAAGACAAAATTCAGGTAGCTAAAAGAAAAAATATCATCCTTCATTATGCTGAAGAACATTAATCAGATACTTTCAAAGGCATAACTCAACTTACCAGAGAAGATATTATTCCCTCGACTGATTTTCTTGAGAAGCACTTGTTGATCACATCCATCCTGCAATGAGCCACCACAAGAAGATATAAATGAGAAATGTACAAGACTAAGATGGTGTGTTATGTTTCAATTATTTAGAAAAAATACAATAACAGAAATCTATAATGAAAGTAGAGGAAGAGAATTTAGGTTCCTCAAATGTTCTGAAACTAAACCAAATTACTTGACAGATACAAGTGAAGTGAGCGGCTTCCTTGTGAGGTGGTAGAACTGTTACCACTTGGTTATAATAGGATATCCAGTGAAAGTTGTGACTGTCACAACTAACACAAACAGATCAGACGCTTGACCAGGGCATAGCTGAGAGAGGCAACACGTGGCAGCAATGTAACAGGATTCAGTTGAGCGGAGAGGTTGTTACAGGGGAAATAAATTATTATAAGGAGGGTAACAAAAAGACAATTTGGGTAGTGATTAGGCTTGAGACCCCCCAGCTATGAAAGTTATCATTGCTAGTATGTGCATCTTTCTTTGGGTGTCATTTTTCTCCCGTTGTGCTTTTTTTAGTAGTTTGTTTATTTCTGAACTGTTTGATTCATAAGCCATGAGAAATAAACCTTTTTGAGGTTGTGCAGTATGCACTTGACTAATTGATTGACTTTGTAATTAGCAAGGACAAAAAAAATCAACAAGAACTACATTTGGGGTCGCTAGCAATGGGTTAGCAGTGTGGATTTGGGTAGGTTGTAGGAGGTCATAGGTTTAAAGTTCAAACCTCTAGTCATCAAGGTAGGGGGAAAAATTGAACCATAAGAATGAAATTCAATTAAAATGACCAATTCATTCTATCATGAACAAACCACACTCCATTATGTAGAGAGTAGGGATGTAATAAAACCATATAATATAGAAAGAGACTAACCAAAATACAATTCGAAGAATAATTGGCTACACTCATGCACATGCACGTGCACATGAATACATCCATACATACATAATTCGTACATACATATACACACTTTCCCAGGTATGTGTACATAAAAGCACAAAGACTCGTCTACGAATTTTGGGCATAGGATAAGAAGACCGCTAGAGGGCCAGGTAAGAAGAGTCAATTGGGTGCATTATAGCTCAATGATTAGCGGTTGACTAAGAAAAACAGTTGATGAGATCATGAGGGACAATCTAGAATTAAACCTAAAGATTTTGTTGATGTGACTGACTGCTCCTAGTGAGAATTGATTTTGGTTGCTGCCACTGTTGTTGTGAATGATAAATTATCCATCTATCTATCGTCCAAAGGCTTTGATTGTTTATCTATTTTTGTGTATATAATACATTGTATTTCTTTATACGCATACCAACCTGTGATAAACGCTGTCGTCTTTTAGGAAAGGTTGCTCTGAGTATTTATCGATAATAGCAGACACTGCATTTGGATCACTAGTTTGCACCTTGCATAATGCTTCTTCCAATAAAGACAATTTCTGCGTATTGAATGATTATAAGAGGGAGAGTTGAAATATAACATAATACAATAAGAAAGAACTATTATGCATTAAAAAATCGTAATAATGTTCCAAAAGAGAATCCACCACAACTGATTGAAATCCGAAGTTAAATTGAGACAAGGTTTGTGTAATCTTTAAAAAAAAATCTCCTAGTACCTAACTAGGATAAGTTTAAGATTATAATATGGTTTTTAGTGTAATTTTAAAGTAAGTGAGTAAATGGCTTTAAAGAGAAGACAGGAGCAATACCCCCAAAAACAATTGACTCAAATTGAAAGAAATTTGATTCTCAACTACTAACGCTTAATCTGTTAAGAGATCAAACAACAGCTCATAAAGTTAAGGTCATTACTTCAACTGCCACCTTACTCAGCAGGTGCATTCACTTCCTAAATCAGAGGGTAATAAAGTTTGACACCAAATCCGAAAAGCATCTCCAACTTCCTAATATTTATCCATAGATATTTTACGACATACTTTCAATCCCCAGATTAGATTTTAATAGGAAAAAAAAAAAAATCTCCAGGTCAGATTACATTTGGTTGACCATTTTTATTTCAAAACTGCAGTAAATTTTTCAGTGATTTGAGTACACAAATTTTACGACTAAGTTTAGGCAAAGTAATTACAGAAGAACTACTTGCCAGAAAGAGCCCACAATTACAGTGGCAGGTAGCATACCGATGAAGGAACAAAATGTGTTGCAAGACCACAAACAAGCATTTCTGCACCATTCAACCTAGCACCTGTAAGACCAACATATTCTCCTGCAATTTGTTTTCCAATAGAAATGAGAAAATAGGGGGAAAGGTTCGTTTGAGAATGCTTAGAAAAGGTAAAAATAGTAAGTGTTCAAACAAAAATAGTATCACAAGTATTCTTCCAAATTGCTTTTCATTTCAAAATTTGAGTTCACATAACTTCTTTTAACTTTTTTCAAAAGAAATGGTGAAAAACATTATAAATCGTTGATACAAATGCAGATCGGTGATAGCCAAAATATATTAAAACGTTCAAATTGTAAATTGAAGGATTATGATGCCTATGGTAACATGCCAAAAGAATGCAGGACTCACAAATGGTGAGAACAATTAAAATATGGAGAAATTATGTAAACTTAATATAAAGGATACCAATTTGGACTAAATATATTTGTAGAAATTTCTAAGATAAAGCATGCATACCAAAAAAGCCAGGCAGCCTTGACAAGAAATATGGTGCACCTACATCAGGAAATAAACCCAAAGCTGTTTCTGGCATTGCAAATACCTGAAAACACTAGAACATATAGGTGACGAAGTACAAACAGAAAATTTAGGTCAACTAATACTTGGATGCTTAGATGTAATCAGAAAGGTGTACACCGAATCTTCCTTTGCTATCACCATTTTTTGTTTTGCATAGAAAACAAATTCCTTGGTAAAAAGAAGATAAGTCTAAAACTAACAAGAAGAAAAATATCTCCATTAGGTGCCCAAGGGTATTGCACAATCATACAATTATTTGACACCTGCGGTTACAGAGAAATGTGAGGTATAAATAGGTCACATGATGAAAATATCTTTCGCTCTCTATAGTTATTAAGAAAAGTTGACTAGTTAGGCTTTGTAAATAACATAAGTGGGCCTAGAGATAGGGGAACAAGGCATTTAGCCTATCAGGAATTGTTGGATAGGCAAAAGAAGGGATTGTGTTTTATATGTGGTGGACCGTACAGTCCCATGCACCAATGCCCGTGAAACAATTATGGGTCATAGAAGAGGCTACATTGGAAGATGAAGTTTCAATTAGGAGTCAATATCTAGGACAGAGTCTTGAAAACAAGACAATTCTTCAAGAGGAAGTTATTAATGAGACCCAAAGAATGAGTGGGCTTCCTCAATCAATAGTCCACGAAGGTACCAAGACACAATGGGGAAAAATATACGTAAGAACGAAGAACCAAAGAGCTGAGGTGGTAGGCAATTAGAGGAGAGAGAAATTGTGGAGGTGGAAAGAGAGACTCTATTTGTATTCGGTTTTGCTGAGAATTGGGGGAAGACTGGATTTTTGATTGAGAGAGGAGAGGAACCGTTTGTGTTGCTCTAGAGAGGAGTGTAGCTCTGGGTTGGATTTGTTATCCTTCTATTTCCTGTTTTTGTTAACAGAACAATTCCTACATCAGTGTTCTTTTCATTCTTTTCTTTTTCTTCTAAGCTTTTAAGATGTGGGTCTGTATCACTTTGTGTGGCGTATTCTATTCACTTGAAGAAGAAAAAATAAAAATAACACTGCAGCAAGGAGTAGCACTGACTGCAGAGGCTGAATACAAAGCAATGACGCAAGGGGTGTGGGAGATAATGTGGCTAAACAAGATTGTTCAAGAACTGCATTGACCTATGAATCTACAAATTGAACTAAAATTACAATAAAGTTGCAATTACATATAGCACAAAATTCCATACAGCATGCCAAACTAAGCATGTGAAGATTGATAGGAAATTTATAAAGGAAAAGGTTGTTGAAGTAATTTAATGGTAGCTTCGGTCTAAATTTGAATTTATTGTAAGGAAGTTGGATGTGGTGGATATTTTTGTACCAACTTTGGATGTATAGAAGTTGTTAGATATATTTATAAAACAATTTAATTCTAGAACGCTTAGGGTAGATATGATATGATCAGCTTTTTTACTGATCTTATCCTTTTTTGTTTCATTTTTCCTGACTTACCTATATCTATATTTTTAATTTGAATTGTATTTAGATTGGTTAGAAAATCTATGATCAAACTCTTCCCATAAATCTCAATCTTTTAAAGTTGAATGATTATGAAATAAAATTTTCTATCTTCCTTGAAACTACATTTACATAGCAAAGCTCTCAACAAAAGAGTACCGTATTCTCTGTAACAACACGAAATCTTCCATGTACAGAAGCACCAGCACCACCTCCCATGACAATTCCATTAAGAATGGAAACCTTCAAATGTTTGCAAACAAAGGTAAGAAAAAAATGTATGTATATCAGTCATAGCGCAAAAAGAAAAAGTATATGGTAAATAAGAAGAGTTACCTGGGGCTTACTATATGTTGCCATCAAGTAATTCATTGTATATTCGGTATGAAAAAATTTTGCACCACTCTTCCAGTCACCTATTTTCATAGAAAATAAAAATTAATAATTTCGCATTAAAATTAATTACAATATTTGAAAATTCATTCAAAGTTATTGAATTTTTATACTAGGTAGACATGTTGATATGAATGAAGAATTTCAAATCAGCACAATATTCCACATCAATATAGCCATCCTCTCTTATAAAGATTGTAGAAATTGTCACAATACAATGTACCACCAGTTTTGTTTTTTTTTTTTTTAATTTTATAAATTCATGCAAGGTATGAAGCCTTCACATCACATGTAAACAATGTACCACGAGGTTACCACAAGGAGAGGCAAATATATTTATTAAGGGAACAACCGGAACACCACCAATTTTACATTAAAGAATGTTATCCTTTTGTATTTGAGTTACCTGTGTGTGTGTGTGTGTGTGTGTATATATATATATATATATATATATATATATATATATATATATATATATATATATATATATTAGAGAATGTTAGATGTAATTAAATAAATACATGGGCCTTGGCCTATCCCTTTGTATCTTTTTGTATTTGAGACACGTATTTGTTTGTATATACATGTGTTTGTATATATGTTTGAGACACACACAAATTATTGTTTGACTCTTCAGCATATACTTCTGAACCAAAACAACTTAATTCTAGAACAATTAGTCAAAGCTACTAAGAGCTTATCGTAACAAGTTTGTTGGGCCTATCATGTCATCAGCTATTGGATTCCCCTCTAGTCCCACACTCAAGATGTCTAGTCCTCAACTTAAGGGGGGTATTGGAGATCCTACATCAACTAGGGATAAGACCAAATTATAATATATATGTGAGTTCAAACCTCACCTTATTAAGCCAATTTTGCAAGGTTGAATTAGGCTTAAATTTCAATTTCACAATATGGAAACAATAGGAATCATTTGTATTTTCACCCAACATCTTAAGTTTCTGAAATGGCTCATGATAAGTGACAAGGAATCAGTTTGTCAAAATTGTTTGCATTGGTTTAATTGATGAACCATGTTGAAAGGGTTATTGACAAAACAGGTAAAAAAGGATGGTATTGATATAGAACCATGTTGAGAAATTAGAAACTGAGAAGGAAAGGTTCTGTTTTCTTTGGACAGGCAACCCCGGAAAGAGAGATCGGGATGATGGAGACTTGAAGAAGTAGAAATAAAATATAATGAATTTCATGTATTTTGTACACAAGAGTGTTCTTACTTATAAGGAAGAGAAGATACAATAATAAGGAACAAAATCAATATCTAATCTAATAATGGGAAACATAAACAAATCAAGTCTCTAACAAACCAAAATGCATCTGAGGCTCAACGTGATTCAAAAAGGCTTGAAGCAAAAAAAAAAATGAATATTATTGATGACAATTCTGGCCATGGACGTTTAATACTTCTCTGCCTGCAGTAAATAATAATCTTAATTCCTAATAACTGAGTAATCTACAACAAGCAAAACATTTACATGGGACTAATAACAGCTCATAATTGGCAAAATAAAATTTATAAAACTAAAATAAGATCAATGTAACATGAAATGATATAGTAAAAGCTTAGGACAAAATACTGTATACAATATATATTATTTTTAAGTTATGTGATCCATTAAGAAACCAAAATAAAACATACCTTTACTTCCTTCACGAGCAACAGCTGCCACATCACCACCAGCACAAAAAGACCTTCCATTTCCCTGATATAGGTAGAGCCTCAAGACAAGCCAAAGTCAGAAAAACAAGATTTTCTCTTTGAAAATAAGAAAATTTTTTCTCAACAAATTATATTTTTGTTCCACCCATGGCTTGTCTTTCTAATTGTTAATGTAAGAATACATGAATTGTTTGAGCAATAGAAGTTTGTCACTAACCAATGAGTATGTAATATAGAAAGATACTTGCATCCTCTCTTATATTTTAAAAACAAAGATTCATAAAAAAGATAAAACTGTAATAGTTAGAAAAATGGAAGCCCTGAAAAAGTATTATCATTAAGGAACTACTGGCCACACCAAATTCATACAAAGTAGCTGTTTTTATTATTTCTTGGTTCACTTATCATAACTTCCCAACAAAATACTACAAATTTTCACCAAAAAATAGGCAGTCTAGACAGAAAATTTTCAAATGAGGCCCTCTGGACTATGGAAAATGCAATAGTGCACCCTCTCTTGTTCAAACTTTTCAATGATCAAACTCTAGATTACATGACAATGGAGGAGTGTAACTGTAATGAAGGTGGAGTAGTCGCTAAGTATTGACAGCAATCCTTTCGACAGCTATGCACAACTGTAATGAAGGTGTGGTAGTACACTTACCTGTTATCTATTTATTTTTTTCATAATCACCTTTTTTCACTTTATTTAAATTGTGTCTGTCTAATTATTACAATATAAATGTTTATAGAGACAAGTTTTAAAGTTATCTTTCATGGAAATACATGTGTTTAATGCAGATAAATTAATATTGACATGATGAAACAAATCCATGTTGGTTGTTAAGCATTTTGTGATGTATCCTTGGTTCCTTGGAAGTTAAGAAACAAGTGGGAAAATTGTCTGAAGATCATAAAGCATATGTATTTTAGGGTTTCCCCATACATTTTTAGAGAGTGAAATAGTTGAGCTGATAAACTTGGTGTACATGGTATTACTCTTTAGGATTTAGTTTGGTGGGTTGATTTCCCGTCTTTTGTTACACGACACTCTTTTAGAGAAAGTTTTGGTCTGTCAAACTGTAGAACTTTTAAGTTTTAGTGGGTTTGAGTTAGTCCTCACTCTCTTTTGTTTCTTTAATGATATTTTGGTGTGCTAGGGTGCCAAATTGGTTGGTATCACCTACTTTTATCTTCTTCTTTTTTAAAAAAAAAAAAGTAACTACAAAATTTAGAATATTTTAAGAATCACATTAAATTATTTTTAGGCTCTAAACAATATTTGAGGACCAAAGGACAAGTTAACTTTTTCAGAGACTGATATTCTTCAGTCAAACCTCTCAATCCAATTCCAATAGCAGCTTGTTTTGTTCCTTTTCCATAGAGTAAAATAAAAATCTACTGAATTTGCTCACTAAAAGGAGATTACCTTCACGACAACCAATTTAATATCAGAATTTTCCTCATCCTCAGTAAAAACTTCAAGCAGACGTGAAACCTACAACAATTAACAAGTAGACAAAAAATATTGCAAATAGAAGTAAGAAAATAGGAAATCGGAATTGTACTCTTTTACTCATTAAAACACATTAATACTTATTTTTTTATTTAACCCTTTTTCTCATTTTTCCTCAGTTCCCTAATGTATGGTATCGGAGGCATAAATATCTTTTATGTTGAGACAACATAATGTATATGGCAGCAGCAAATAAACAATCAGAAAAGACATAGGCAGTGCAAGAAATAATCAATAATATTTAAAGAAAAATATCAATTCTCATTTCAACAAACAGCTTTAGGCGTTTTGTATTGAAAATTCCTAATCAGTGAAACCATATTATCGAATTCCTTTAGACTCTCCAGATGCTCTAAATGAGCAACTTACTTTAGAGGGTAAAAAAGTAATCCCAGTCATTGATAAGAAAATCAACAATCAATTTGATGTTCATGTACATAACAAATCACGAATTTGTTGAAAAAAGACCCCTTTATTTGATTCTGCTTTCATCAACAACTGAGATTACTTAGTCTGCCCTTTCTCACTTCAGACGAGCAAATCTACTCAACAGTAATTGCTCCAACGCAAAAAACAATTCATCAAATAAAACGACGCATAGAAATTTAACGTACCATATAAAAAGAGAGGGCATTCAACTGCTTAGGCCTGTTTAGGGTCAGAACTCTCGCATGTGATTTACGCTCCACCAGAACCTGCCAAACAAAACCAAAAATAGTTAAAATAAATTTAAAAAAGAATTGAAAACTACCATTTTTACTAACATATCAAACTACAACAATAACAAGGACAGAGCGATGATACGGTTAATTTAGGTGTTTTTGGTGCTTAGTTGAAACAATTTCACTTCATTAATCGTTGCTTCTTCAATTCAAATGAAATTCACAAAATATTCAGAACAAAAAGAAGTGTTTTTTCTGATGCACGAAAATGAAGTGAAGTTTATGCGAAACTTGTGAATTAACACACACGATAGAGAATAGAGAGAGACCTGTTGGCGATCGCTTTCGGAGAAGGAAGCCATAATGGCAGCGAAGGGAAGGTTGCTTCTGGAGCTTTTCCTGTGCTCCGGTGGAAGAACGAGAAAGAACCCAAAATGTGGTGGTTGGTGCCTTTTGTAACTGAACCATTTCAGCACGTGCCAGGCACGGACGGGACTTTTAATATTTTTATTTATCTCCTACAAAATATACATAAAAAAAAAAACACAAACAAAGAACCAATCATACAATAACATTGCACAATAGTTTTATATCTCCTTAACTTGTGCTAGCCATATAGAATTATGTAACATCTCAGAGTAACTATACATAAAAGGTATATATGCAAAGGTTTTCGAAAAGAAAATATATATCCAAAATATAAAGCAAAATATAACATTTCTAAGGTTTTATAAGATTTTATACATCATGTGAGACATATGATTTGTTAATTAAATAGGGAAATAAATAAATTAACTAATAATAAATGACAAATTAGTTATTAGATTAATGAGAAATAATTTCTAAATAATGATTATTTTTCTATGAGTCTGGCGTAATAATAGATCGTATAATCTATAACAATATATAAAATAAATTTTCTTTTCCGTGTTTACATTTTAAAATACTAATTTTACCTTTTAAAATATAATTATAATTATACGATCACCAGTAATTTTGAACATATATCCTTTGAACTCCTACGAGTAGCAGAATTTTATAGTAGAACATATCAGGTGGTAGATACAACAGAAGGCCTAAACTTTCCCATAGTAGGTGTATTGATTGTACTGCTAATGCACTTGTATTAACACAATCCTCATTATTTCTCTGTTACCTTCATTGTGTTGTCTCTTCCTGAGAGTGAGCGAGCGAAGGAAAGAACGACCGATGCCTCTGCTCAGAGCTTCAACACTGAAGAGCGCGCACGAAATGAACTACGGTTTTACCCTGCTTTGTGGGGATTATGGGCTCGGAAATGGGCTAAAAAGCCCAAACAACATTTTTCACTTTCTTTTAAGTATTATTAAGATTTTAATTTTAACTTAAAAAAGTTTTAGATTATCAATATAATATTTAATTTGAATACCCAATCACTTATTTTCACATATCGGATGATTTCTGACATTTATTTTATTAAAGTTGAATATGAATATTCTTTGTAATACTTTTTAATCAATTTTAAATTTAAAATATGCGTTTAATTTTTATTTTCAGTACCAAATTATTATTGCTTTTAAATTAAATTCTTAAGCAAATATTTATTTTTATTTTGTCTTTATTATTATAAAAATGTATAGTCATACTTTTATTACATAAAAAAAAAACACACACACATATATATATATATATATATATATATTAATTTTGTATTTT
>Ga0214543_1007185_pt1 | contig 19297 bp, 17 predicted proteins | sample CNSS2metaG_FD_160094 | JGI IMG/M metagenome (GOLD analysis project Ga0214543, IMG submission 160094) | Root nodule microbial communities from cowpea collected in UCLA plant growth center, Los Angeles, California, USA - CNSS2 | ecosystem: Host-associated > Plants > Roots > Nodule | place: USA...
AATCCGGAGCTCCAAGCGGTTTATTTTTGAGACATTGCTGAAATTGGGTCTGTTAAAAGGCGGATGTAACTTGAGTGAAAAATGCGGATTCCATCCGGGTGCTAAACATTCTATCGACGAGTGCACCAAGTTCGAGGATGTTTTACAAAATTTGCTCGACAGAAATTTGGTGCAAGTATGTCGTGAGGGTATTGAGGAGGAAGTATTCGCACAGGATGGCAGGAAACCCGATGTGACTTTGCCAGAGCCATTGGTGATTCATTTCACCAGATCCACCCCTACACTAGCAATGCAAGAAAGGCAACCTATTACTATCCAAGCACCCTCCTCTTTTACCTACAAGAGTGAGAAAGTTGTCCCGTGGAAATAGGGTGCCTGTGTGTCGGGTGGGGAACAGCGAATAGAAGGTCAGCCTACCAGTGGTGAGCCAGTTGTTGAAAACATTTCGGGTATCGGTGGAATGACTAGGAGTGGTCGAATATTCATGCCTCCGATCTTGATGAAAGATGGAGCAAGTAATAGCGAATCGATGATGACCAAAAATGCTAAAGAATTCTTGAAGAAGAAGATGATACAAACAGATGAAGGTCTGAGAAAAGACGACAAGAAAGAGATATCTAATGAAGAGGCTAGTGAGTTTTTGAAGTTCATACAACAGAGCGAGTATAAAGTGGTCGAGCAGCTGAATCGCATGCCTGCTCGGATCTCTCTTTTGGATTTACTCATGCATTCAACCTCACATAGAAAGCTACTAATGAAGATACTCAGTGGAGCGCATGTGGAACAAAATATTTCTCTAGACAGTTTTGAGGGAATTGTTAGCAACATCACCGCTAACAACTACCTCACTTTTACTGATAAGGAGATACCTGCTGAAGGGAGAGGACACAACAAGGCCCTTCATGTCTCTGTGAAATGCCTGGATCATGTTGTAGCGTGAGTATTAATCGACAACGGTTCTTCTTTGGATGTAATGCCAAAAGCGACATTGGGAAAGTTACCGTGTGAAGGTATTCACATGAAACCAAGCACAATGATCGTGAGGGCTTTTGATGGGAGCAAGAGAGAAGTGATGGGAGAGGTAGAATTGCCAATCCAAATCGGGTCGTGCGTCTTTCAAGTAACTTTCCAAGTGATGGATATCCTCCCAGCATACAGCTGCTTATTGGGCCGCCCTTGGATTCATTCAGCAGGTGTGGTGCCTTCAACCTTGCACCAAAAATTAAAGTATGTCATGGGTGATAAACTAGTGATAGTTTCAGGAGAAGAAGATATTTTGGTGAGTGGACCTTCATCTTCTCGATATATTGAAGTAGCAGAAGAAGCCCTTGAGACAGCTTTCTAGTCTTTGGAAATTGTGGGCAGTACCTATGTGGAGCCATATCCGATGAACCCACAATTGTCTCGTACCTCCCTTATGACCGTCAGGATCATGCTAAAAGAGGGATACGAATACGGAAAAGGGCTAGGCAAGGACAAGCAAGGAATGATATTTCCCCTGGAGGTCACTGAGAAAAGGAATAGATACGGCCTGGGATACAAGCCTACTCGAGAAGACAAGAGGAGGCTGATGGAAGAAAGGAGAGAACGTGATCTGACTCGCATGCAAGGAAAAAAGCAGGAGTTAAAAAGGATATGCATCTGCGATATCAAAGAGAGCTTCCATAGTGCTGGATGGATCAACACTAGCCAAATAGCAGCTGTCAACGATGAAGATGAACGGGAAAGCTCAACTTTCGTGCAGCCATGCATTTCAGATGCACCACTCGACAATTGGGAGACTTTGGATCTACCTGTGATGTTTAATTCGGTTGAAATGTAATATTTTTAATTAATCCTACTGCTTTACCCGGAGCTTTAGGATTCATGACTTAACGGGCTGACACCTTTCTCTTTATGTTCAGCGTGACAATCAATTTGTGTTTGCTACCTTTGTTATTTTTGTTTCGCACTGTTGTTTGTTTATCGTTTTTTATAAACTCAAATAATGCAGATATGACAATGAATGTTTTGAAAATAACAATGTCGATATCCCCAATTTTGAGCGCCCTGTCGATAATACGGAAGATGATTATGAAGATGATCCGGAACTCTCCCCTGAACTAATGAGGTTAGTGGAACAAGAATCTAAGGAAATAAAACCCTATCAAGAGGATGTTGAAACACTTAACCTAGGAGAGGAGGATGAGAAGAAAGAAGTGAAGATTGGCACTAGTATGAAGAGAGAAGTGAAACAAGAACTATGTGCTTTACTGAAGGAATTTAGGGACGTGTTTGCTTGGTCGTACAATGACATGCCTGGTTTAGATACTGATATAGTGCAACATAAACTTCCACTCAAGCCGGAATGTCCTCCAGTTAGACAAAAGCTAAGGAGAATGAAACCAGAAATGTCATTAAAGATCAAAGAAGAAGTGCAAAAGCAATTTGACGCTGGATTTTTAGCTGTGGCAAAATACCCTCAATGGGTGGCAAATATTGTACCAGTGCCTAAGAAGGATGGCAAAGTTCGGATGTGCGTTGATTATCGAGATTTGAACCGTGCGAGTCCAAAAGACAATTTCCCATTGCCTCACATCGACACATTAGTGGATAATACAGCCAGATTCTCACTATTTTCATTTATGGACGGCTTCTCAGGATACAATCAGATCAAGATGGCACTTGAAGATATGGAAAAAACCACATTTATCACATTGTGGGGGACGTTTTGCTATAAGGTGATGTCTTTCGGACTCAAGAATGCTGGAGCAACCTATCAAAGGGCCATGGTGGCGCTTTTTCATGATATGATGCACGAAGAAATTAAGGTCTATGTAGATGATATGATCACCAAGTCCGAGTCAGAAGCAGAGCACATCCTCAACCTGAAGAAATTGTTTGAGAGATTGAGGAAGTTCAAGCTTAAACTAAACCCGGCTAAATGCACATTCGGTGTGAAATCTGGAAAGTTGTTGGGTTTCATTGTATGTCAAAAGGGGATTGAGGTTGACCCTAACAAGATGCGCGCGATAATCGAAATGCCTACTCCTAACACAGAGAAGGAGGTGCGAGGTTTCTTGGGCAGACTGAACTACATTGCTAGGTTCATCTCCCAGTTGACTTCCACCTGTGAACCAATATTCAAGCTATTGCATAAAAATCAGGCTGTCAAGTGGAATGAAGACTGTCAGGCTGCTTTCGACAAAATTAAACAATATCTACAAGATCATCCAGTCTTACGCCACCTGAACCAGGGAGACCACTAATTATGTATTTGACAGTACTGGACGAGTCAATGGGTTGCGTGTTAGGTCAGCATGATGAAACTGGAAAAAGAGAGCACGTCATATACTACCTGAGCAAGAAGTTCACAGAATGCGAACGACGATACTCGTTTTTAGAGCGAACTTGTTGCGCATTGGCATGGGCCGCCCATCGTCTAAGGCAATACATGTTGAGTCATTCTACCTGATTGATATCCAAGATGGACCCCATCAAGTATATTTTTGAAAAACCCGCTTTGACTGGAAGGACAGTCCGGTGGCAGATGCTATTGTCAGAATACGACATTATATATGTCACACAGAAATCTATCAAGGGTAGTGCTCTGGCTGAATATCTGGCTCAACAACCTATTAGCGATTACCAGTCGATACAGCTTGAATTCCCCAATGAAGATATCATGGCCTTGTTTGAAGGTGACCAGGAAGAGCAAAATGGAAAGACATGGACGTTATTATTCGATGGAGCTTCTAACGTCATGGGACATGGTATAGGGGCAATACTGATATCTCCAGAGAATCAGTACATTCCAATGACCGCAAGATTGTGTTTTAATTGCACGAATAATATCGCTGAATATGAAGCTTGCGCTATGGGCATCCAAGCCGCAATTGAATCGAAGGCAAAATTTTTGAATGTGTACGGAGATTCAGCATTGGTTATCCATCAATTAAAGGGGGAATGGGAGACTAGGGATTCGAAATTGATTCCCTACAAAGCTTACATAATGGAATTGGTGGAGTATTTTGATTCTATTGAATTCCACCACATTCCGCGAGAAGATAACCAATTAGCAGATGCCTTAGCTACTTTGTCATCAATGTTCGAGATTAATCAAGATGGGGTATTGCCGATGATCCAAATGAAGAGCCACAAAGAGCCAGCATATTGTCATTTCATCGAAGAAGAGTTAGATGGTAAGCCGTGGTATTTTGATATCAAACGCTACTTAAAAACTAGGGAATACCCTGAAGAAGCATCTGAGAATGATAAAAGGACATTGAGAAGGTTGGCTGCAAATTTCATCTTAAGTGGAGATGTGTTGTACAAGAGAAATCATGATATGGTTCTCCTTCGATGCGTGGATGCAAAAGAGGCCGAGTCAATATTGGAGGAAGTTCATGGAGGTACCTTCGGCACACACATGAATGGACATTCGATGGCTAGGAAGATCTTGAGGACTGGTTACTTTTGGTTGACTATGGAGAATGATTGTTGCACACACGTGAGGAAGTGCGAAAAATGTCAGAAGTATGCAGATAATATTAATATGGCACCTACTACTCTAAACGTAATGTCTGCACCATGGCCATTTTCAATGTGGGGGATAGATGTTATTGGAGCTATAGAGCCAAAAGCCTCAAATGGACATCGCTTCATACTGGTTGCAATTGATTATTTCACTAAATGGGTGGAAGCTGCTTCTTACGCCAATGTGACAAGAAAAGTTGTGACTAAATTCAAAAGAAGAGAGCTGATTTGCAGATACGGACTGCCCAACAAGATAATCACCGATAACGCCACCAACCTGAACAATCAAATGATGGTTGGATTGTGTGAGGATTTTAAAATCCAACATCATAATTCTTCTCCTTATCGTCCAAAGATGAATGGGGCAGTCGAGGCTGCTAATAAGAACATCAAGAAAATTGTACAGAAAATGGTGGTTACGTATAAAGATTGGCACGGGATGCTTCCTTTCGCTTTGCATGGGTATCGTACTTCAGTACGTACGTCGACTGGGGCAATGCCTTTCTCTCTGGTATACGGAATGGAGGCAGTGCTACCTTTCGAAGTAGAAATTTCATCTCTACGAGTGTTAATGGAGACCCAATTGGAAGAGGCCGAATGGATTCAAGCTCGGTTTGACCAGCTCAACCTCATTGAGGAAAAGAGGCTAACAGCAGTGTGTCACGGACAGTTATACCAAAGAAGGATGAAAAAAGCGTTCGACAAGAGGGTGCGCCCTAGAGAGTTCCATGAAGGCGAGCTAGTCTTGAAAAAGATCTTGCCTATACAGAAGGACCATAGGGGCAAGTGGACTCCAAATTATGAAGGCCCGTATGTGGTAAAGAAAGCATTTTCTGGTAGGGCACTAATTCTCACAAGGATGGATGGGGAGGAATTACCGTTACCGGTCAATTCTGACGCGGTCAAAAAATTTTATGCATGATGATTCCTTGATGGGATACACTATTAGGGGATACCAACATTGTATCCAAATTTTGTTGTACTCTGTTTTGTCTTTCATTCAATAAATACCATTTGGTCTTCTCCATAAAGTTGAAACAATTGATGTCACGTTGAGCTCGTAAAGAGAATAAGCGACATATAATCTAGAAAAAAAAAAAAAAAGAGAGAAGAAGAATAAAGCCATATACATACCAATGAGGCATCACGGGTATAATCTCCAAGAGCAGGCTCGCTTCTAAAGGGTGTCGTGGAAGTAAAAAAAAGAAAGAAAGAAAAAGGTTCAAAAAAAAAACAACAAAAAAAAGAGAGAAAAAGAAAAAGAGAAATCAGTTTTGGAATTTGTTGTTAATAGAGTTGTCAAGCGCATGGCATTTTCGAAAAATGATGAGAAAAAGGGAATGAAAATACAAAAAGTGGGGAGAAGGGAAAGCTTTTCCATGGTTTGTCACTTTAAGCATAACTTGTGTTCATCTCTTGTTGAAGCATCTGCATTCATATTGCTTGAACTCCCAATCCGTTCACTTCCCTTTAAAATAAAGGATTGCCCTAGGAAATAAAGAAGAGTGTACTGTGGCAAGTTTTTGTTTAGTTGACCTTGTCTAACAATAAGCCAAAGCCACAAGTTGGGAAGAACAAAAGAAGATTGTTTGTTAGAACGAAAAACCTACAAAGGCGATATGGGAAAAGAAAAAAAGATGAAAGTGGAATGGGTTAGATGCTGCCGAATTTTGGCTTTGAGCTAAGCTCATGTGAAAATAAGGTGAACAAACTTTGAAATGACGTGTGGCCTCCTTCCCCTACCAAAATTTAAAGAAAAAATCATATATCCATTTGCACCCCCTTTGAGCCAAAATAAAAACTTCTTTCAGTATCCCTGAACAAGAATCATCAGCATGTCAAGTTACCCAAAACACATGAGGGGTGTTCAAACATATCAATGAGAAAGAAATCTAGAAATGCATGTCAAAAATCACAAAGTGATAACAATGCAAAAGACATGAAGGATGTGAAAAAGGGAAAGAAAAATGAAAATGAAGATGATAGAACACCTCGAAATTCCAAGTGAAAGGCTTACAGGGTGTCTCGCAAATGATTCTTGTTCTAAAATTAATACCTGCAAACTCATACTTGGGCCTTATTAACCGTTTCTTTCATAAACCTCTTAACCCCTAGCCACGCTACACGCCAAGAAAAGTCCACATCGATTGAAGAATGTTTGTCTTGATCTTCTCATGAGCTTAACTCGTGGATAAAAGTAAGCGATTGACGACACAAACCGCAAAAAAAAAAAGGGAGAGAGAGTGAGTGATAAAAAATAAAATAATAAAGATAGAAAATGGAGAAAAAATTTCCCATCAGCCTATGAGTTAAGGAAAAGATTCAAATTGGGGCAATCCTTTCCGTCTCATCAAACTACGCTCCTGCCCAACGCAACAAAACTGGGGCAATTTTTAAACCTTGCATGTTTCTTCTCGAGTATTAACCTGACCACCGGTAATGTTGCCCTGAACAATTGTTAGCCTCTTACAAAATTGGTTCCTATCCCTCATTCATTCGTGAGTTCGAGCTAGTATGTTTTGCATGACGCAAAAAAAAAAGGGGGAAGAAATTAAACTCATAGTTTTGCAAAGTGCACCAGGATCTTTCACCACTCCCCACTATTTTTGCTTGAACATAATATCAGAAACGTGACTTGAACATGCCTTGGATTTGACAACAACGTTGACAACTAATTCCAAAATAAAAGCATTTAAAAAAAAAAAAAAAGCTTCACATGAATTTTATCCATGCATTCATGCATCTCATCATGTTACAAGAATGGACTCAAAAGTTCAGTTAGGACAAATGTTTTGCACAAGTTTCGCCAATGTTAAGCATTCATGTGATGTTTGTCGATACATCAAAATCAAACCTCAGGTTTTTCCTTTCGGACAAGGACCCCCTCCTTTGGAATGGTCAAATCAACATTGCATCGAGACCCTCTCCGTGGGACTGGTCATTGATTCCTTCACATCGAGGCCCTTTGCGAAGCAATGGTCATTGATTTCTTGGTTGCATCGAGGCCCTCTGCGAGGCAATGGTCATCGATTTCTTTACATCAAGACCCTCTCCTTTGGAATGGTCAAATCCAATATGTCGGATCGAGACCCTCGCCGTGAGAGTAGTCATCGTTTCCTATGCCTTCTCCTTAGGATTGGCTAAATCGTTTGACAGATCAAAACCCTCTACTTTGTAATGGTCATCGAATCCTTCCAGATGTAGATCCGCTCCTTTGGAATGGTCAAATCAACATTGCATTGAGACCCTCTCCGTGGGACTGGTCATCGATTCCTTCACATCAAGGCCCTTTGCAAGGTAATGGTTATCAATTTCTTTACATATAAACCCTCTCCCTAGGAATGGTCGAATTCACACATAAAATTTCAAAAAAAAAAAAAAACCAAAAAAAATGTTTCAAAACTTGAAAGGAAAAAAAAAAAAAATCTCAAGATGAAGCGAAAAAAAAAAGAGAAGAGAAGAAGACAAAATTTTAAAAGTTTGTTTGACATCATGACCCTCTCTGATAGAATGGTCAGTGATTTCTTTCTTTCTGAAAAAGACTTGGTTGAATCCACTTCTTTTTCTGGATGTTGGCCCTCTTCTTAGAATTGGTCTTCACCTTTCTTTAAATCAGTTTTTATTCACTTTCTTCCTTGTCAAAACCCGAACGAAATTAGTGTTTCTATCTTTACTTATTTTTTACTATGATATTATGAAAAGTTAATTTTCATATTATCGGTAAAATCTAAGTAAAGAGGGACAGCTGTCAACACCCAATTTCGTCCGGGTAAGAAATAAAAAAATTTCCTTTAAAATAATTAAGAGAAGGGAAAAATAGGAAAAAGTGAGCGTTGATTTGTATATAGATATATTCCTACTTTTACTTTCATCCCATTTTTAATTTTTATTTAATTTTATCTTGTTTTATTTTATTTTATTTTATCTTTAAACTTTTAATTTAAATTTTAATACTTTTGTTTACTTTTCTTATTTTATTTTGTTTTATTCTTTTTGAAAAAATATAAAAAAAAGGGGTGAAAATAATAAAAATGAGAAAAAGTAAAATAAAAGTCAATGGTGCGCCTTCTCTGCACTTTTGAGACTTGGCATGAGAAAGGAAATGGTGGAGAGGTGTATCACTACGTGACAGCGCAGGTGGAATGGCAGAAGCCAACCTGCATCTCACTTTTGGCCCTTTTCTAAAACCAGCACAGAATATGAGGAAGACGAATTGGGAGAGTTTTTTTTCACAAGATCACAGAGGGCAAGAGCAACAAAGCAAGAAAAAAGAAAAAAAGAGGAGAACGGAATCAACAAGCAACAAGAGAGGAACAACGAGCAATACAAACAGAAGGAGGCTGCTAGAGGTATGCATCAATATTCTTGGATGTTTGGATCAATGCAAGACTATCCGATAGTCCTTGAATGAATGCTGTCTGTTTTGTGTTTACCATGATAGTCCTTGAATGAATGCTGTCTGTGTTGTGTTTACCATATTGGTTATGCTTTGTTTGTTGCTACTGGTTCATGATTATGTTACTGCACGAGTTGTAGTGATGATGTTACTGCACGAGTTGTAGTGTGGGTTAGTGTGGGTTGAGTGATAGAAAACATATTCCACATTTACTCCGTTACTGTATGAGCACTACATTCCTGTCACCGTTCAAGCCCCAACCGAATTCCCACAGCCACGGTTTCCTACACCATCATCAACACACCAAAACGCTCATTCTCCATCCAGCTGCCGCAAACCATTTTCCTCCATTACCACGCATACCCATCACCGTCTTCATCTCAAATCTGCACGAACAACCCAAAATAAAAGAGCAAAGAACCAGAGAACCAGAACCTATCCCATGACCCCCATTTCAGTGCCAAATATCCCTATTTCATTTTCCCCAATCAGCCAAGTCCAATCATAGCCCATAGATAAACAGAGGAGTAGAAACCCTCACCGGCGGCTAGGCCGCCGGCGGTTCGGAGCCATGAACGGAGAAACGCGGTCGCGTGATGGTTGCAGACCCAATCATGGTGGCTGGCACGGTGGTGACGAGCTGTGGAGTCTCCGCGTACCTCTCTTCGTGCGGAAGAGGATGGGGGGCGAGGGGGCGCTGGCGTGGACGTCAGCGGCGGCTGGAACCGTTGACGGCGGTCTCCAACAGGCGGGACTTCGAGGCCATGAAGGGGGATCAGCGCAGCCCCTGTCTCACGCGCGTCGAAGAAGAAGGAGGAGACGCAGATGCAGCAGTGTTTTCGCGCGAGAAGTGGGGTGAAAGGTGATGGCGTCGCCGATGAAGCCTCCGGTGGAGGTCGCGGTGGTGGGGCGTACGGTGGCGGCGTGGACAGTGTGGTGTGCGGATGGGAAGAAGAGCTGCCGTGCGTGCGTGAAGGAGAGCTTTACCCTTAATTAGGGTTTCGTTTTTTCCTTTGAGAGAATGAAAGAAAGGGCCTGCCATTTGTTTTTTTCCATACACCCGTACTACACGTACCCCTGTTTTTACGTCATACACCCCCCGTATGCTATGTTATGTTGCATCCTTTCTTTTCTTCGTGTACACCCTGTTTTTAATCCCTGCACCTCCATTTTGTGTTTGCTTAGAACACCCCTCCATTACCACATGCACCCCTGTTTTTTTTATCTCATATGCCTCTATGCTTCTCATCTCTTTTCTTCTCGCACCTCCAATTTCTTATAACTTTACACCCACTATGTTTACTAATCCGCACCACCATGTTTACTGATCCCACCCCCTTTGATTGTTCTATTGTATTTTTGGGCATGTTTTATATTTCACTTGTCACACCTTTTTTTACTGTACGCACTAGATTAACTTCTTGATTAACTTCATGCACCTCCCATATTATTCATGTACCACCCTTTTTAAATAATTTCATCCTTTTATTTATTTATCTTCCTTTTATTTATTTATTCTTATTAAAAAAACAAATATATTTGAAAATTATAAAAAATTTGCAAAAAAAAATATAAAAGATCAAAAAAAATAATAGAAACGTTCTCTTTCACTTCATTGTGTCTGTCCGGTCGCTCGCACCGTGTGACACTTATTTTCTGAAAAAAACATCTTTCACTTTTAGTGTCTGTTCGGCCGTTCGCGTCGCGTGACACATATTTTCAAGTAATTTAAAAATACCAAAAAAATAATAATATAAAAAATTCAAAATATAAAAACATCAACTTTTTTTTAACAAATATCCTTTTAAGAACTACGTGATCCTTGATTCTATACCGTGAGATACGTAGGAGTAAGGCCAATCCTTGTCAGGTTCACCTCTAAAATATCAAATCATTTTCTCAATTGTTTTCCAAATCGTTTCTCTTGATTCTACACCGTGAGATATGTAGGAGCAAGGCCAATCCTTGTCAGGTTCACCTCTAAAATATCAAATCATTTTCTCAATTATTTTCCAAATCGTTTCTCTTAAAGAACTACGTAACCCTGATTTCTCATTTTGAATGAGAATACGTAGGACCAAGGTCAATCCTTGTCGGGCCCAAAAAATTGAAAAAAAATTTTTTCTTTTTAATATTATTGTTTCACTGTTTTTGGGGGAAAATTAACATTTTGAAAATCACATCAACTTTGCATATTTAATTAAAGGTACCGCCCTCGGGCGGGCGTTATAGGGTGCTAACACCTTCCCTACGCGTAACCGACTCCCGGATCCGAAATCTAGTTTTTCACAGACTTGTCTTATCTTTATGGTTTTCCATAGTTTTCCATAATAACTATGGTGGCGACTCCAAATCTCTTTTTCAAACGTTTTGTTTTTTGGTTCGTCATCCCGTCGCGATTCCGGTTGCGACACTATCCCCTATGGAATCACTACAACTATTTACATCATCCTTATCTACATCTTCTTCATTCGCATTTTCAACATGAACCCGACATCCATCTTCCTCATTTTCAACTTCCACCCGCCCATCAACCTCACCTTCATCTTTTTCTTCTTCATTTTGTACACCTTCATCAATTTCAATTTCTACAGCCATCATCAACCTCACCTCCATGTTCCTTAATTTCAATTTCTACAGGCCCATCAACCTCACCTCCATGTTCCTCATTTGTTGTATGTACAGCCCCATCAACCTCACCTTCATCATCCTCACTTTGAACCTGTACACCCTCATCAACCTCACCTCCATCATCCTCATTTTGAACCTGGACACCCCCTTCACATCACCCTCAGGATTACCCCCAGAATGACCCTAAACATCACCCTCTTCCACAACAGGATGATATTCTAACAGATTCACTACCTCAGCTTCATCTACTTTGTGAACCACATACAAGTGTACTTGACCATTAAGAGTGGCAATATTCACCATATGACATGCCCCTCGGTCATCAAACAACAACTCTAATCTACCCTCCAAAACAGATCCTCCACCCACTGCATACCACATCTCCTTCACATTTGCATAACCTATCTCCTTCAAAATACCCAAAATCTCGAAATACCTCCATCTATCTAGGTCACATGCCAAAATACTTAATTGTCCAACATATTGCAGTGACCCATTGCTCTCAAACCTCCCACCATGATGAAAAACAACTTCGAAATGGTCGTCCATACCGACAATAACATATAAATACTACCCTGCGAAATACCATTTTACTCAAACAAAGAAACACAAATTACATTTTTCATACCACTATAACACCAACAAAAGCATGAAAATAGACAAAAGCATAATGGGGGACCATTTTTCGTGCCCACAAACACACTTCATGGACCACCACCGTCAACGGAATCATAAAAAAGGACAACCACCGTCAAAGAAATCATAAAAAATTACAACAGCACCGCATAAAACAATTAAATTAATCCAAGCACAACATTCAACCACTAACCCTAAACCCCACCATCCCAAAAACAAATAATTCAATCAACGACAAATTAAAATGGTTTGCACACCTGAAATCCCAAATAGCTGCCACTTTGATGTCAATTACAGCTTCAATTTCGTCCACAACGCACGAAATCGCCAAAATTCATTGAACCTTAACTTCACGACAGCACTCCTCACTCGAACACAACCTTCCAATTATGTTCCCAATTCGTCCCCTTTTACTTTTCAATTTCCTATTACGCAGCACTGTTCCACATCACACACCACTCTCGTGCCACATAATAATTTTTTTCCCACTTAACTGGTCAACACGATCAGACGTTATGTTATTTAACGTAGTCAACGAAAAGGGACCACATTGATGCAAATTAATTAATTTGGGTACTAAATAGATGCAAAGTTAAAAGCAAGTACCATTTAGATATATTGGAACGTAACTAGATACATTGCGACTAATTAAACCAAATTAAATTGACATAATTTTAAAATTGAAATACTAATTTTGGTCAAAATTTTGAAGAGAAACTAATTTTCAATCAAAGTTAAGAAGAAAAACATATTTAATAAAAACTTATATAATTTTATTAATTTGAAAAGATTAAAAAGTATGGAAAATGAAAAAACAATTTTTTTATATATATAAAAAAATAATCTCTACCAAAATTATATATAACATTTTAAAATAAAGAAAAGTAATCAAAACTTATGATAGTAACACACAGAATAATTTACAATGAATGTGCTGTTGATAACTTCCAGGAAATGAAAGTCGAGAAGGTTGAAATAGTGACAGCTAGAAAAGCTCTGGCACTGTGTCACGTATCTGCCACCTTTGTTGGTATGCATTACTTCACATTGCCCGAGCAAGCACCACGTAACGTACATGCATACCCCATTCCCTTCATTCCTTTGTCTCTTTCCTTACTTTTCCACCTCAATCATCTCTCTCCTGTCCCACATCATCACTTTTTAAATAATCTTTCTTTTCAAATTTTAATAATTAAGTTAAATATATTTTTATTTATTTGAGTTATTTAAATATAAGTCCTCTTTGTATCATTCTATCATTTTTTATCTTAGATAGCTAATTATTTAAAGAAAATATTAAAAGTTTAATGAAAAATAATCAACTTGTATTTATTTCATCATAGTAAAGATTAAAAATTATATTAGCGATCATTATCATTTTTATTATCTTCATTAAAAACATAAAAATATATTTAACCATTTTTGTGATTGAAATTTTAAATTTTAGTGAAAATAAATATTAATAACAAAATTAAAATGGTTGTCCGAATTAAGTAAAATGACTTATTTTGAGAAAAAAATAAAAGCAACCAAAAGCAGAACAAAGTAAATGGCTTTAAGTTTTTGTTTACATTAGGAGTGAAGAGTGAAGGAATGGAAAATGAAGAAAAGGAAGATAAATAGAATACAAATAATCTTTTTTTATATTAGGAATTTAAAGAGACCAAATGAAGTGATTTAAAGCAATAGTGATTGTTTCGAAATAAAAAAATAAAAAATATATCGTAATTTAATAATTTAAAAGTATCAAACTACCCTTTAGCCAAACACTTGTTGTTTATGTATCACAAGGACACTTTTGATGAATCAGTCTTGTATGACTTTGAATCCATATTTGTTATTTTAGACAACAAAGATGGTGTTATAGGCCATAGGATGTTCCCTTCCATTTGAAGCCTTTTCTTCATGCACAAGTACAAACAAAATGCTTCTATTTATAGGATTGGGTCGTAACATGATGTGTCTAATTTTAAAATGAATTTAAAAATGAAAAAAATATTCATGTACATAAAAAATAATAATTAATATTTGACATATATTTAAAGAGAGAATGAAAAGATATATAATTTGATAAAAAAAAAAAGAGAAATAAGAAGAAAAAAGTATACATTTATTATTATTCTTTCTAAATTATCTACAGTATGAAGTGACTTTAATAGAGTGCTTTGAAAATTTTTGCTGTAATTCCTTTCATCGACTATATACTATGAATATCAAACAACACTTTTTGCTTTTCATTTTTATCATTACCAAATATAAGGGTGATGCATTTATATCACTTTCAATACAAAATAAACCATATTAAAAAACATTTAATTTTCTTATATATTATATATCAAGGTCTTTAATGTTTTTAATAATTGATAATAGAAAGGAAAATAAAATTTCCCAAAATAAGACAAAACTATTTAGAAAACAACATTTTTTTGAATTTTAACCGCAAACAAAACAAGAAGAAATATTTTACCTTTAATCAATTATTGAAAGACATAATGGATTAGGCAGATTATCCATAACATAATTGATTATAAATATAAATAATGTTTTTACATTTTTATATTGTAATAATAGTGATAAATAATTAAAATTTAAAAGGAAGTAACGGTTTAAAAGTTAAAAGGGAAGCAGGAAGAGGAAAAGAATGGTGACGTGACACGTAGGTTTGTTTGATGATGATGATGATGATGTGATGAGTAGTGTAGTAATAACAGTACGTGAGAAATTCCCTCCCGAAACGTCGACGTGTCGCTTTCCTTAACGAGTCCCAATCAATCTGGGTTCTCGTAACGTCACCATCACCTTAAAAACCACTCTTCACGCTTCACTTCACCACCCTCCACGTTTCGCCCGACCAAAACCCCACACCCTGTGCCCCCTTCAACACCTCACCTCCTCCCGCCACGTGTCCCTCCCTTCCCAAGCGGCACCACGCTCTCTCCCCCGCCTCGAGATTCAAGCAACGCGCCGCTAGAGATTCGCGCCTCCCTCTCCCTCCGCCACCTGTCCCTCCTCTCCTCCCCCCTCATCGGACGCCACGTGGCTCCCTCCGAACCTTCGCTAAACAGATTCTCATTCTCCGTTCCTCGATAAGAAAGGATTTAGCGGTGCACCCTTCGTTAACGCTCCCGTTACGTGTCGCTAACCGCCACCCCTGCCTTCTCCTCTTCCGCCACGTGTCCCTCCCTTCCCCCCTAATCACATTAATTCATTTTCCGTTTCTTTTCCAATCCAATAAATCGCGAATCCCTCGCCCACCACTCTCTTCTTCTCATGTTACCGATTACGAAAACAACCATTTCGAATTACCTTTCTCACAAGCCATGGTTGAAGTTGAAGAGGTAGAGCTCGATTTGGCGCTCTCCATTGGAGGCTCCTTCGGCAGGCACACCGTGCACACGCCCCCACCGGATTCCAAACCCGACTCCTTCACGCGCCTCCCCGTCGACCCGCACGACAAGCGTGAGATTCAAGCGCTGCGGAGAATGGAGGCCAAGAAGAAACGAGAGCAGAAGAGGGAGCGCGTCAGAGAGACGGAACCCGAGTGGGAACAGGCTTTTAAGAAGGAGAAAACGGAATGCCACAACGCCGTTACCGCCTTTGCCCCGTGGAGAACCGCCGAACCCTTCCGCGTTCACCAGTTCGCCCCGGTCCAGTACTTGCCGTTGAATAACGGCTTTCCGTTACCGTGCTGGGTCGGGAGCCAGAAGAATGCAGGCGGAGTTGACGGCGGTAACGGCTGTGATAAGAAAACGGCAAAGTCTAACGGCTCTTCTAAGTGCAGCTCTTCTGCGGTTTCGGATTACCAAAGCTCTTCTCGTGAAGGTGAATAATTATATTAATTATCCATTTTTAATGTAATATTTGAGTTTTTTTTGGCTCTTCTACGTTTATTCTTCTGCCCGTAACAGTATGCATGGACCTGTAACGATAGAAAAATGATTCATTGACTGATTTCAGTTTGATAGCTGTGTAAAGTAACTGTTGTTTGAACATTTGATGCTGTCAAAGGTCGAATCAAGGAAAGAAAAATCGTGTTGCAGTGTTATGGAGTTGCATTTTTTGGTATCTGGGGTTGTTTGCACATGCACATTAAATCGATCATCTATCTATGGTGAATTTTAATTTTGTTTTGAAAAATTATATATAAATGAATCACGGTCCCATACATCTTTAGAACAAAATGCAGATCAACCTTATCCTCTTCACTCAAGTTGGGTCTGTGAATTTGTTTGAATAGGAAAAGTTTCCATTTTTTTGTTTCAAAAACAGACAAGGCGAATGCCATGAAAAAGAAGAGGAATTTTTAGATGTATGTTATTTTAATGTTTGACAATTTAAGTGTGAATGAACATGTAATTTTGATGTTTAATCGGATACATTTTAACGATTGTTGCAAACATGTTTTCTCAGATGGGGGAAGCAGTGATAGCCACAGCCACAGCCATTCAGTTCATTCTTTGGCAGAGCAACCCCATTTGAACAGTTCCAAGGAAACAAGCATAGGAACCCAACCTGAAGAAAGTGCTTCTGCTTCGTCTCACCCCATGAAAGCCAAACAAGGAAACATCAACAACAACAACAACACGCAGGAAAGAAAGTACATTGCAAAGGAAACTCAACCGAAACCAAACCCATCTTCACCTGAGCATATGAAAATCAAGCAAGAAGCTCCCACAAGCCACGAGGTTCCAACAATGGCAGTTGAGAACAAGTGTTTGTCGAACGAAAACTCAGGCCCCTTGATGGAGGCGAAAGGGGAGCTGGGAAAACCTCCGAAGCCTCTCTCTCACACCTCTTTACTCCCTCAAATGCCGTATGTGTCAGCAAAAGGGAACAATGGGAAAACTGTTCATGGGTTCTTATACAGATATAACAAATCTGAGGTTAGCATTGTTTGTGTCTGCCATGGAAGCACATTTTCACCTGCTGAGTTTGTGCAGCATGCAGGGGGCACAGACATCACACACCCTTTGAGGCATATCACAGTAATTCCTTCTGCCTTGGGGTGATTAATCCCTTTTTTTTTCTTAGGCTTTTTCTCAGTTCTATATCTAATGGCGTGTTTGGAAATATGTTGAGATGTTTAGAGATTCAAGTCATATCATTAACTGGAACAAACACTCTATATGAGAGAGCTGCAGAAGAATTTGATTCATCTGACTTATGTTATGTTTAGGCTGAGTATATATTTTTGTTTCCTGTTTTAGATTATTTATATTATATTTATTTTGGTAAAGTATGCTTTTAGTTGCCCAAGACTTTCAAAATTTTATATTCTTTGTCTGTTTTAAGTTTTGTCGTTATCAATCATTAAAATATTTTTAATTAGGTTATTTTAATTGGGTTACTATAATACGGTTATTAAAAATATCAAAATATTAAAATATAATCACCGAGCATTAGGACTGCCTTCGTTACCATGGTTATTAGTCGCACACAAGGAGCAGCAGCCCAAATGGTGAAAGAAAACTTAACTCGTTTTAAGATATTCCCCTCCTTTCGTAATTACTACCGTTAAAAAGTGTTTTCTATAATTAAATTTATCTAAAAATAAATTACCAATCTTAAAAGTTTTATACATAAAGACGAATAAAATCATTCATGATGACACATATATATAATTGTGTATAGAAATAATGTAAATATTTTTTTATTATGTAAGACTTAATTTCTTACTTTTATAATTATGGCAAAAATTTATTTCTACAAAATTATGGTATTTGTCTTTAGTAATGCTTTGTCGAAGAGTTACTTGTTGAGGCTTCATTACCCTTTATTTTATTTCCTTTGCCTTTTTTTTTCTATTTTCTTCTCTTCTTATTTCATTCTTTTATTGGTTAACCTTAAATTCTTGTTTACCTTGTATTTAAAAACTTATTCTTGATAATTTCTTATATATACGACGACGAGAGTCACTTAAGAAAGTGCATCCACCTAAAGGTGTTGTGTTGAGGTTGCTACTAAGAAAGTGAGGCTTTTCTTTATGATTTAAGCATTTCAAACAATGGATCCATGGTTTTTTACTCCATTTCTTTTATTTATTTAGATTTCTCAACGAGACTCAAATTCTATCACTGTTTGGAAGGAGAATTTGTTGGTGATATTTTTTTTTCTAATACAAGTTTTTTGCTTTTCGGTTTGTTTGTCTTAACCTCTTATTTGTGTGATAAGGTTGTCCAAGTTTGTGATAAGGTATTATAGAAAGATGTATTATAGAAAGATGTATTTTAATTCGAGGTTTAACAACAATTTGATAGACGCAAACATATATTTTATATCGTTAGAATTCTTATATGTCAACTATTACTTAAGTTACTATTAGGACTCATACAGAAAGTTTTATATTGATTATGTTTTGAGCCGGATGTTTAAAATGAAAATTGATTTAGTAAAATAAAGATGGTTGATTTTGTAATTAGGAATGGCGAAACGAAACGGATCAGTTCGATGCGCCTTGATTCTTAAAGTGTGGGTTGGGCTGACCCGACCTATAGTTCAAAAATAAATTTATTTTTCTGACCTATTCTATTCTACGGGTTGATCCGTGAATTCGTAGACTGACTCACATTTATAATAATAAAATAATAATTTTTTTTATTTTCACATAATAATTGATATTTATTTTCTATCAAAATAATTTTAATTAATTTAACTAATCAAAGAAATAATATTAACAACAATTTATAGTTAAAATAGAATGACAACATATTATCTTACAACACAAACCTTACAACACAAAATCTTACAAAGTATAAGAGAATTAAAATTATTATTTTATCTATAATAATAAAGGGAATTTCTCTTTTTGTGTCCACATTTCATAATACCCGTTTTACCCTTAGTTATTTTAAAAATTAATTATTTTATAAATAATTTATTTTTAATCATTTTTCTATAAATCTTTTTTGTCTTAAATCATCATTTAAATTTTCTTTTTACATATCTTATTATTTTATAATTTTACATTTAATAACTATTTTAAAAATTATATATTTATTATTGATTTTAATTTTCTTAAAAATTAAAAAATGCGAATACACATGCGCTGTCTACACAGGCGCAACAGTACTTGTGTGTTCCATAGTATATAATAATAATAAAAAAAAAAAAAACATTTTA
>Ga0214543_1007186_pt1 | contig 19292 bp, 4 predicted proteins | sample CNSS2metaG_FD_160094 | JGI IMG/M metagenome (GOLD analysis project Ga0214543, IMG submission 160094) | Root nodule microbial communities from cowpea collected in UCLA plant growth center, Los Angeles, California, USA - CNSS2 | ecosystem: Host-associated > Plants > Roots > Nodule | place: USA...
TTTTCAAGAATCAATCGGAGAAAGGAGACTTGTTGATCTAAGCACTAATTATGGTTAAATATTTATTTTTTTAAATATTTTTGTAAATACCCGTGGATACCCGTGGATACCCGCGGATATGAAAAAAATAGACGGGTACCCGCATAACGGATACCCGACGGATATGGGTACGGGTACGGGGCAAATATTTTTCCAGCGGGTAGGGTACGAAGGAACTACTACCCGTACCCTACCCGCCCCGTTGACATCCCTAGTCACATCCACATATGGCTTTTTTTTCTTTTCTACCACCAACTCATTGTTGATTACTTTTAATATGTTTTATTTTAGTAGGGTTAAAGAATTTAACCATATCCGAAACTTGATACATCTTGATCCTTGGTCAAAATTGAAGCGAAAATATATCAAATTATGTAAACAATTCTGTGTAAGGTGTCCATGTATGTCCCACGAATTAGTACAGTAGGACACTGGGTTGAGATGTATTTGGCCAACTGCACAGCGGAGAGAACGTTGTTCAAATTAAGGCGCGTTTATCAAAGGAGGGTAGGGAGAGAAGAGGATGGACCCAACTTGGTGTGGATGGCCGCGTACATCTCAGCCCAGTGTCTGTGTACCTCTCAGCCACTGTGGACAGTGTGCACCCCCTGGTCCAATGAGGTTGCTGGCACATCTCGGCCTAAAGGGCGGGTACATCCTGGACTGGCGATACAAAGGTGAGAAAGGCTCAAGAACTCAAAGGCCCAACATCAATTGGAATTTAGAAATGTTATCTTGCATTAAGGTCCGAGGCAGTTACAATATTCATTAGATTTCTTAATGCTTAATGAAAGGAGGAAAATTGCCCTGTAGGTTATAAAGTCGGGAGTGATGCCAAGTAATATAAGAGACGATTCAATGACTAAAAAGGTATCTAATCTTGAACTCATATAATGCATATAGAAAATCAGACTATTACTTGAGGGTAGGAGTATTTGTAGGTACTCCACTCCCGGAGGTGGATCAGAATTAGGAGAGTTAGGAGGAAAGAGAAAGAAGACTGAAGGCTTTTGAGATCGTTTGGTTCCATCCATATAAGAACAAATTCAAATGGTAATTTAAAATGCGTTTAACACATTAATTTGGTTAAAAACACTACATCCATTTATTTTTTAAATTTAAAAACCAAAATATTTTAAAGTTTTGGACAACAAATCTTAATTTTGTGTCAAAGTTTAGAATCTAAAATCATACTTAAACTCTTTATTTTATTTTCAAGTTTAAATTAAAATTGTAATATTTTAAATAAATTATCATGAGCTAAAATAACCTTATATAGGGATAAACAATAATAATAATAATAATAATAATAATAATAATAATAATAATAGTTAACCGGTTAACTTACCATTGTTAAAACAAATAATTTTTTTTAATAAACAATAATATTTTGACACCAAAATATTTTTATACTGTGTAACCTACAATATTTTTTAACTACATAATTTAAAATATTCTGTGTAACCTATAATTATATTCTTGATTACTTAATGAAAAATTATACTGAATTATATGTCGAATTACATTATATATATGAAAATAATTTTGAATTATCTGTTCCATAATATAGATTGGTTCCAGATTACTTAATCTACGAAACACAATTAAAATAATAATTATAAACTTATAAATATAACAATTTTAGAGTGTATTTTTGGATAAACTATTTTATAATCTAAAATACACAATCCATTCTTTGCATATTTTGAAAGAAATATTTTTTTATTTAAATTATATGCATGAGTATTTTAATTAATAGATTATATCTATTATGAATTGAGAAAATAAAATATGGAAGTGAAGAATGAAAATACCTTTTAATCCCATTTTTTTCCTCCACGACAGTTTTCATATCATTTTTTTATTGTTTTTGTTTCTAAGATTTTATAATTTAAAAGTTATTTTTAAAAATAAAAAATACGTTCAAATTGCATTATCTATTTTTTTTTTAAATTAGATTGTATAATTCTGAAATTAAAAACTTTTAAATTATATAAATTAATTTTTTTAATACTTTTCAATTTTTGAAAGTTTTGAGTAAAAATGATTTTTTCTTTATATAAGGGTGCAGGGCAGGATTTATGGAGGTACAGGTATCTTCATTTTTCAATGGAAGAATGTGATCCTCAAAGCTGGTTTCTACAATAAAATTAGAATAGTCAAATAAACTTCTTGAATTTCTTCCAATTTTATTATTGAATGAACTTTCAAAAATAAATTTTATACATTTCAAAAATTTTATTCCAAAACAAAAATAAGGTAACTGAATTTCTTTTATTTGGTACAGGAACAAATATACAAATTAGAAATGGAGCATTTGGGCCAAAAACCTTTTTTGTGCATTTTTTTTTTTTACTTTAGCAATTGCGCCATCATAGATTCATAGCCCATTATAGGAAAAAAAAAAAAACATTGTGCCTAATACAAGAATGATAAACTAAAGTTCAGATTTAAGTACCTAAATATGTTTTCTCTGTTTATAAGCCCTTAAAAAATTGTCAAAATTATTGTGTTTCTAGTCCTTTAAAAAATAGTAAACAGAAATTAGTGTAAAAAATTTATGTTGGTTTGTGCTTTTCTGATTCCCCATTAGTATGTTATTGTTATTATTGGTTATATAAAAAATTGAAAAACATGTCAAAAACTACAAATAATGATGAATGAACATACTGGAAACAATACATAAGAGCAAAATAAATTGATTAAACTAAACTATACACTGGGAATGTATTTAATTAAAACCAAGATGAAATGCAAAATTGTTATATGAGTAAATAAAGCTGAACTAGTTTATTTATTTTTATCAAATTGTTTAAAACTAAATTATCCTATAAAATACATTAACTAGCCTGACTTATTTTACTTATGCATCTGCATCACATATATAGAAATCTGCTTTTCAAAGTTAAATATATTTTTAATTTTGAAATTAATTTATTTTTTAAATTTTAATCTAATTTAATTCTCAAACTTTAAAATTATATAAATTTAATTATTTAAACTAAATTTTATTAAGTTTATTTATTAAATTTCATTATGAAATGTATTTCAAACATAAAAAAAACTTAACAAAAGTTGATTAAATAATTAAATCTACACATTTTAAATGATGGTATACGAAAATGATCCAAAATTTTAAAGATAATATTTTACTAAAATTTAATTTAAGAATTAAAAGTATATTTAACTTTTTCTTTAATTAATTTTTGTAACTATTGCTTAAAACATGTCATAAATTTGATTTCATTTACATATTTAGAACCGTTTTTATCTAATTATTTTTTATGGTAATGAGATAAATAATGAGTTGATGATAATTTATTTCTTTTTTATTCTAAAAAACAACACTCTAATTGCACTTTTCCCTTGTTAGCTTTTTCTTTTTATTTAAACAAGCATGATAGTGCACTAGACTATTAAAAAAAAACATTTTAGTTTCTCTTTTTAGGCATGGTTCAATTTAATATTTATATAAAATAGATCAATGTTTTGTGTGGATTAAAGTAGTACAGTTCAAAAATTCAGAACAAGTTAGTTTATTTTGTTCATCTTAAAGACACTTATAATTACATATATTGGTTTTATTTATTTTTATTTGTTTCTTAAAGTTAGTTAAAAAGGATATGACATGACACTTTATTTTTGTTTATTTTGAAAATTTTGTTTACAAGAAAAATGAGCTATTTGTTTAATTACTTTTAACTTATAATATACGGATACGTATATCACTCATATATTTATTTTTAAAAATAATAAAATACAATTATATATATATATATATATATATATATATATATATATTAAAAAAGTGTATACTAATTATTAACAATATAACAAATATATAATTATTTTTTATGAATTTAAATTTAAATTATATATATTAAAATTATTAACATAAAATATTATAAATTATTATTATCATAAAAATATTATTATTTTATAAATTAAATAATTTATTGATTAATACTAATAAAGTTAAATATAATTAAGTATTAATATTTTATAAATTAAATATTTCATCAACAAATATCGATATCAATAAAAATTATATGTAATTATATATAACTTAATTTGAAATATCAATACATCACTAATTAAGTTAATGGAAAAATGTGAAAAATCCTGATTTCTTTTATTGACTAAATTATTTCCCGGAAGTTACCATGAGTTTTGTAATCAAAGATAAAATTATGTTCAAATTATAAATGGCTTAACCCGTAATTTTGATTTTTAATCAGCCCTACGTATTTATTATTTATTATTTTTTAATAAATATGTTATATTGTTAAAAGTTTAGATCTAAGTACTGTGATATATTTGATTTAATTTTTCTTGTGTATTTTGATTGTTAAAACTTTATAAGATAATTTGTTTTTAGTTTTTATTAAAAAATTATTTAATTAATTTCATTGTACTTATTACGTAAAAATAAGAATCATTAATTCAATTATGTTTAATCATAAAATTTTAATTCATTAAATTCATTCATCAAAAGCTATACTCTTCTATTTTTAGGATATTCTCTTGAATTACTTATCAATTTGTACTTTTTCAATCAAATATTAAGACAAAAATTGTGTGTACAAATATATATATGTTTATTCATAAAAAGCTATACTCTTCTATTATTAGGATATTCTCTTGAATTGGTTATCATTTTGTATTTTATCAATCAAATACTAAAACAAAAATTGTGTGTGCAAAAAAGTAAAATAAAATTATATATATATATATATATATATATATATATATATATATATATATATATATATATATATATACTTTTGTGTTGTTTACTAATCAAAACTAAAATTTTATCTTGATAATTCATATACTAAAAGTTTGCATTTAGTGCAAATGTAAAATTTCTATTTTGATTGAATTAAAACCAAATGCTTTTAGTATAAATAAAAGCTGAAATGATGAGCATTTAGTATAAATAAGCATTTTGATATGATTTTATTTATTTATTCTATCTAATTCATGAATCATGAATGAGTGAAAAAGTAAAAAAAGAAAAAAAAGAAAAAAAAGAGAGGTTGCACTAAGAAATACTATAAAAACTGGTATTAATCTTTTTCTGCAGGTTTAAAGTCAGGTTTCAAAATTTGGAAGTCAGGTTTCAAAATTTGGAAGTTTTCCTAATCTTTTTCTGCATTTCTTTTCTCAAAAGAACTGTTCAAACAAATAATCATAAAATGTTTTATTTTTATTTTTAACTAAGATTGGTATTAATTGTTCTTAGATCTATTTTGTGTGTTCATTACTCAATAATTCATTTATAACAATAAAATAAAATAAACGTATAGCTCTGCTGAAGAAGACCATGCTCCCCTGTTCTGAATTTGGAAATTTTCTTTTTCACTTCTGTATTTCTATCTTTACGCAAAAAGAGAATCATTAATACAACATACACAAATTACAAGGAAATTCAGACCTTTTCTTTCTCATATTTAATAAGAGTTGCAGAAATAACTGATGGGGCTTTATTACTGTCAAAATTTTCACATTATAAAAGATAGCAGGCTCAACAGGTTTGCAACAACTGAGTTGAAAGTTGAAACCAAAGATGGGAGAGGAAAAAGAAAGGTAGAACATTGGCATTTTTTAGTTTTGTTATTCAGCTTTCAATTTTCACTTTTGTTGTTGAACTCAAATCTTACATTTTGTGAATTCCTTTTAACCTTTGTGGGTTTGAGTTTATCAGGTATGCAGTTGTGACAGGAGCAAACAAAGGAATCGGATTAGAGATAGTTAAGCAATTAGCCTCAGCAGGGATCAAGGTGGTACTCACAGCAAGAAATGAAGAGAGGGGTCTGCATGCAATGGAAAAAATAAAAGCCTCAGGTCTATCTCACCTTGTGATGTTTCATCTTCTGGATGTGGCTGATGCAACAAGTGTAGCTTCTCTCGCTGATTTTATCAAATCAAAGTTTGGAAAACTTGATATTCTGGTAAAATTCATCTTTGATTCTTCTCTCCCCTTTTGATTTGGTTGTGAATGAGAGTCTGTCACAGCAATCTTGTAAGTGCAGACACAATTAGTTTTTACTTTTTTCTTAGTTCCCTTTGCTTTTGCATGTCGGTGTAATCATGTTGCTACGGTTGTTATTCGTTGTTAGAATCTTAGTTGTGGTTCTGCATGTTAAGAATGTGTTTTATTTGGTGTAATCTGTCTTCATTATGTATCAGGTTATGCTCTTTTCCATCTTCCATTGTGTATTAAGTATGATTCAGTTTCGGGTTACCAACTTGAAAGATTTCTTTCATATCTAGTTATCGAGTAGTGATAAATTTTTCATGATTGTTTAGGGAGTCTCATAACCTGTGATTTTAGATGTTTGCATATTTGATTAAGAGAAATTGTAAAATGCAGGTTAACAATGCAGGGATTATTGGAGCAGTAACCAAAGACATTGAATTATCGCGTTCAGTTCTCCTCAAGCCTGGGGTGAGTATCTAGGCCTTTTCCAAATGCTAGTTAATGGATGTTGAAAGCTGCACACTTGTCCAGAAAGACTTTATACTGTTCAAGCCCTCTGAACTACAATTTTTTTTTTTTACTAAACAGCTTATTCTTTACTTGATAACACAGTGAAAACTTTGATCAATTGTGGTTGGAGCTTAGGCATTTCAGTAATGTTAATTTGTGAACTTAAATTATCCTGCTTTTCTTGATAGCATTCAGAATGTTGGAATTTTCCCTTTTTGCAATGTTAAAGTGATGGACATTATTAGAGGTTTGAAAGACTTTGTTGATAGAGTGTTGTCAATATTCTGTAGGCTGCAACAAAAGAAGAAGGAACAAAGGCAATGACTCAGACATACGAGTTAGCAGAAGAATGCTTGCAAATAAATTACTATGGCACTAAAATAACTGTAGAATCACTCATGCCCCTCCTCCAATTATCCGATTCACCAAGAATTGTGAATGTATCGTCCTCTGTGGGGCAATTAGAGGTAGGCAATAACTTCTTGTGCCAATAAATTTTAATGGTTTTGCATGAAATCTGACTTGAAAGGGCAAATGATGATTGAACTTTGAAATTCTTAATTTTGGTAACAAGCTGAAATGAGTAGCGCAAACCTTATCTTACAAGTCAGTTTTATAAGGTTGAATTAAGAAGTTAATCCATATGCTATCCATGAGTTTAAACAAAAACATTATACAAAACTTATATTAGTTCATTATTGCATCTCCTTTCCTTTAATTTCCTTAAGGTCTTATTGTTTAATCATGTAAAATTCAGAACATCCCTGAGGAATCATGGGCAAGAGGAGTGCTGAGTGATGCAGATAACCTCACAGAAGAGAAAGTGGATGAAATAGTGAAGAAATTTCTAAGTGATTTCAAAGAAGGTTCATTAGACAGTAAAGGGTGGCCTAGGTATAAGGGTGCCTATATTATGTCAAAAGCTGCTATAAATGGGTACACAAGAATCCTTGCAAAGAAAAACCCATCATTCTGCATAAACAGTGTTTGCCCTGGTTATGTAAAGACAGATCTAACATTCAACACTGGTTATCTAACAGTGGAAGAAGGTGCTGCTAGTCCTGTCAGGCTTGCACTGCTTCCTAATGGCTCCCCATCTGGTCTCTTCTATCACAGAGCTGATGTGGCTTCCTTTTGATTTCCAGTGATGTAATTTTCTGGTTTGAGGACAAAACCAATGCTTTTGCTTTTAAATTGTTGAACCTGTTTTAAGCACATTATATGATGTTGTATTAAACTTGTGTTGTTTGTGTCTTAATAAAGTCTAAACTATGTATGCAATAAAATTAACATTTAAGTACTACAGGCATTTATTTCAAATTTGAGGCATCCGTATTGTTTATCTTTTCCAAATTCGTACAGTGAAGTGTTTGAACCATTCACTTTAGCTAAGTAAATAGATCGGTATAACATAATTCATAATAAGCTTGTTAATTTCTTTTAAGATAAAGTGGGGAGTAGTGTCAAGACTCATCGTGTAATCAGTAAGGTTACATCCACGTATGACTTTTTTTTTTCTACCACCAACTAAAATTAATACTCTGAATTGTTTATAACTTTTAATATATTTTATTTAGGATTAAGGAATTCATTTTTGTTTACAACTTTGATATATTTTTATCAATCAACCAAAATTGAAGTGAGAACGTATTAAATTACATAACAATAACTCAAATGATAACTTAAAACTTGTTTCACATTTTAAAAAAAATTTAATTAATTGGATTAAAAAGATTATATTCATTATTTTTAAAATTTGAAAATAAAAAATGTATTAACAAATTTTAATTTTGCGTCAAAATTCAGGATCTAAAAAGTTATATTTTCTTTACAAATTTAAATTTAAATTTTTAATATTTTAAATAAATTATCATAAACTAAAATGACCCTGTACATGAATAAAACATAAATAATAATGATAATAATAGTTTACCGGTTACCTTACATAGATAAAATAAATGACTTTTTTAATAAATAATAATATTTTGACACCAAAATATTTATATACTCATTTCATACCCTTCCAATACAACCAATCATTCCACTAAATTAGGATGGCAATGCGGGCTGGTATGGCCTGTTTAGGCCTGTACAACGTGGATTGGCCCGTCCGTCCCGCATACCACTTGGGCCGCTTTTAAAAAAAAGAAAAAAATTTAATTTTTTTAATTTTTATGATAAAACTTTTAATATTTAAAAATTGGAAAACTTTAAGAAGTTTACAAAATTAAGTAAAGATTTGGGGAATTAGATGATAAATTGATAATTCAACATTTTCATCATATTCATACTATGACATACACAATGTATTCTTTAAATTTACAACATTAAAAATTACATAATATTTGTCTTTTCCAGTTATACAAGAATTTGAAACGTTTATACAAAAGTCTATAAAAGAAATAATTAATATACACAAGTGTAAATTTAAAAAAACAAAAAATTTATGCGGACTTACAGGCTAGCCCGTACGGACCGCAGGTCTGTACAAGCCTATAGACCGACCAGATCCTAATTGCCACCCTAGGTAAACTACTTCCAAAAGCTTTTCTGCCTCCTCTGTTACCTAACCATCTATTCCTCTTAATAAAAAATTTTCAGTACACCTGGAGCAGATGCAATTACGAAGAGAGAAAATATTATGTTATTTTTGTGATGAAAAGTTTTCCTTTAATCATAAACGTCGTAACAGGCATTATTTGACATTACAAGGTGAAGAGGATGATAACCAGGAGGAAGACACGACTTTAACAATCTTGATCAACATCTTTCTTTAGATGCACTCGTAGGAGGTTTGGGTGTTGGCACAGGCTTACATTAATCATTAATCATTAACAATCTTGGATATATACTTTCTGTTGTTTTCTAATTAAAACTAAAATTTTATCTTGGTAATTCATATAATAAAAGTTTGCATTTAGTGCAAATGTAAAATTTATATTATGGAATTAAAACCAAATGCTTTTAGTATAAATGAAAAAGCTGAAATGATGAGCATTTAGTATAAATAAGCATCGATATGATTTTATTTATTTATTCTATCTAATTCATGCATCATGAATGAGTGAAAAAAAATAAAAAATAACGGACGAAGTCCTCTAGTTATCGACATAATCATCTTCAGAGTCATTTTTTTTTTCAATATTGCCTCTTAACTTTGAAAATTGAGTTCAACCAGGCCAAACCCTAATTATCATAAGATTCTGCTCCCTTAATTTGAAAACAAACATATAACTCTGCTGAAGAAGACCATGTCCTCTGTTCTGAATTTGGAATTTTTCTTTTTCACAACCTACTGTTCTGTATTTTCATCTTTACACAAAAAGAGAATCATTAATAGAAGGATACACAAATTACAAGGAAATTCAGCCCTTGTCTTTTTCATATTTAATAAAAGTTGCAGAAATAACTGATGGGGCATTATTACTGTAAAAGTTTTATCATTATAGAAGATAGCAGGCTCAACAGGTTTGCAACAACTCAGTTGAAAGTTGAAATTGAAGATGGGAGAGGCAACAGAAAGGTAGAACATTGGCATTTTTTAGTTTTTCTATTCAACTTTCAATTTTGTTGTTGAACTCAAAGCTTACATTTTTGTGAATTCCTTTTAACCTTTGTGGGTTTGAGTTTATCAGGTATGCAGTTGTGACAGGAGCAAACAAAGGTATTGGATTAGAGATAGTTAAGCAATTAGCCTCAGCAGGGATCAAGGTGGTACTCACAGCAAGAAATGAAGAGAGGGGTCTGCATGCAATGGAAAAAATAAAAGCCTCAGGTCTATCTCACCTTGTGATGTTTCATCTTCTGGATGTGGCTGATGCAACAAGTGTAGCTTCTCTCGCTGATTTTATCAAATCAAAGTTTGGAAAACTTGATATTCTGGTAAAATTCATCTTTGATTCTTCTCTCCCCTTTTGATTTGGTTGTGAATGAAAGTCTGTCACAGCAATCTCGTAAGTGCAGAAACAATTAGTTTTCTTTTTGTATGATTCTGAACATCAATTTTTACTTTTTTCTTAGTTCCCTTTGCTTTTGCATGTCGGTGTAATCATGTTGCTACGGCTGTTATTCATAGCTAGAATCTTAGTTGTGGTTCTGAATGTTAAGAATGTGTGAGATATTTTTTTATTTTGCTCTATATTTGGTGTTTTTCATCTTCCATTATGTATTAAGTGAGATTCAGTTTTGTGTTACCAACTTGAAAGATTTCTTTCATATCTAGTTACTTAGTACTGATAAATTTTCTTGATTGTTTCAAAGGGAGTCTCATAACCTGTGATTTTAGATGTTTGCATATTTCATTAAGAAAAATTGTACAATGCAGGTTAACAATGCCGGGATTGGTGGAACAGTAACCAAAGACGTTGGTTTATTGCCTTCAGTTCTCCTTAAGCGTGGGGTGAGTATCTTGGCCTTTTCCAAATGCTAGTTAATAGACATATAAAGTTGTACACTCGCCCAGAAAGACTTTATACTATTCAACCTCTCTGAACTATAATATTTTTTTATTAAACAGCTAATTCTTAACTTGATAACAGTGAAAATTTTTATCAGTTCTGGTTGGAGCTTAGGCATTTCAGCAATGTTTAATTACTCTACTTAAATTATCCTGCTTATCTTGGTAGTATTCAGAATATTGGAATTTGCCATTTTTGCAATGTTAAAGTGATAGAACAAGAGAAATTAGCTGTTAGAAAGGTTGTGATTGTTTTATTTTGATCAGGGGACACTATTAGAGGTTTGAAAAACTTTGTTGATAGAGTGCTGTCATATTCTGCAGGCTGTATCAGAAGAAGAAGGAACAAAGGCAATGACTCAAACATATGAGTTAGCTGAAGAATGCTTGCAGATAAATTACTATGGCACTAAAATAACTGTAGAATCACTCATGCCCCTCCTCCAATTGTCTGATTCACCAACAATTGTGAATGTATCATCCATTCTGGGGCAGTTAGAGGTAGGCAACAACTTCTTGTACCAGTAAATTAACTTCTGAATAGTTAATGAATAGCCAATCCATATGTTATGCAATGTGACATTGAGTTTATACAAAACTATCCTGTAACAGAATTTAGTTCATTATTGCATCTCTGTTCCTTTAATTTTCTTAAGGTCTTGTTGCTTAATCATGTCAAATTCAGAGCTTTCCTAAGGAATCATGGGCAAGAGGAGTGTTGAGTGATGCTGATAACCTCACAGAAGAGAAAATAGATGAAATAGTGAAGAAGTTTCTGAGTGATTTCAAAGAAGGTTCATTAGAGAGTAAAGGGTGGCCAAGGTATCTAGGAGCCTATATTGTGTCAAAAGCTGCTATGAATGGATACACAAGAATCCTTGCAAAGAAAAACCCATCATTCTGCATAAACAGTGTTTGTCCTGGTTATGTGAAGACAGATATAACTTCAAACACTGGGCTTCTAACAGTTGAAGAAGGTGCTGCTAGTCCTGTCAGGCTTGCACTGCTTCCTAATGGCTCTCCATCTGGTCTCTTCTATTACAGAACTGATGTCGCTTCCTTTTGATTTCCAGTGATGCAATTTTCTGGTTTGAGGACAGAACCGATGCTTTTGCTTCTCAATTGTTGAATCTGTTTTAAGCACATAATATCATGTTGTATTTGCATAATGTCATTGTCATGCAATTACTATTCTGAGTTACATACTATGTTTGTTGAACCTATTTCTGTAATTCATATTTCACATATGAAAACTTGCAAAAGTTTTTAGTAGTTTTATAAGATATGAAGAAATTAAAAGACTAATTTGAGATTCTATGTCAAATAGATATATGTCAACTAAAAATATGTCGAATTTACTGTATATAAATAAATATAACTTCATTTTATAAATTAGTTTTGTAAAATTTAGTTAAATTCAATTCTTAAAAGAAAGAAATACATGTCAATTTCTTTTTTAGCATTAGTCTGAGATCGTTATGAAGATAACAGAGTAGAGAAAAAAAATAACACAGATATTATAGTAAATGAAAAATGTTTGATGGATAAATTAGTGTAATTTTCTAATAAAAATTATTACTATTTAAAATAATATTGGGTAATTTGTAGAAAAATAGTAAAAGAATAAAAACTGTGAATGATAAAAATGTGTATTTTGTAAGATAAAATAAGTGTATATAAATAATATTACTTTATTTGAAAGGAACTCAACTCTGCAATTAGAAGAGGATGAGTCGAAGACCTTTATGCAATTATTCATGAATATTATAAAAATGTGATTTTATTATTAGATGTGATTGTATAAATGAGTATGTAAAAAAAATGGATGATAAAGTGTGACCAAATTTAGTTATTTTCTTAAATGTGACCAACTATTGTTGCTGGATGGATGCTTCTTGTCGTTGTATCGACGCTTGATGTTACTACATCATGGTAGCACTCTGTTGAGTTAAAGTTGCAACTATAGTTTCTATCGTCCTAGCTACATCAAGCATGTTTAGTGTTGGAGGTGGTGGAAGAGGTGACCTAGGTGCCATAACTTTGCTCACAGGAGGAAAACAATTAATCCAACTCAAAAAGGCTAAGAACTTACCTAACAAACAACAAAGAACAACAACGGGAGCTTAACACGCACAAACCTACATGTTTCTAAGGAGCAAAGGCCCTAATATAAAAAATGTAACATCCCATCTAATAGAAAATACTATTAAATAAAACATGACATGCTTGAATATAATCGAGCAAGCGAAAAAAAAGTAAACTAGATTTAACTATTACAATCATCCCAAAATACAAAAATATACATGATATCTAAGGCACAAAATAACCCAAAGAACAAGCTAGAAATATAAACACCAGAACTTTTTAAAAGGATGTGATGAAAGAGAACTATCTACAACATTTAATCTAAATCGCAACGTCTCCCTCCACCTGATCAAAATCAATAGGAGTCTCCTCATTTGCTCACACCAAGTTATGGTAATCATAGCAAAAGAAAAAGGCAAGCAAGATAACAAATACACAATGAGAATGGTAAGCTAGTGAATTTAAAGTGAACAAATAATAATCAAGTTATCTCAACACAAGTCACATGTATTAATAAGCATAAATGACACTCTAACTCAATTATCTGAATACATGTAATGAAATTAGATTCATTGCAAACTTGCACTTGTGGTGGCCTCTACTATTTTGCAAAACCATTGTCAATGGGTTTCATCCTACCACACACAAGGTTACTTCATCATCATCATCTAAGGTCATTATCCTGTCTTAGACTTGGACCTCATGTTACTCTCACCACATGAATCATTCTACTCTATATGAGTCTGAATGATCATTTAGAGTGTCAGGATGTAACTTTACTTGAATCAATAAATAATTAGGTACATTATATCACAACCAAAAAAATTTCTCCTTGACATTCCCTTATATCTTCCACATGTTATCTCAGAATCAATCATGTTTCATGCAAAGCACATCAAGTTAATTCTCAACATACCAACATCTTTCATTCATAGCCTCTTACATCATATTTCATAATTATCACAATAAATCACATGGTAAAATAAGAAATTAAAATAGCACAAGTTTTGCTTGGCCGAGATCCTTGTCACTTAAGCGAGATGGTTTATAGAAACTAAAATAAGACTCCAGAGCGTTCTCGCATGGTTGACAGATTCTTGCCTGGGTGACAGGGGCTCTTGCTTGAGCGACATAATTGTCGCTTGAGCTAAAATTTAACATAAGCAAAAATAATTCCAATGATTTTCTTGCTTGAGTGAGTGATAAGTGTGAATTATTAGTTAAATTGCATATCATTTGCACACTTATCTTGCACTAAACCAATATGAAAATCATTAGAATTGTCCTAATTTTACATAATTACAAAACGAGGTAGTGATTAAGATAGAAAAAGTGGAAATTAATGTATTTTGTGCTGTTTTGCATGAAAATAAAGTAAATTATAAATTTAGCGACCAATTATAATTTTTTATTTATAATAATAACTATTTTAGTAATTAGTAATTTTTTATTTTGTAAATTGGTATCTAAATTGGTCACACTAAAGTGAATAACAACTTTTGTTGACTAAAATTAGTCGTTAATGAGACATTTTATTGTAATATTACTTTTATTTTATTTACGGAAAAGATAAAAGATAAAAAATAAGAACGAAAATGTGAACATTGCATTTATTTGATTAAGAGAAATCTAAGAAGAATATATATAAAATAAAATTTAAAATACTATTTTAATTCTTACTTTTGTTATTTTTATTCAATTTAATTATGTTATTTTTTCTTTAATTAAATTCTAATTTTGGTTAAAAAAAAACTTTTGGCTTTGTATAATCGAAAATATCACTTTTTGTAAATATTTATGTTGCAATATCATTTTTGTAAATATCACTTGTCAATTTGTAGTATTTTTTTTATTTTATTTAGTTTATTCCATTTTTTTATCTTTTTTTTTAGGTGTCAAGGTCGTATCTATACACTTGACGATAATGTCGGTGCTGCAATGTCAAATGTTAATGTAAAGTGTCATTGTCTTTTATTCAATTCAGTCTCTATATTTATTTTCTTGACTCAAATGAGTCTCATATTTCTTTTAAATAAAGTAACGTTGTTTCTCTCTAAAATATAATTGAATTCAATTTACTTACCAATAAAAGTAAATAAATTACACAACTTATTTTATTATTATAAATATTATGTAATTTAGAGAATCGATTTAAGTACACAAATTAAGTTATAAGATGTAAAATGTTTTACAATTTGATTTAAATTTCATATGAAAATTAATTTAAAAATTTAAAAATGACAATAAGAACTTTACATTTACATTTTTTATATTTTGTTTTTGTTATTTTTAAATAGTGAGTTAGTCCTTGTAGTAAATAACGAACTTGATTGTTAGATAAGACTGGACATTTTGATCAAATTTAAAAAAAAGGTATAATTTTAAAATATTTATTTTGTTTAAATTTAAATTAAAAAGTAAAATTAATTTTAATATTAGGTTTAATACTAATTTAGTCACATATGAAAGCGGGAGAATTGCTTAATTTAAAAGAAAAATGAAACTCAATTGAATTAAAAGATAAATATAGGCACTGAAATTTAAAAGTGTGGTGTTTTATAATAAGTAAAAAATGAAATATTTTAAATTTATTTATGTTTTCTTTTCAAAATAATATTTCATTATCCATTTATTTGAACTAATTCTCTAAGTTAGAAAAGAAAAAGTCTTACACTCAGCTAAAATTATATACGGAACGGAAACTACAATATAGCTACGAATAACTGATGATCGAAATCAGTTACGATAAAATGAAAAACTTATTATTATTTTTTTCTTTCACCTAATTATGATTACAACTATAAAGGGGCAATTAGGTAGCACGTTGCAAGCCACTTTCCGGAAGGTGAAGACCAAATATTGCTTTTTTGATATTTTATTTGTTTTAAAGATAACTTGTTTTTAACTATTAAGAATGTTTTCTTAAAAGGAAACACGAGTACATGGAAAGCAATAGCATCATCATTAGTAGATCAACAATCAAATACACAGAATATCACGGAATATGAATATACATTTTCAACTCTATGAAATATATCATTAGCTATGAGTTTTCTTAAAAATGATATGTAATATTGTGGGGACCACAACAAGTACCATGGAGACTAAAAAAAAGGATTTTAAGAAATTCTTCTGAGATCTCTAATGTGGAGAATAAGTACTTTGTGCAATGAACCCATTATGAATTTTTCTGCTTTATATAATAATTCTAAGAGTCTTTTGAAGTTTTCTATATAAAATGTATGATATCTTTCTCATTATGAATTGTTCTATACAATATAAAAAATCTTAATAGTCTTTTGAAGTTTTCTATTTATAAAAGAATATGATGTCTTCAAGTTTCTTGTGAATGTGGAAGCTTCCTAGATAATTATGATAGGAGATGAATTTTTTGTATGAACAAAGAAAAAGGAAGAACGAAAACATTATAACCATGGAAAAGAAGTAAAACGATGACCTAAAATTAGAATATACTATATCAATTCCTATGAGAACCAATATGGTATGAAGGTGGGATAATGATATGTTAACAACTAAATTTTAATAATTTTCTCTTACAATATGATATATCATTTTTTAATTGGTTTAAAAATATGAAAAAATAGAAAATGAAATACCTCTTAAAAAATGACACATTAAATTATAATAGAAAGTTGTCAAAATTTAGTTGTTAAAAAAATTATTTTCCATGGAGGTGCTATATGGGTTGCTAAGTTATACTCTCTTTGATACTAAAAACATCAATAAGAAAGGAAATACCTCAAACACATACAACAAATTTTTCAAATGATTTGATCAATAAGAAATGGAATAAAGAATTACATAAATATTAATTTTTTCATAATTTCTTCTCTCATTAGAAAATAAAATAGAAAAGCGTTAAAAATATAAATGTAAATCTAAATATCATATAAGAATATAGAATTTTTTTGGGACACCCAATAATTTTACACCACACAAAAAACGAGATTTAATATAATTTAAATATTCATTTCATCTTTTAATGTGTTTTGTAAGAATAAAATCATAATGAAATTTCATGCTCTAAATAGACGATATCTCAAAGATAAAACTTTTAAAATTTTGAATTACATTGTTAATCTTTTCTATAGATTGACCATAGTTTATCCATCTAGTTATTAATCTAGACAAGTAAAATATGAATGAAAAATTCTAAATGTGAGAATCCTAGAAAATCACCAATAAGAAAAATAATAATTTAATCATTCAAATAAAAAAATCTTAACTATTCAAATAAAAAAAATCTTAACTTTTTTTTTTGCATTTCTTTTTTTCTTAAAATATACTCTTCCGTATCTCTTCAATTTTCTTGGAATATAAATATAGGTCAAAAGTGAGATTTTTTAGAAGAATTTGAAAACTAAAATTGCGTTACAACGTGGCAATACCAAAATGTTTTAACTTATGAGATTATAAACTGCAACAAGTGACAGTGATTGATGAACTCATGAAGAGGAAATGTTCTGGAACCTAGACTTGGTTCTCTACAGCATGAGTGGTCAACAGTTTCCCACGTACATGCCACCAAAGTCAACGCAAAATTTGCTTCATCAAATTCTAACCACCATTTTCTCATGCTCTCTCTTTCGTTACCATTCATCTTCTTTTCTCTTCATTCTTTCGCTTTTTCTTTTTCCAATAAAGAAATTACGATGATTTAGGTCCATTATCTTTTGATTTGAATAAATTGATTTTGAACTTTGCACGTTTGCTTCATGCATGTTATATATATAATAGAATTGGAATTTTTAGCTTTTGACCTTCTCATAACAATTTTGTGCTTTTGTCATTCTATCTAGAACAATGAGAATTTCATACGCATTACGGCAATCTAGAACATTTTGTAATACTAATTAAGAAATCATGAAAACCCTAGTGCCAATTCAACTAATATATGGTGAGCATGAAGGGAAACATTTGAAATTTTAATAGATAAATTATATATATTTTAACATATTGTACTTTTCTCCTCCCTTTTTCAACATAATAACTTAATCTATATTTGACAAAACTAAATAAGAAAATACTTAACATAAGATTGTTAATTAAGCTAGTTTAATGAATAAATTAATTAATGACGTAAAATACTATAAAATACATGAATTTTCAATGGTATTTTCTTTTTGTGAAACGATGTGTGTTTAGGTAAGTACAGTTTTGGTAATAAACGAGGAATTAATTAAAGAATTATGATAAAGAGAAGAAAAATAAAACATGAATGAATACAAAATATATTCCGTATTGAAACTAAAATAAAAGTGAAAATTAGGCTATATTTTTAATTTAAAGTATTCTCTCTCAAATCAACATTCCTTGAATTAAATTATATCCAATTCAAAATCCAAAATATATCACGTAAATATATTTATTAAAAATATAATGTTTAATATTGTATATAAATTTTCTTTTGTTACAACTAACACTTGACATTTGGCAAATACCTCTCGACATGCATTGTAATTTATCAGAAAATTTCAAAAGCACCTAAAAAGTCAAAATTGGGATTTTTTTTTTTCTGGAAGTCTAGAAGAACAGAAAAAAAAATTAAGAAGAAGATGAAATGGGAAACTAATTAATTAATTTATTGAAATTTGTTTAGATTGGAATACGAGAGCGGTGACGGTGTTGAGTTCTGGAAGATAGGATAGGACTCTGCTGTAGGCGGGTCCACCGGTTTCCCATGCGCTCTTCCAAGTCAACGAGAAAGAAAGTGCGAAACACAAGTTTTTGATTGTCACATTAAACCCTAATTTAGCACTATTTAATAGGTTCATTCTAGAAGTAACCGTTTTTTCAGTTTACATGTTTTATTCTCTATGATTTTCCTTTTTTAATAAAAAAATGTTTATTTTCATCTGTTATTGTTGAAATTCTAGATAATATATTTTTTCATTAAAATTGAATTAAAGCATAGTAAATATTTTTATTTTAGTAAATAAAATATTATATAGGAACAAATGATTACTAAATAGATTCTCAGTAAATTTTAGTTACAGAAAATGTTACATATAATACAATACAATATTTTTTTTAAAAACTTTTATAATAATTATTTTAAAAACTATATGAATAATGTTATGAATTAATGGTCGTCCATTGATTTATACAATTACTCATATGATTGATAATCATATTATTCATTACTCTTTATGATGTAATATTTTGTATTTACTATTTGATTTTATATCCTTTCTGGGT
>Ga0214543_1007188_pt1 | contig 19290 bp, 22 predicted proteins | sample CNSS2metaG_FD_160094 | JGI IMG/M metagenome (GOLD analysis project Ga0214543, IMG submission 160094) | Root nodule microbial communities from cowpea collected in UCLA plant growth center, Los Angeles, California, USA - CNSS2 | ecosystem: Host-associated > Plants > Roots > Nodule | place: USA...
AGTGAATACTTTTAAGCCTTATCTTGCATAGCAAGTGGCGGCACACATCCACTCATCTTCAAGGTTGCCATGGCTTCTAGCCTAGCCTTGTAGTGGCGTGCTTCTCACATTTTTACCATTTCTTTCCATTCCATTTTATCTTTTCTTCTTCCTTTAATTGTTCTTGGTTTTCTATGGTTTATGTGTTTTCCATTTCCTTTTTGTTTGAATCAATCCATCTTCTTCTTCTCTTGAGCTTTGTGAAAGGAACCTTCACATATAGATAACATGCTATCTTAATGTCAAGTGGGGATTTCACTTAACTTTCTTAATCAACTCACACCATATTCAACAATCTTAAAAAGAAACAAGATAATCCTTCATCAAGGTGGGGTGGGATGGTTGATCATAGCGGGGAAGGTGGAGGTAAGGTTGTGACGGGGGATGTGAGTTGTTGGAGGGTATTGCGGGTTGTATGGTGGAACATGTGTGGTATGTAGAGTGGTGGGTATGTTGTAGGGCATTTGGGTGTTAGGGAGGGTAGCGGCAGGGGTTGGGGCTGCGGTATGCCTTGGTTGAGTGGATGGGAAGTGAGTGGGATGGGTGGATTGAATGGGTGTTTATTGGGTGGTGGTGAAGGTGTGAGGGGTGGGGTTGTATTCGCTTTCCTCCTCTGTGGGCTGAAGGGCCGGGGACCTTGCAGCCTCATAGGCTTCCTTGGCCTTTCCTTTTAGGGTGGGATCAGCTTCAATCTTTCGCCTGAGGTAAGAGTTCTCTTGCCGCAACGCCTCCATCTCATCAGCGCTGCGTTTCTTCAGATCTGCCAGTTCTTGTTGCATCTTTGCCTGGCCATCCAGGATGGCGGCTAGGTCAAGGGTGATGCCAGCGGTTCCTGAGGGACCAGCATCTGCCTGCTTGTTCACTCCAGCTCTGCTGCGGGTGCAAACCATCTTTGGAGAAAAACGGGTACTAAAGGTGTTCGTCTCGTGCCCCACGGTGGACGTCAATTTTTCATGCAGAGAACAAACAAGATAAGTTAGGCACAAGCGTCACCTTACCCATGTAGTCCGCTATCTCCTCAATTGGTTTCTTCTCGGTTGATACATGTCGGCTTGGACCTAGGAGGGGTTACCTGTAGAAGGGGCTCCGAAGCTCAAGTAAGTCAAAGCTCTCAGAAGGTTAAATCAGTGATTAATGGAGTAATGAATGCATACCTTTAATTAATGGGGTCCACGTGTATTTATAGAGCTTTAATTATGTCTGTTTATGACATGGGCCGGGCCTTGGTTTGGGCCTCAGTTTGGTCTGTAAGTGGACCTGGGCCTTGGCCCAGGCCCTTAGTTCGACTATTGTGGGCTCAGTAGATGGTAGGAGGGATTTCATTTTGCTAAGTCTTTAGGAACGGTCTGGTCCGGTTACTTCTCAACTTGTCGGATATCGTCCGTGTCCGTGCACTGTCCTAAGTTGGCCGTTCTGTTGTTAGTTTAGCCTTTGTTCAGTTACGAATCTAAGTCTATGTCGGCCCAAGTTGTGTACTTGTGTTGTTTCCGGCATATACGTAAGGGTTGTCATTTATATGGTTAAGTTGACCAGGTCAAGTACATATACAATTAGTTCATATAATTAAGTTTCAAAATCTAATTTATTTTCATCTTACACAATTAGCTGATCGTATTGGTTCATGGTTTCTGAGCAACAACAACAGATAGTCGAGAAATGTGGATCGCGCGGTCCGATTTGTAGGCCATTAAAATCAATGTGTGATAGAGAGATTATTTTAGTATGCTGGCTCAGGTCCGACTCGCATAAATTAAAGTCTACAAAGACTAAGGACGGGTTAGCCTACATTTGACTATCATAACTCGCATCTCGCATTGACTTAAATTTCCTAAAATCCACAGGTCATGCGTGTTTCTTTTAAGAAGCTTGTCCATTCAGTTTTCTTTTCCTTTTTATCCAAAAGTACCTCCCTCACTTTCTTTAGTCAAGTGAAAGTTATTTATATTTTCAATAGACATGTACGTAAAAATTATAAATTATATAATTATAAATATTATTTATGTTCCTGTGGAGATTATATAGACACAAGCGTTACCTTATCCCAATCCGCAATCTCCTCAGTAGGATTCCTCCCGACAGGTATATGTCATCTGTGGGTATCTCGTTTTGGACCGGTTTGGACCCGAAAGGGGTGACCTGCGGAAGATACTCCGATGCTCAAGTCAGCAAAAACTCTTAGAAAGTCAATTCACGTAATTAAGGGAGTAATAAATGCGTACCTTTAATTTCTGGGGTCCATACATATTTATAGGTTATTAATTATGTCTAGCCACGTCATGGGCTGGGCCCCTGTTTGGGCCGTAGGTGGGCCTGGGTCTTAGGCCAGGCCTCTTAGTTCAATTATCGCGGGCCCTTAGGGGCCTTGCTAGTAATGTTCTGAATTTGTCAAGTTCTTGGTTAGTTATCCTAAGTTAGCGGTTTAGGCCGGTTACCTTTTAGCGACTTAGGCCGGGTACTGTTACTTGTTCATACATGGTGATTATCTACATCTTTGGGGGCTATGTAGACGGTTTTATGGCTATAATCAGGCTAAGCCGACTAGGTGTGGTACACCAGTCCCCCAACCTTTAAGTGTGATGAACAATGTTAAGGCTTAAAATTTGAATAGGTTTGTGGCAGGTGAAGGGGTGGCAGATGTTAGAGGTCTAATCGAAGGGATTTTTCACTGTTATTTTGAGGTTGGTGACTCTTGGTGTGCGTTGTGACGACTTTTGGCGGGAAGAAGTTATAGCGTTTGAAATTCATGTTTATAAACAGAGATGCTATTGGGAATGTGTTCATGTTGCTTCATTTGTAAGAAATCTGAGATCAGTTATTTGTGTGCGTTAGAGATGCCCGATATCTTCCTTATTTCCACCGTCATCCTGAAAAGAACAGTTATGTCTAGTAGTAGTGATAGGGTTTCCTTATTGAGTTCTAGTACTGCGCGATCATGGGGAGTAGGAGTAGTAGTGATAGGGAGGAACTGAGAAATGTGGGGATGATCCCTATGGAGAGAACAGTTGAAGTTAGGGAGGATCCGCTTGAGGAGTTGGCGGAGAGTAGCTGGCTGGCGAAAGCGGGATACGAGTGGGTTGCAGCAGACGTGTGAATGCAACATTTGATATTTTGGTGGTCGCGATTGCTGAAGTCATGGCTGAATTGTACTCCTATCTTTCAAAAAGGTGCTCGAAGGGATATAGTGGTGCCAGAGAGGGTAACTGCAGTAGAATGTGTCTGCCACGGCCGAGATGGGGCTGCCGAGGAGTTCTTTTATATGTACATGTGTCATTTTTCACAACTGCGCATCCGATTGTCGTTTGATGAGTTCACCATGGGAGTGCTGCGTTTGTTGAATGGTGCTCCCACTCAACTACACCCAAACAACTAGGCATACTTGCAGGCGTTTCGATTGTTGTGTATGGCTTTGTACTTGCAACCTACTCTGCAGGCGTTCCTCTACTTTTTCGATACGAGGCCAAGAAGTCCGACCATGTGGTTGTCGCTTATAAGCCGTCCTAGAATTAACAGACTGAATGCTTATACTCAGTCTTTCAAACACTTTAAAGATGGGTTCTTTAAAGTGGTGGTAAAGCAAGTTGGATGCTCACATTTTTACACCAATGATAGGAGTACTAAATTTCCCCTTTTCTGGACCGGTAACCGTTGGAGATATAAGGGGATGGCGAGGGAGGAGTTGTCGATGGCTGACCTGGAGGTGGTGGATGCAGTGATGTTTTTAGAGATAAGATGCCTACTAAGGGCTTAGTTAGGGTTTATAACTCGGTTCATCCGATTATTGATATTGAAGGTATCTTTTTGTATTTTTGAGTATTATATTGTGTTTGAGTAGTCTGATGAATGTGTGTTGTTGTTTACAGGCCACATGGCGCAAATGGGAAAGAAAAACTTGACTCTCTTCCAAACATTGCGAAAGGAGAAAGCGGTTAGAGCTAGAGCCGCTGGGAACACTGAGGTTCCTAACTTGCAAGAGTCACTGGTGGATGTTCACGTACATGGTGGGACAAAGAGAAAGGCTGAGTTGCCGGTTAGGCCTAGTAGAGGCAAAGATGTGAAGAAAGTCTGTGCCTTTCTGTTAAGGGCGACGTCTTGTGGCACAAAAGGACCAGAGGTTAGGCTGATTGTGCTGCTAGAGACGGTTGTGCGGTGAGATATCGAAATTAATGTGCCAAAAACGCTGATTAATTAAATTGATTGCATGGAGCCTAACCATCTGGTGAAGACTATGGTGGAATTTGGTAGCAAGGCGCTACTATTGGGGCACCAGGTTGGGTCCTTGTATAAGAGGGAGTTGAAGGAAGGGAATCGGGAAAAGTTGGAAGAGTTGCAAGAGAAGGTTGACAAACATGCCGAGGAGAAGGAGGCCTGGAAGAAGGAAAAGAAAGAATGGCTAGAAGAGAGGAAAAGGCTGGCAACGTGGAGAGTGCGTTGTTTGGACTCGAAGGAGAAATTGAAGGGTCGCATTGCGGATTTGGAGGTAGATTATGATGAGATGAAGGACAAACATGACGGTTTGGAGGTGGAGCTTGATGATTTGAAGAGTTATGTTATCCAGGAACATATAAGTGGATTCCAGAAGAGGTTGTGGCAAATGACTTTCTTCTACAAGGATGTGGATGCTGGTGATGTTAGATTTGATGTAAATAAAGACGTGGTCGATGGTGTGCTCGTGGATGAAGTGGAATCTAGTCTCAGGGAGGATGCATAGAAGGTGGCGAAATTTAACATTAAGTTAAGGGTGTTCGATCTAGGCCGCTTACTTGTGGTAAGGGTGGGGAACTAAAAACGAATTTAACATTAAGTTAAGGGTGTGCAACCCAGGCCGCTTACTTGTGGTAAGGGTGGGGAACTAAAAACGAATTTAACATTAAGTTAAGGGTGTTCGACCCAGGCCGCTTACTTGTGGTAAGGGTGGGGAACTAAAAATGAATTTAACATTAAGTTAAGGGTATTCGACCCAGGCCGCTTACTTGTGGTAAGGGTGAGGAACTAAAAACGAATTTAACATTAAGTTAAGGGTATTCGACCCAGGTCGCTTACTTGTGGTAAATGTGGGGAACTAAAAACGAATTTAACATTAAGTTAAGGGTGTTCGACCCAGGTCGCTTACTTGTGGTAAGGGTGGGGAACTAAAAACGAATTTAACATTAAGCTAAGGGTGTTCGACCCAGGCCGCTTACTTGTGGTAAGAGTTGAAGATAAATGCGAGAAGTAGACATGAGGTTAATAACCCTTTGTTTTATTCATGAGAGTTGGGGTGCCTCGTTAAAAACTCCCTGGCCAAAACCCTCCTTAGGGATAAAAGACCAGGTGAGGAAAAAGAGTACACCCAGGGTTACAAGTATTCAGTACAATACATGTCTTTAACTGTAATAAAACATGAGATGGGACACATTCCATGTATTGGGTATCTCTTCCCTGATAATTGTTCAAGCTTATACGCTCATCCTCCAGCATATTCACGTATTCGGTACGGGCCGTCCCAATTGGCGGAGAACTTACCATCCTTCTTTCTTGCACTGCTGACCATTCTCCAAACCAAGTCTCCCTTCGCGAACGATCTTGGGCATAGGTTTGCGTTATATTTTCTGGTCGCTCTCTGTTTGGCTGCTAAGTTGCATATCTGGGCTTTTTCTCTTAACTCGGGTAGGAGGTCGAGGTGGGTGCTCATGTTTTTGTGATTTTAAACTGGGTCGTACAATTCTCAGCGCAGAGATGGTTCACCAATTTCAACTGGTATCATGGCATCTACGCCATACACTAGGCTTAACGAAGATTTGTTTGTTGTTGATTGAGGGGTACACCTATAGGCCCATAGCACTTCCATTAATTCTTCTGGCCATCGGCCCTTGGCGTTGTCCAACCATTTACGCAGTTCTACTAGTATAACCTTGTTTGCTGCCTCGGCCTGTCCATTGGTTTGTGGGTGTTCGACAGAGCTGGTTACATGTTTGATGCCGATATAGGATTTAGCGAGTTTTTTGTCTATGAATTGCCGACCATTATCGGTGATGATCGTATGTGGGACGCCATAGCGACATATAATATCTTTCCAGACGAATTGTTGGACCTGTTGGGCGGTAATGGTGGTTAATGGTTTGACCTCTATCTACTTGGTGAAGTAGTCGACTGCTACTATAAGGAATTTTACTTGGCCTTTTGTTGGAGAAAAAGGGCCGAGAATGTCCATTCCCCACTTTGCGAAGGGCCACCGGGAATGTATAGAATGAAGTTGTTCTTGTTTTTGATGGATGAGGTTGCCATGTTTCTGGCAGGGTATACATTTTTTGACAAAAGCGTGGCAATCGACCTCCATGGTCGGCCAGAAGTAACCGACGCGAAGGATTCTAGTAGTTATGGTGCGTGCGCCAGAATGATAGCCGCATATGCCTTCATGTAATTTTTTAATGATGTATTAGGCTTGCTCTACAGTGACACATTTGAGGAGTGGTTGGTCATATCCTCGCTTGTACAAGTCATCGCCTATCATCATGTACTTGGCGGCTTTAGTTAGTTAACTTCTGTCACGTCAGGTGGGGGGTTATCGGTTCAGAAGTATTGGATGTAGGGAGTTGCCCAATTGTCGGCTTGGTGTTGGGTTAGGGTATGACAAGTGTTTGTTATGGAAGGGGCGGATAACGTTTGTTGTAAGAGTGATCGGTGGCGGCTCTTTAGCTTAGTGCTGGCTAATTTGGACAATATGTCGGCTCTGACATTTTCGGATCTGGGGATGTGTTGGATGTAGACTTGTGCAAAAGCAGATTGGATGACTTTTCGGACCAGGTGATAGTATAGTAGGAGGGTAGGGTCTTTGATCTGGAATTCGTCATTTAGATGGCCCACTATAAGTTTGGAATCGGTTTTGCATGTGAGCGATTTGACACCGACTTTGTGGGCGAGGAATAGGCCAGCGAAGTGGAGGGATTTTTCGATGAGGATGTCGTTTGGGCCTTCCAGGACGATGCCGACACCTGCCCCTTTGAGGTTTGAAGAACCATCAACGTAAAGTGTCCACTGGTCCTCTTCAGGGGTTCGTTGGAGATCATTGACAAAGTCTAGGAGGCATTGAGCTTTGATAGGGCCGTGGGGTTCATAACAGATGTTAAACTCAGATAATTCGACGACCTAAGATGACATGTGACCCGCAAGGTCTGGTTTCTGCAATATCTTCTGGATGGGGTAGTCGGTTTTGACGATGATGTTGTGGTTTTGAAAATAGGGACATAGGCGTCTCACTGCAGGGTTCAACTGACGAAGTATATAGGGTGTTGAGTGCCATTAACCTCCTAAACCAGCGTGGCACTTACGGTGTGATCCGTTGGGGTGATGTAAAAGAGTAGCGGCTGATGAATGTCTGATTTATGGAGGATGGGTCGTGAAGTGAGGGTGTTTTTTAGTTTTTGAAAAATTTGTTCACATTCATCGTTCCACGAGAACTTGGCCGATTTCTTTAGTAGTTGAATAATGGGTTGGGTTTGTTCGGCTAATTTGTGGAGGAAGCGGGAGATGGCGGTTAGTCGGCCAATGAGGCGTTGCAGTTCTTTGATACTGTTGGGGCTTCGCATCTCAATGATGGCATTGCACTTCTCGGGCTTAGCCTCTATGCTGCGTTGTGTGAGCGTGTTGTTCATGCCGCCAAAGACGCCAAAGACGCACTTTTTGGGGTTGAGGCGGAGGTTATATTGCTGTAATGTGGAGAAGATAGTGGACAAGTCTTGAGCGTGTTGTTCATGGCTCGGGGATTTGACGACCATATCATCGACGTATACCTCGACACATTTACGCATTTTGTGGCTGAAGACCTTATCCATTAGCCGTTGATACGTTGCTCCTGCGTTTTTTAGGCCGAATGGCATGACGTCTGTAATAAAGGCGGTTTTGTTCATGTCGGATGTGGCCATGGGAATCTGGTCGTAACCAGAGTATGCATCGAGAAAACTCAGAACTTTGTTATCGGCTCCACCGTCAACTAGCCGGTCAATGTTGGGTAAGGGGTCGACGTCCCTAGGACAGGCTTTATTGAGATCTGTGTAATCGACGCACATCCGCCACTTGCCATTAGCTTTCTTGACCAAAACGACGTGGGAGAGCCAAGTGGAGTATTGGGCTTCTTCGATAATGATGAAGGATTATGTTGTTTTCTTTTAAGATTATTGAATATGGTGTGAGTTGATTAAGAAAGCTAAGTGAAATCCCCACTGGACATTAAGATAACAAGCTATCTAGATGTGAAGGTTCCTTTCACAAAGCTCAAGAGAAGAAGATGATGGGTTGATTAAAAACAAAAAGGAAATGGAAAGCACATAAACCATAGAAAACCAAGAACAATTAAAGGAAGAAAACATAAAATGAAAAGGAAAGAAATGGTAAAAATGTGAGAAGCACGCCACTACAAGGCTAGGCTAAAAGCCATGACAACCTTGAAGATGAGTGGATGTGTGCCGCCACTTGATATGCAAGATAAGGCTTAAAAGTATTCACTCCCAATGGAGGAAACTCTCACAAATGGTTGAGACACAAGAGTGTTTTTACTTCAAAATGTTCAACCCTTTTATATGTCTAGGAGCACCCCTTATATAGAAGATTTTAGGGGCCTCTAAGCAAATAAAAGATACCTAAGGATGTCTCTACAAAAACCTAACCCTAGCTTCTAGAAACTAGGTCAAATAAGGTTACAAAAATGAGAGACAAAAGAGCTAACTATGGTGTGTGCAATAGTAATTTTGTTCTAGCACAAAAGGAGACAAAGAATATGTCTCATATGTCTCCAAAAAGTGCCCAAAGTGTGCTAAAAACAAAGGAGACCAAAGGTACATAGGTACACTTGTTTTATGCCTTTTACTTTATGCTTTATGCCTTTGCTTTACTCTCTCATCCACATCATTTATGCTCCCCAATCACCATGTGCCACCTAGCATTGCTTTTGATGGACGCGCGAAGCCGCATCTCTTGTCAGAATCACGATGCAAGGCCGTGAAACATGGATTTGTTCGGTGGAAATCCACCAAACAGGCAGCGGAAGGTGATTATGATGTTCAGAATCTCACCGACAAGGTCACTCTAGGGTTTACTCTCGGTGAAGGTGAGCTAAGATAAAAGGGAATTAAAATTTCTCTCATTCATCAAAGCTACCGATACAATGGTTCAACTTGCCTTTTATATGTGAAGGCAGTCGGACACAAAAACGAGTAGTAAACACCGTCTAACAACTTAACGGTGAAAAAGAGAAATGGTTTTGGCTAACTGTTCCTAACAGAAGGAAAGGAAATGGACTAACGGCCAAAACCGTGTACAAAGAAAAGGAAAAGAAACGTGAGCGGAAACCCTAATGCAAAACGCGTTTCAGGTGGAGGAGAAGAGAAGGCTCTCTCATGGTGAACCCTAGCAAACGCTGGAATGCGAGGCTGAAAACTGAATGCACTTGATAGTTGTTGTGGTGGACGCATAATGGGCTTCAAATATTCCATGCGTTGCTTGGCCCAAAAAATAGTCCGCATGATAGAATGTGGTAGAAGGAAGCTGCAACCCAAAATATCTGCCAACGCAACCCCAATCTGCAACCAGCAGCATGTAGAAAAATGTTGGCTACCACTTGCAGGCCCAAGGCTTGTACGCGTTTAATGCATCTGGACTATTGCACGTGGGAGATCCAGTCACTGACAGAATTTAAAATCCAGGTGTTGTAAGTTGCTGTACATGAAGCACACGTGAAATGTGTGGAAGAGAGTTGTCGTAGGCCCCCAATGCCAAATACTTCAATCATTGGCATCTTGAAAAAGTGGGCTGCAATAAAAAAACAAACCCAATTAAAACAAATTTTATTTAATTAAAAAATAAAAGAAATTTAAAAGAAATTAAAAGAAATGGGCCTAGCCAATGGCCCAAGCTGTGAGGCCTTAGGGTGATATTCATCATCCCCTCCCTCTTGAAGAAGATCTGTCCTCAGATCTAGAAGGTTGATTAAGGCCCACAGCATTAAAAGCTGACTTCCTCCTGGATCAAAAATATATCTACAATAGTCGTCAAATAAGATTTCATTAAAATTTTGGATTTCATGCAGAGTATATTTTGTGAAAATACAGGAAGATGGGCTGTTATGTTTAAAAACATTTTCAATTAAGCCCATTTTACAAAAATATTGATTTTTTCTTTGACTTAATTGTGACCTAAAAGGTAACTCTAAGTCAAAAGTTAATTTTTGCAACTCTTTTGAGGAATATGAAATGATTGGTGAAGGTGGAAAACAAATTTTAGGGAGAACTAAGACAAAAGCATTAACGACAAATAAAGAAGAATTGAAAGATGGAATTACTCCCTTGAGGTCAATGCCAGAAGTTATAGGATGTTGTATCTCTACTTCCCTAAGCATTACTTCTTTTCTTTCAATCTCTTCATCTTTTTTTTTTAAACTCTTTCTCTTGTCTTACTCTCTCTTTTTCTTCAAATTCTCTTCTCTCTTTTTCCTCCTTCTATTTCCTTTGTTGTTCCTCTTCTTCTCTCAATTCTTGTTCAAATTTCTCTCTTTCTTTTTGCTCTCTTTTCAGAATTTTTATTCTTTCCTTTTCTTCTAACTCCCTCATCTCTCTTAAGAGTATTGTGAGTTTTTCCTCCTTCCTCCTTGTTATCTCAATTTTCGTTTTCTCTATCTCATGATCAAAATCAAAGGAAGGTGGTATAAATGTTCTTCTCATGCATGCTCTCAACTCACTCCAATTTTGAATGGGAGATTTTCTTCCTTTTTTCACTCTAGACTGCCTTTAATCCCACCACTCTTTTGCATGTCCTATAAAACTAGAAATGCACAAAGTAAGAAAATAGTATTTACTATGTCTAAGATGGAATAAATGGACTAAATCATCTATTTCCCTCTCCCAAGATATGTATGATAATGCACTTATGTCCTCACCAAAGAAAGGGAATGTACTTTGATGTGTATGATGCATTTTATCCTCACTATGACTACCTAAATGCAATCCTCTATACTAATGAAAACTCATCTTGTCAAAAACACTTATCAAACAATTTATTTCACAAAGAAACTTCAGAAATTTATAAAGAGAATATAAAGGAAAAGATTTCTAGAAATATTCCCAGGAAAGGGAGGTGAATCTCATGGACAAGCTTAGAAACCAAACCTTTCCTAGCCAGAAATCTCTAAATTTCTTTCACAAAAATTCTCAATAAAATTTCCCAGCAAAACAGATCTTGATTGTGAAAAAACAATTTTCAAAGTGTGTAAAATCCTATGACCAAAGAAAAGTCAACTAAGTGTTTAAAGATTTGCACCTAGATATCACAGAGATGTAAAACATAAATTTCAACATGCATAACACACACATAACCTGGACATGGAAAACATAAAGAACAAGAAAACATAAAAAACAAGAAAACATAAACTAGACGAAAAGTGTTCCTAAGTGAAGAATCAAGTGGCACTTGGAACCCCTTGATAACCTCACACTACACGATTAAAAAAAAAACTATTACAAACAACTAAGGAATGGAATTGCAATAATGCATTTTCCCATTCCAAAGCAAATTAACAGAAACTAAAAGAAGAAAAAAAAATACACAAAATTCTGTGATAACAAAAAGAAATATGCAACTGGAATTGGACCAGTTTGCTCTCGGTCCAGCCTGCCCTCAAGTGTTTGGTCTCTTTCGAAATCCCAGCTCACTCCTCAATTTCTCTCGGGTAGCCACTCAAGTGTCTTTCCTCACAGTTCCTCCTTCAGCTCTACCTTCAAGAGAAAGGTAATCACCTACAAAGTTGCCAAATCAGTGAGTTTCAAGCCAAATGAACCAAGATCACTCACGGTCTTCCACATAAGAATAACAAAGCAGAAAATCAAGAAAAGCTCAAATGGAAGAATTGGACAACATCAAGTGATAGAAATAAATGGACAAACTCAATTGAATAACAAGAAGGACAAGCAAGAAAAAGGCAAATCAACAAAGGATAGCACACAAAGGAGAACTTAAGGAATGTGTCTAGAACAAGATTAAAAAAAACTAAAATCAAGAAGACTCAAAACAAACAAGTTGAATCAAGAGCATATGCAAATGACATTGAAAAAGAAAGTAGTATCTATGTGAACTGTGCTCCACTATTTTCACGCTGCTGAAACAAACAATGTTAGCAGATTAAATACAGACTTTGTTTTGCTGCATGCTCGTTTAGATGCCTTTTTTTTTTATCAGGTTTGCATTTTTCACTGATTTTTTTTTCAATTCTAAAAAACTGGAAGAACAGTTCATACAAAGGTTAATTTTCTACCACCAAATCAATGGACAATTGCATATGACAAGAACAAGTGATCCAACTAAAAAATTCAAACAGACTCATACAATACAACAGAAAAGACTAGGTCAATGCATAACCAGGACCATAAAGCAGTTATCAAGCAAGCCAGCTTTATGCAGACAAGGAAAACACCATGGTCAAAGAACAAATTAGCAGAACAGATACAAACTAACGGAAAACAAATAATATGGCCAAAATGAACACTGCATCAAAGCAACAAGTAAGGATACCAAACAAACAATTAGATTCAAAACATGCATTGAACTGCACACAAATATGGATAATCTACCAAGTAAAGTCTCGGACAAGACATCACAACATCTCACCACACTCATGGATTCAAAACAGAGCCTGAAACAAGAGAGTTCAGTTTGATTCAGAAATTATAATAAGTTCAATAACATAAACTGAATCAATGAATCAAGATACTGAATTGAAATCAACTGAAAGTCCAGCACAAACAAGGAAGATATATGAAACTGCAGGGAAATGATAAGGACACACTCTAGGCTAGTAATCATAGATCAACAAAATGTGATTAAGCAGACACATGATTGAAAACAGATGCAGTTTCAATTCAGATTCAGATATCAACCAAGACTCAACAAAGAACTACTAGTGCAATGGAATAGCAGAATCACGCATCACATGTCACAAAAATGGAAAAGATGAACAACACATTTATGGATCAAATCAACACAAGAAAGAATCCAGTTTCAACAATAATAGATTGCTGCCAACAACATATACGCCAATGGCCAAATCAACATTTGCATACAATTAGCAACATGAAATACAGCAGCAAATGGTTAGAAACATTAAAAAAAAAAACACCAGATTCTGTCAAAACAAGTTAGGCTAGCAACACTCAATTGATTGGAGTGTCACAGAATCAGTGGAGTAATCATGGGTGCTTTGGACAGGACTAATGATTTGGCTCATACAAAGCAACAAAATCGGAAAACAATATTGACTCAGCCTAATAGAAACAACAGAGACATAATTCCAACCACAATTTGAATCAAATTAAGTGATATGGCCAGATAAAAGCTGCACTAGTTCAAAGTCAGCCTAGACATCAACGAAACCACTTGATTTCCACTGGATTAATCTGAGCAAAGACAGATCTAGCACATATATGGAATCAAACAGATTTGGTTCAGTTGACAAGCATCATTGGCCCAAACATATACACCTCGATCATGAACATGAAGATACGAAACAATGAACACAGATGCATTTGGACTTCAAATTGATTTCAGAAAATAGAACAAGGCAACCAGTAGTAATTTTAGCAGAATTACACAGGAACAGTATCAATATGCACTGCAGAATAATTGCTAATGATCTAGTAACAATATGTGAACTCCACAACACACAGGAAACTAAACATACTCAGCACAACTGATGCAGAAACAGTTAACAACACACAATTCTATGGAAGCAACAATAGATAAAATGGCTACACAAAACCTATGACAAAACAGTGAGTTTAAAATTCAAAGCTAGGTAAAAAAAATGAAATCAAACCTAATTGACAAGCAATGGAGCGGCAGAATGAGAGATCTAAATATTTCATCACAGAATTGATTCAAGGCAATCAGAACAATATATTTTGAATCAATTTCAGCAAAAAAAATTCAGCACACAGATTTGAGACCAGAGACGCAAGAACTCAATCAAACAAGAACAAGACATAATCGAACAGAAAAAGAAGAAATAGGAATAGAGATACTCATCTTTGAAGACCTCCATGCTCCAAGCTCGAAACCGGAGCTCTGATTACCACATGATGGACGCGCGAAGCCGCATCTCTTGTCAGAATCACGATGCAAGGCCGTGAAACATGGATTTGTTCGGTGGAAATCCACCAAACAGGCAGCGGAAGGTGATTATGATGTTCGGAATCTCACCGGCGAGGTCGCTCTAGGGTTTACTCTCGGTGAAGGTGAGCTAAGATAAAAGGGAATTAAAAATCCAGGTGTTGTAGGTTGCTGTACATGAAGCACACGTGAAATGTGTGGAAGAGAGTTGCCGCAGGCCCAATGCCAAATACTTCAATCATTGGCATCTTGAAAAAGTGGGCTGCAATAAAAAAACAAACCCAATTAGAACAAATTTTATTTAATTAAAAAATAAAAGAAATTTAAAAGAAATTAAAAGAAATGGGCCTAGCCAATGGCCCAAGCCATGAGGCCTTAGGGTGATATTCATCAGCTTTCTTACTCCTAATTAACCTACAAAGCAAATAAACATAGATTAGTATGTCGGCTTAAATCAAGTCAACTATAGTCAACAAGTCAAACTTAGTCAAAGGTCAACAAGTCAACTAAAGTTGATTCAACTAAGTCAACTTAGGGAATCAAAAATAACAAATACAAATGAAAGGGATGAAGGATTAGTGAACTTCCTTTCTAAACATGCTTAGTATTCTTAAGCATGTGCCTCCATCCTTGGTTGGGGTCAATCCTTCATCAGATAAACCCTGCGTGGAGTAACTTGTCGACTTCAGCCTTGGCCGCTAATCGACGTTCTTCACCAAGTTTTCGTTTTTTTGGGCGATATATCTGGCCTCCTTGTAAATAGAGAGTTTGTGGGATGCGACTTGAGGGTCAACACCGGGTAAGTCAGCGGTGGCTGACCAGGCAAAGAGGTCTGTGTTGCTGATGAGGGTAGGTGTAAGGATGTCGCACTATTCGGGTTGTAAGCTAGTGCCGAGTTTGATGGCCCAGCCATTAGGGAGTTCCAACGGTGTAGTTTCTTCGACCGGCTCGAGGCGCGCAATCCTGACCTACTCTAGGGTCTAGGTCATCTCTAGATAAGGCTATGTCAGAGTCGGGTGGTCGTTTAATATGATTGGTTTGAAGGATGGGAAGTTGTGGGCGGAGGCTCACCATGTAGCATTCACGCGCGAGCCGCTGGTCGCCATGGATGGTAAGGATATCTCCCAATGGGGATGGGAATTTCATGGCCAGGTGAGGTGTGGATATGACTGCGCCAAGAGTGTTGAAGGATGGTCGGCCGAGGAGGACATTATAGGATGTGGGCGCGTCACCGACGAGGAAACGGATAGGGATTGTCTTGGTTTGAGCGCCATCGCGAAAAACGGTATGGAGATCTATGTAGCCACGGGGTGAAGACCTTTTCCCCTAAGAAGCCATATATGGGTACATCGTATGGAACCATGGGAGTGGTGGGGAGCTGGAGTTTCTTATATGTTGCCCAATAGAGGATGTCAACTGAGCCACCTTGGTCGATGAGGACCTTCTTGATGGTATAATTTTCCAACTCCATCGTGATGACCATGGGGTCATCCTGTTGTTGATCTAGACCATGGAAATCATCATCTGTGAAGGTTTTGGGGGGCATGCGGCGTTTGTGGTGGGAATGGGTGATATGGTTGATGTGTTACATTTGGCGAAGGTGTCTCTTTCTGTTGGATGAGGTGGATCCGCCACTAGCAAAGCCACCGGAAATGGTGTTAATGGTGCCGCGTAGTGGGGGGTCGGTCGGGGTAACATCGGTGTGCGTAGGTTGGGGGTCGCGGTTAGTGCGTTGATGTGGACGTTTGTCGTGGCGATAATCACGGGGAAGGTGTCGGTGGTCAGAACATGGAGTGTGATCGTGTCTTGGAGGGTGGTCGTCTCAGCGGATGAAGTGGCGAAAGTGGCCAACACGAACCAATTCTTCAATCGTGTCTTGGAGTGCTTTGCATTCCTCTGTGGTGTGGTCGTGGTCTCGGTGATAGCAGCAATATGTATTCATGTTGGCATTAGGGGGAGTGGTCGTCTTACGTGGTGGTGGTATGAGGTCGGCCTGTAGGGCTTCCTCAAGGAGACGGGATCGAGGAACATTTAGGGGTGCATATCTGGTGAAGCGGGGTTGTCAGGGTTCTCAAGGTCTAGGATCAAACTAAGGAGGTTGTGTAGGGGGGGTTGCTGTAGTGGGTGTATAGTCATTGTAGAATTTGGTATGGAGAGTTTGCATCTCCTCCATGCAGACGTAGTCGACGACGTAGAGTTTCAACTCATGCATGGAGGCTGGTGGGTGGAGGTAGACGTTGTTAGCGAAGGGGCCGGGTTTGAGAGTGAGTGCCATGCACTGAAGGATCATTTCCTGATTGAGGTGTGGTGTGCGAAAGGTAGCCTTACTGAAGCGGTCAATGAAAGCCCGAAGCGTCTCGTCTTGTTTTGTATGACGCCAAGAAGGGAAATGGTTGTAGTTTGATGTGGGCGACTGCTGGCAAAGTGAGTGGTAAACATGTGGGAGAGGGTGTCGAAGCAGTCGATGGAGTATGACAAAAGGGTGGTAAACCATTCGAGAGCAAGGCCTTTAAGGGTGGTGGGAAAGGCCTTGGAGAAAACGACATCGTGAGAAGTGTAGAGGGTGACGTGGGTGATATAGACCTTGAGGTGTTCGTCTGGATCAGTCTCACCTGTGTAGCGTTCCAGTGTGAAAGGTTCCCATTAGGCAGGGAGGGGGGTGTTGGCGATGAAATCAGTAAAAGGATGACGGTGTCTGAGTTGTGTGGATGGGAGCGGGTGAGGGGGGTGGAATGGTGAACGAAGGTGGGAAAGGTTGATGTAAAGTTGTGAGGGGGATATGGGTGGTAGGGAGGGTGGGAGGCATGTTGTAGGGTGGGATGTGGGTGGCGGGTAGGGTGGAAGGGATATTGTAAGGTGGGATGTGGGTGGTGGGTAGGGTCGCGGCGGATGTAGGAGCCGTGGTGTTTCTTGGGAGGGTGGGATGGAAATGTGTGTGATGGGTTGAGAGGATGGGAGTTTGTTGAGTGGTGGTGAAGGTGTGCGGTGTAGGATTGTACTCGCTTTCCTCTTCAGTGGGCTGGAAAGCTAGGGACCTTGTGGCATCAGATGTTTCCTTAGCCTTTCCCTTTTGAGTGGGGTCGACTTCGATCTTTCGCCTTAGCCGTGAGTTTTCTTGTCATAGTGCCTCCAGCTCATCAGCACTGCGTTTCTTCAAATCAGCCAGTTCCTGTTGCATCTTGGCTTGACCGTCTAGGATAGCGGCCAAGTCCGAGGTGGTAGTAGGAGGTGTTGCAGGGCCTGCTTCAGCTTGCTTGTTAACTCCTGCTCTACTACGGGTAGAAACCATCTTTGAGAGAATGCAGGTTGGTCCGTAAAGTATTATCTCGTGCCCCACGGTGGGCGCCAATTATTCTTGTGGAGAACAAATAAGATATTTCAGACACAAGCGTTACCTTATCCCAATCCGCAATCTCCTTAGTAGGCTTCCTCCCGGCTGGTATATGTCATCTGTGGGTATCTAGGTTTGGACCCGAGAGGGGCTCTTAGAGAGTCAAATCTCGTAATTAAGGGAGTAATGAATGCGTGCCTTTAATTACTAGGGTCCATACATATTTATAGGTTATTAATTATGTCTAGCCACGTCATGGGTTGGGCCTCTGTTTGGGCCGTGGGTGGGCTTGGGTCTTAGGCCAAGCCTCTTAGTTCGATTATCGCGGGCCCTTAGGGGCCTTGCTGGTAATGTTCTGAATTTGTCAAGTTCTTGCTTAGTCATCCTAAGTTAGCGGCTTAGGCCGGTTACCCTTTAGCGGTTTAGGTCGGGTACTGTTACTTGTTTATACATGGTGATTATCTGCATTTTTGGGGGCTATGTAGACGGGTTTTATGGCTATAATCAGGCTAAGTGGGCTAGGTGTGGTACAATTTATTTTAAGAAATGAAGTTACACAAATTTTTATTTTTACTGATTTAATTATTATTATTACACAAATTCGTCCAACTATACTGTATTTCATTTAAGAAATAAAAAGAGACAAGTCCTACAAAATTGTTGGGGTGGGATGATAATTGGTCCTGGTCCATGTGGGCTAGGAAAAAAAAAACAGTAATGAAAATTTAACAACCAACTTTTCACAACTTTTCTCCTTACCTAACGTGGCAGTGAGAGATTTTAATTTTATTTTAAACAAAAAGGCTACGTAATGGACGTGTCTGAAGGAAAACGCGAGAGAATGGAGGTTTTATTTTTGTACTAGTGCAGATTTGACATTTTTCTTCGCCTTATAGGCCTTGGTTGCAGCTTAACCGAAGCCTATAAGGAGGCGGTGGCATTTTTGCAATTTCGTCAGGCTTTTGGCCTCGGGTCTTTAAGGACCGAGGCAATAAAGGGGGCTTTAGGCCTCGGTTACAAATGAACCGAAGCATATAAGGTAGCCCAATTTTCAAATTTTAAAAAATGCCACTAGCATCAGGCTTTTGGCCTCGGGTCTTTAAGGACCGAGGCAATAAAGGGGGCTTTTGGCAGCAGTTACAAATGAACCGAAGCATATAAGGTAGCCCAGTTTTCAAATTTTCAAAAATGCCACCAGCATCAGCCACCAGCAATAGTCGTGCATCGTGGCCTCCGTCGCGCTGTCCAGGTTCACCGATTGCAAATCACCTCCCGCTATGGGTGAGTTCGAAAACTCTGCGCGAACTTCACTGCCACCACCACCACCACGCTTCGTCTCCATCGCCGACCAGCATCTACCATCAACCGTCGCGCCTCGTCAATTAAATCATTGTCTCTCACTCCTGGTGAGTTCAAAAAATTGGTTTCCCTACGCGTTTTGTTGTTCTTTTTTGTTGTTTTGGTTCGTTTATGTTGCTTTGATTTTTCTTTCTATTGTGAATTGTAATAGTTTGAGTTTGTGGTTTCATTTTTCATGATTAGGTACTCTTGCATTGTGGATTTTTGAATTCTCAATTGTGCATCTTCTTTGAATTTATTTTCTTCTCAGACATCATTGGCAATTACTTGTGGTTTCCTTAAGGGAGAACCTTGTTGTGTGGTTTTACTCTTTGCACCGCCCTCCCCCCAACCATCTTAGACAAGTGATAGATTGGTAAGAAACCTCAATCTCAATCTTATGAATATGACATGTTATATAAAAGTATCCTAACTTATTCCCTTTATCATAGTTC
>Ga0214543_1007189_pt1 | contig 19287 bp, 12 predicted proteins | sample CNSS2metaG_FD_160094 | JGI IMG/M metagenome (GOLD analysis project Ga0214543, IMG submission 160094) | Root nodule microbial communities from cowpea collected in UCLA plant growth center, Los Angeles, California, USA - CNSS2 | ecosystem: Host-associated > Plants > Roots > Nodule | place: USA...
ACACACACCCAAAAAAATAAAAAAAAAAAAAAAAAAAAAAAATCCAAATTTAGACCAAAAGTTAGAAATTTAGAGTGAAATTTACCTGCCCAGGAGGATGCCCATATGGCAGCCCCCACCACCAGGAAGTAAAACGCATACTGCAAACACAAAACCACAAAGAACTCCAACTCTCAAAAACCACCAAAACCATCACGCACCAAATCATGCTTATTTTGTTACTGTAATATCATTACCTTCACAACTTCCTGAGTCATCTTGTCCAAGTCATTCGCATTGGAGCCAAATGAATTCACGAGATCAGCGAAGAAACGAAGAAAGAGTGGCAAGGAGCAACCATGTACAAATGCTCCAACCGTTCCAATTGCCATTAAAATGTAATCCAACCCATCAGCAAATCTGAAAAGCTCACCAAACCGAACAGAAGAAATGCTCTCACCCTTCTTATCCCCACCACCACCACTGCTGCAAGTACCATTAGAAGCAGCAGCATCTTTCTTGGCCACTGAAGGCTCTTCCATTACCCTTTCTTCTCTTTTCTCTTCCAATGTTGGGTTGGATTCATGTGAGTCAGAAACTGGAGCTGAAGAGGACATAAGCTCAAGGCCTTGCATTTCAGACCATCTCCACTGTTCAACTGTCTTTATCTCCTCAGAATTCTGTGACATGGCTAAAACTAAAACTTGAATTCCTCAGCTTTACGTATGATGAAAATAAGACCTCCCCACTGCCCTTTCTTTATTATCTCACTCTGTTCTTCTATCTGGCTTTAATTGAGCTCGTGCTTCTGCTGCCACCCTTTTTTTCTTCTATTCTTTTTATTCTGATTCCTAACTCTTTCTCTCTCTATTGTTATTCTTCATTCTTCTTGTTGTTTGTGACGGGGATGGGAACAGTGTATTGTTGAACACTAACGTTGGTGTTGGTCTTTAGTAGTATTGCTGTGTTGTGTGTTAGTCTTATCTTGTAAGAGAGGGAACAGGTGGTGTTTGAGTGGGTTAATGTTCAGTTTGCTTCTTCTGTGAAGAAAAGAAAACTTGGAAAGTGACATGTGGTGATGAGCCAGAAGGGAAAATTTTTGAGACATGGAGAGAGAGAGAGTGGTTTTCCTCCCGACAAAAAACACTGTGTGAAAACTTGAAGATGGGTTTTTGACTGGGAACAGATTCAAACCAGAGGAAGAAAACTATTTTTTTAACTGTTTGATTTTAAATATAAGTGATTATCGTGCATTTCCATTTCTTAAGGCCTTCCACTCAACTTGCTTGTCCTAATCCAGAAATTCTCTCTGTGTAGGAATATATTATTTTTAAGAATTATCTTCTGAACAGTGTTTAAAGAATCTTAGTAGCATCTATTATATGTTTTTCAGCAATGTCGAGTGAAATGTACTACACAAAAATAGAAAAGATGGTGAAAATAGGAGAGTTTTGACTCAAGAAAAAAAATGAAAAAGGAGATATTTAAATTAAAAAAGTGAAAGTAAATATTTGTAATTTTTCTTAATTTTTTTTTTCATACCAAAACAAATCAGTTTAATTTTTTTTTCTCTATTATTTCCAGTGCAGTCTATAGATGAGAAATCAGTATGTTTGAATGAAGAGTATGTTGTAAATTTAAGTTTCATTTAAAAAACTGTATATTAATAATTTATATGAGTATATACAAAAAATATGTTAGTTATGCAAAAATACTTTTGCTTGATTTTGTTGATGAAAAAATGTAAGTTAAAATATCAATGGAAATTTGAGCACTTAAAAGCAATTGTGATTTTAGTTTGAGTTGGAGAATAGTTTAAACTTCTTTTCTGTTTTCCTTCCCTTATGGTTTATTCATGCATTTTCATTGGGTTTAAAGTTTTAGAAATGTGTAAATTAATTATTAATTAGATTTTTGAATGGCAAGAACTAGAAATATATTTTGGATTTGTGTAAAATTCAAAATATGTTTTAAACTACCCAATTCAGAATAATTTATGAATTTAAAATACATTTTAGATTGAAAATTCTAAAATTACATATTATTATATTATTCGAAATTTATTTCTGAATTTAAAAAATGTATTTTAGATTATATCATGTGTAATATATGTTTACATTTTTAAATTATGTAATTCAGAACATATATATTTTAAAATTGTGAAATTCAAAATATATTGTTTAAAGCTAGCTTGGTCATTCATTTGTCCAATTTAATAAATATTCTAATTTAAATTCAAGATTTAATCACGTGGTTTTATCAAGTAAGAACAAAATTACCACTCCTAATAATTCTATCCAATACAAAACACAATTGTTTTGCCCAAAAAAATAATTATGGTATCCAAGAAAAAAATAATCCGAAATAGTTATTTTTTATTTGGAAAAGTTGTATTGTAGTTTTAACAAAATGATAGAAGGCCGAATTATGAATTGCAACTAAATTTTTGTTTATTTTGTTTAAAAAGTTTTGCAAGTGTTAGCAAATACTAGTAAAGCACGACTATCTAAAAATATTACACTTAATAATTAAAAGACTTGGATAATACTCAATATTAGATGGTGAGAAATAATCCGGAAAAAGTATTAAAAAGTTTAGTTCTCCTGCTAAAATTGTGGCTTAAAATATGAAACAGTAATCTTTTAAACCCTTAAATCAAAGTATACGATGCGACCAAATTGTGCGGTAATCGTGGACATATCTGGGGATTCCTCAAAATATTTGATTCCTTTTTTTCAGAGAAGGCAAATTGAATAATTTGTTTAAGGAATAAGTATCTAAGTCAGAGTACAATTAAAAATGTTCTAAACATTAATCATGATTAAGCTTAAAAATTTAAATTAATTACTGTTTCAGAGACTGTCTTACATTACATCACGCTTTGGCTCTGAGTCTTCTGACAGTGTTTAATACTTAAATTCCATAAACATGAATCAAGAAATATATCATAGTCAGTAGCATCATGTCAATAATTAGATCAATGTACTAGGATAATTAATTAATTAAATAAAGCCGCTTTTGGGAAAGTATATGAGTTAATTATTAAAATTGAAAAGAAAAATAAACAGTAATAACAGTGAAGGAGGGTACAGAGAAAAAGGTTGAAGTTGGATTTCTTTCTCACATATCACGTTTGCCGTACAGAGATAAAAAGGATTTATTCAATTATTCTTCTCAGTGCCCTCCACTCTGGGGCAAATGTCCAACCTCAATAAACACTTTTCACTCGCAAAATCAATGAATTTATTCTTAGAATCTCAAACAGGAATTGTCCTTTTAGCTATAAATAACTACATTTTACGGTATTAACTTTCAATAACTTTTCTTTTAACTAATTTTTTCAATTTTATTAGACTGTTTAAAATGTATTTAATTTAATTTTAGTTTTCAAAAATTAAATCAATATAATTCTTTTCATCACATATGTGATAATAATACTAATACATTAACAAGTAAGATTCGCTCATTGTGTCACAAGTTACTTCTTTCAATGAATAAAATTGGACGAATTAATATGTAAGATTCATTCTCCATGTTATATGTGTTAGGTCTAAGATGAGTTTTATCGGGAAAATACAAACACCAATGAAACATGAGTTCAACCACATCAAGCAGTAGTATCACTTTCTTTGATATCACTTATTAGGTCTATAGAGGGGGTTTTACTGGGGAGATACAAACACCAATGAGACATGAGCCCAACCACATAAGGCATTGACACCACTCTCAACCCAAAACCTTAAGACAATGAGTTTATGGGTCTTTATCCTTATATAGTGCTCTACTTTTTCATTTCTATCCAATGTGAGACTTAGACTCACAATTGGAATCTTAACAATATGTTACTTCTTCCAATAAATAAATTTCAACTAATCACAAATCATTCATATAATTCATCAACATTTATAATTTTTTTAGGCTTAATAAGATAATAAATTTGTGATAAATTTCAACTTGATCCTACAAAGGACGAAACAAGAATCGTAATTTTAGTGAGGCAACTCAGTAAATATGTCAACAAATTTTGTCTCCCCTTTTTTATCTTCTAACGCTTGTGACTCACACACTCTCTTGACCTAAAATATACCTCTTCGCTTAGATTAAATAGTGAGAAAACATAGATTTGACTAGGTTGGACTTTTTAGACACATAGTTGGGAGCCTACACTAGAGTTGGACTCATGTCCCATTGGTGTTGTATCTCTTTGATAAACTCTCATCTCTAAAGACCCATCAATCGTATTAGAGTTGATTTTTAGTTTTGGTGACTGAATCATACGAGCACAATATGGGATACGTGTGGTTAAAATGAACCACGATACAAAAGGGATACGTGTGGTTGGTAATGCTTCCGCTCTAGGAGAAGTGTACCAATGTGAAAAGGACTCATCCTTAAGGGGGAGATTTTTTATAATGCTAGTGTGATTCTAAGTCCCACAATTGATAAAGATGAGAAAGTTGAGCATAAGAAGGAAGACCTATAAACTTATTGGGCTCAAGTCTCATTAGTGATGTATCTTCTCGATAAATTCTCCCCTCGATTGATCCATCAATTTTTTGATATACACTATATATGTGGAAGGAAAATCACAAATATATTATGTTTTCATTTGTTGATGTGCGAAGAAAAGCAATAATGAAAATGAGAAGATTGAAGACTTTAGTATCCTTGCTCTTATAGAAAGAAAACATGGAAAAATCACATCATCAAATGTGTAATTACAAAAACATTCTTGCTTTCCCTATACATATTATGGTGTCTCACATTTTGCTGAAAGATTCCTATGCATGTAGAGGTTGCAAAGATCATGGTTACACATGTAAAAATGAGTCAGAATCCGTGAGTCAACCCAATTTACCACAAGTTCGAGTCATGCCGGGTTGAGAAATTGAAAATTTTTCAATTATAGGCGAAAACGGGTTGGGCTCACTTAACCCATGAGTTATGCGTGTTTGAGCCGGGTTGGACTCACTTAACCTACAAGTCATTTATTTTTTAAAAAAACATATTTTGTATCTTTGACTGGAAAAAAGAAATTCCGATTTCATTGTAGTTATTTTCATTTCTTTACATCTTTGAGATCTTGCAAATTTTGAATATCCGAAAAAAAAGACAAAAATGTTTTCATCCTACAAATTTGAAAATGATTAAAAAGAATTTTTTTTTTAATTTTTTTTATATGGATTAGTAAGTCAACCCACTTAACTCATCAATCTATAATGGGTTGAACTGAGTTCTAAAATTTCCAGTTCACTAAAAAGTGAGTCAGGTTAGACTCACTTATTTTTAATCCAATCTGTAATGAACCAAAGTTAACTTACTTTAATAGCCTGCGATAGAAATCACGTATAAAGGAGAGAATCAATTGTCACTTTTGTTATTTGTGAAGGAGGAATCGGTTTTCTTATATTACATCGTGTAAAGAAACTAATCATATATAAAAATATAAAATAATAACTAATAATAATTATATAGATAAATGTATATATAATAATAAAAAATTAATAGTATTAATAATAATAATAATAGAAATAAATTTATGCTTTAATAATAAAAAATAATAGAAATAATAATAATTTTTACCATATAAGTGGTCTAATTTTCTTATAATTTTATCTATTAATTTTTTTTTTTACCATTCACTTAAATTAAATCACTTATAATTTTTTACATTTTCTTTTATTTTTTATATTTTTTATTATATTTTTCATAATCCAAATAATTTTATTTTCTTCAATTTTTTTATTATTATTTATATTGACCTTCCAGTTCAAGTTAAAGGGATTAGAATACAAAAATAAAAGTTTGGAAGAAGAATAGGAACACGAAGTTGGATAATGGTGGCAATGAGTGATTGATTTAACAGGAAGAGGTTGGTAGAAGAATAGACATGGAAAATATTTTGTAGAAGAAAACGTCTGAGACTATTCTATTATCACTAGTCATGCAATGCTGATTTTGATATGACACAGCAAGTGAACATAGAAAAGGTAAACAAAACCAAAATACAAAACTGCATCAGTGTATATTGAGTCTGAAACACAACAACTACAGCCTGAACTGTTCTTAATAGCTAAGTCAGAAATGTGAAAAAAAAATGTTAGTTTTTCCAATTTCTTTTCTAACTTTTCTTTTTCTTCTTTAGATTACACATACCACTTATAATTAGGTCAAATTATTATTTCAAGCATTTCCGATTACCATTCTTTTCTTTTTATTTACTTAAATATTCTTAGTAGTCAGTTTCATTCAAATTATAACCATTTTCTTCTATTAGTTTTTTTTTAAGAACTTTGTAAATAATTAAAAATAGTTTTATACGATAGTTTAAGTTTTTCATTTTGTTATTTTATTATAAGTACGTAATACATACTTGATTATTAATAGAAATAAAAGATGAAATATAAAAAAAAAATCTAACATCAAATATCACATTCTATAAGTAACATATATTCAATTTGTACATGGTAGAGCTAATACATCTAAGCCAGATCGGCCACGAGGCATAGGCCAAATGCATCTCAGTCAGATTGACCAGGTGATGTGAGGGGCTTACAAAGTTGAGTACATCTCGGCTCACAGGTGTAAGGCGAGAACATCTTGAAGAGGGCTTGCTAGCTTTGACAGCACAACAATTAACATATTTAACATCATGATAGTTACAATAAGCTATTAATTAATATTTATTTATGGAGAAATATTAATGTTCTTAAAGGTAATTAATAAGAGTGTATACAAAAGGGGCTCATTTCTCAAGTAAAAGCTATCTAAAATTTGATACTTACTAATATATTTTACATTTCGCTCTTATTGACTTGAGCGTTAGAGTGTTTACAAGTATCTAACCCTAGGCGCTTCAACTAAGTGAGTAGTCAAATACATTCCGGACATTCTAGCAGGAGAGGTCAATACCTCTAAGGACAACTTGGTTCCATAGAAGAACATTGACACCCATCGTGGGGTCGGGATGTACTTAGAGAAGATGGTGTCAATAAGGAATATGGCATATCAGAATGCAGCATTTTAAGAAATGCAAGAAGAAATGTGTTAGGAGATGCAGAGATAATTGGAGGAAATAAAACAAAATAATGAGGAAAAGATTATCAATAGACCGCCGCTTTTTACTAGTAAAAATTACCCCTTCTGGAAAGTTAGAATGTAAATACTTTTGGAATTTGTTGATTGGGGTATTTGGGATGTTGTGTTAAATGGTTTGTTTGTTCCTGTTAATGTTGTTAATGATGTGCAGGAACCAAAGCCCTTTTCACAATGGACTGCAGATGAAAATAGACGGGCTCAATACAATGTTAAGGCTAGAAATATTATTTCATCTACTTTAACCCTTGATGAGCTTTAGAGGATTCCAATCTGCACCAGTGCACGTGAGATGTGGGAAATTTTGCGAGTGACTTATGAAGAAACATACGATGTAAAAAGGGTACACAAGAACTCCTTGATTCAAGAATACAAAATGTTTCGTATGCAACAAGGAGAAACCATCTATGATGTGCAGAAACGATTCACACACATCGTTAATCATCTCACGGGTCTAGATAAAACTTTTGACACTAATAAATTAAACATAAAAATTCTTAAATCCTTGAACAAGACTTGGTAGCCAAAGGTGACGACCATCACTGAGTCACAAAATCTTGCAACGATGACAATGGCGGCTCTATTTGAAAAATTAAGGGAGCACGAGCTTGAATTGGGCATATTAAACGAAGAAGATCGAGGAAGAAAGAAAAATATTGACTTTAAGTCTGAGGTCATCAAAAGCAAAAGCTCCAAAGAAGATGATGACTCTGATGATGAGAATATGAGTCTCATGATAAACAAGTTCACAAAGTTTATGAAGAACAAAGACAAAGGATATCACAAAAGGTATAAAAACGAAAACCAAAACTTTGCTTCAAATTTCAATTGCTATGGATGTGGTGAAATAGGTCATGTAAAAGAAAAGAATTTTAATTGATCTTTGATATTAAAAGGGAAAATTTTAAAATCACAATTTTTATTAAGAACCTAATTCACCCTCCTTCTTGGTTTTTGTCCAAACACTAATCATTCCGCTGCACGTCTTCAACACATTACACACCACTTATAATTAGGTCAAATTATTATTTCAAATTACCATTCTTTTCTTTTTATTTACTTACTTAAATATTCTTAGTAGTGAATTTCAACCATGCTCCACTCATTTAGATTTTCGTTTGAACATCTCCAAAATTTTTCAGAGAGCAATCTGCTCTAGTTTCTCTGTTTTCCAAAGCGCACACCTTCTGCTTGTTAATTCTCTTGAGTGATACATTGACTGTTAATTTTAGTTGTTTGTTGTGCCTAAAAGATAAGACATCAACGAAAATTTTGCAATAAGAATCACTCAACCATTGAGTAATGAATTTGCAATAAATCATCAAAGTCTGGCCAACAATCAGCACTTTCAATGCTTGTTGTGCCTCTTTTTCACTTTGTTTTCCAGATGCACACTGTTTTTGTTTGATTTAACTGGAACGATCCACTGCACCAATGCACTTCATAATTTTTGCTGACTTAAAGAACATTTGGACGAAATTTAAAAAAAAAATGTGTCAAAAATTGTCCAATACAAAATCTTTTTACTGGTGCAGTATTTTTCTAGCTTTCTCTGTTTGTGCGTTTTGGTGTGTTTATACAAAGTCATGCATATAAGGTCTATAATAAGAGATAAATGACTTTTGAATAGTCCATGCATGTTGCATTTGATGAAACTAATCCAAAGTTACAAGATCAAGTGTCAAAAAATGCAGATGAAGAAGATCTACTACCGGAACAAATTTCTACTGCAAGAAATCAATCGGCAAAAAACGAAAAACAATTGACTGAAAAAGCTGCAGACAACAACTTGCCTAAGGACTGGATTCAGCCTAGAGAATTATCAAAGGACAAGATCATAGGTGACATCAAACAAGGAGTATCCACTAGACGTAGAACTGTATTTTGTGAACATGTTACTTTTGTATCTCAAATTGAACCTAAAAATGTGAATGATGCTTTGAATGATATTAATTGGATTGTTGCTATGCAAGATGAACTCAATCAATTCACAAGAAATGATGTGTGGTTTCTAGTGCCTAAAAGTGATGATATGAATATAATTGGAACCAAATGGGTTTTTAGAAACAAAAATGGATGAAGATGGTAACATTGTAAGGAACAAAGCTAGACTAGTTACTAAAAGGTATAATCAAGAAGAAGGCATTGACTTTGATGAAACATATGCAACTACAGTTAGGGTAAAAGTTGTGAGATTACTCTTAGCATATGCTTGCATGTGTAAATTTAAATTGCATCAAATGGATGTGAAAAGTGCATTCTTGATTTTTTTTTTCTAAATGAAGAAATGTATGTATCATAACCTCCTGGCTTTGAGGATCATCTCTATCCTAACCATATTTTCAAATTGAAAAAGACCTTATATGGTTTGAAATAAGCACCACAATAGTGGTATGAAAGGCTAAGCATTTTCTTTTATCAAAAGGTTATGCTAGAGGTGTAGTGGATAAAACACTCTTCATTAGAAAACATGAAAGTGATGTTATATTTGTTCAAGTGTATGTTAATGATATCATCTTTAGTTCAAATAATAACACATTGTATGAAGAGTTTGTTGCAATTATGTAGGGAGAATTTGAGATGTCCATGATAGGTGAGCTTACCTACTTTCTAGGGCTGCAAGTCAAGCAACTCAAACATGGAACATTTTTAAGCCAATCAAAATACTATTTTGACTTGAATTGAAAAAGTTCAAAATGGAGGATTGCAAGGAAGCTACCTCTCCAATTGCTACAAATTGCCTTATGGATGCAGATGAGGCTGGCCAACTAGTGGATTCAACCAAATATAGAGGGTTGATTGGGTCTTTGCTATATCTTACAGCAAGTAGGCCAAATATTCAGTTTGGTGTTTGCTTATGTGCTAGGTTCCAAGAAAATCCAAATGAGTCACACCTTAAAGTTGCAAAAAGGATTCTAAAGTATCTAAAAGGAACAACCAATGTTAGTTTATGGTATCCATGTGATTCTAACATAACTCATAGTGGTTTTTCAGATTCTGACTATGTAGGGTGCAAATTGGATAGGAAAAGCACAAGTGACACTTGCCATCTACTTGGCTCAAGTCTAATCTCATGGAATAGCAAAAGGCAAGCATTTGTGGCACTCTCCATTGCTGAAGCTGAGTATATTGCTCCCAAACGTGGCTTGCACAAATCATATGGTTGAAGCATCAACTTTTGGACTATGGTGTAAAGCTAAGTAAGGTACCTTTGTATTGTGATAAGACTAGTGCCATCAACTTAACCAAGAATCCAATACAACATTCTAAAACCAAGCATATAGAGATTAGGCATCCTTTTATTCGTGATCATGTTCAAAAGGGAGATTGTGAAATTCAATTTGTTAAAACTGAAAATCAATTGGTTGATTTGTTTACAAAATCATTAGCTAGAGATAGATTTAACAACCTAAGAACTGAACTAGGCATATTAGACATGAATAATGTGGTCTGATGTGTTTTTGGCATGTTAATCTTATGTATTCATGAATTGGTTTCATTAAAATCACCTATTGTGTGCAAAAATTGAAAACTATCATATTTAGCATGTTGATTTTTCATTTCAGTCTGTTGATTTCACTTAAATCTGCCTTTGTTTGCAAAAATTCTGATCTGTCATAGCTTTTAGTTTGTTAATTCTGTAAATCAGCATGTTGATTTCATTTAAGTTGCAAATGTGTGCCAAAAATATGTTCTGCTATGAATTTCAATCTGCTGTTTTCATAATTCAATATGTTGATTTCATTAAAACTGAATCTCGAAAAATGAAGTTCAATTTCACGATTTTTAATCGATTGATTTTTGAAATCAGTTTGTTGATTTCACTTAACCAGATTCTGTTTTTAATATCTTATGCTCTAATGTTGTTTTAATCAACTGAATTATAAATTCAACCTGTTGATTTTACTTAAATTGCACATTTGCTAACGAATTGAATTGCAAAGCTAACCCAGTCAAAGAAAGCATCTTTTTGTTAGGTACTATCTACCCCTAACAGTTATTTAATCAGCCATGTGTTGTTTTTTCTGATTTGTTTGACCAAAAGACTGTGTAATTCCAATGTGCATGCAGCTCACATGATCTGAACTGATTGATTCACTCATAAAAACTCATTGGAAACATCATGAATGCATGAGATATTGTAATCAGCTGCATTTTTAGCTTGGGTAACCTAAAACAAATTAATTTGGTAAATCTGCAACAGATAATCAACTATTTCTAAAAATCAGCTTGTTCAATTATAAATATTGCACTTGAAGTGTTGCATTTGCATCATGCATCTCTTAGAAATAGCCATACTCATACTCATCATGTCTCGTCATCAACAAAGAGCCACCCAATTAGATCATGAATATTCCACTCCTCCTACCCCAAGGTCTCCAAACCAAGAAAATCATGGGAGAATTGAGGCATGGTTCAAAGATCATGAGGACAACACCCAAGTATTCCTTATTGAGATGAATAAGAAGGAAATCAGCATTCCTAAGGTGCTGAGGTTTTTGTGGCTGAGGGTTGAAGGCTTTGAGAGCCTATTTCAAAAACTCAAGCATCAAAGGTTGAAGTCTTTCCTTGAACTTTCAAGGAAAATTTATCCAGACTTTGTGAAGGTATTTTTCACTAACTTGGAGTTCAAAAGTGATGTGTTGTTGTCAAGTATCAAGGGTGTTCGTATGAAAACCAACAAGAAAGCTTGGAAAGATGTGGTTGGACTCAAATCAAGGCGTGTGCAAGTGAGAAAAGGTCAAACTGGGGCTATCCAAGAATTCAACAAGGTCCAATACTATGGCCAATGCTTGAGGAATCCTGTTGTTGAGATCAAGCACTTTCATGTTGGTGGACTCAAGGTGGATCAAAGGCTTCTTGCTATGATTGTCACAAAATCATAGTTCCACGTGGGAGCAATCATTCAACATTGAATGAGGGAGATTTGATCCTCATGTATTGCATCCAACACAATGTGCAAGTGGATTGGATCTTTGTACTTTGTGATCACATGCTCAAGGCCAAGAGGCTCAGGAATTTCAGGCTGCCATATGTGATTTTGGTGTCAAAATTCATAGAGTACTTTGGGATTGATGTAGAAGATGAGTTAAAAGATTCAACTGGACTGCTGAACCATACCTCCAACCAAAATCTGCACAAAATGGGCTTTCTCAAGGTGGGAAATGGATGGACAGTTGCTGGTGTTTTAGTTGGTGGTGTACATGACCATGAAGCTGGCCAAGTGGTGCAAATCAAAAGGAAGAACCTACTATTGGACCCATGGACCTTATTCCCTACAACCCTCCAGAGGACAGAGGCCCTATGTACTCACATTTTGAGAGGATGGTGTTGAATCAACTGCATGAACTCAATGTGTCTCAACATGCACATCACAACTATTGCAATGGGAGGTTCAATGCATTGGATGGCCAAATGGATGATATCCATGATTTGTTGATTTCATTCCAAACCGGAAATGATCCTTAGGATGACTGAGTGTGTTGTCTTTTAGGATCATGCATTGCATCAATGTGTTTGTGATTTTTCAGTTTGAGTTCTGTTAGGTTCAGTCGGTTGTTTTTAATTTTAGTCGGTTGATTGTATTAGTTTCTGTTTTATTCCCTGTTTTTTGTCTCTGTTGAATTTCGTAACAGTTTGACTATAAGTGTTTTGATTTTTGAAAGAGAGGTAACTTGATCATTTTTTAGCGCAAAATTGTTCTGAAAACTTTGGAAATCTCTCTCTTTTGTGATCATTCAGATTGTAGTTGTTGAAGATTGATTTTATATCAATTCTTGGAGCTTTTGGCTTGTGTTTAAAGCTTGGAGAAGGTGTTTGTGGTAGGCATGGATGTGCTACCACTGAGGTTTAATCTTTCTCAAGCTTTGTGTGTGTGCTTAGTGGTTTTCCAGGTCTGCAAGAGGGTTCTTGTTGTGCTGTATTGATTCTTGTGTGACTCAAGAGTCTTTGGTGTGTGTTTTGCTTATTTTGAAAGTGTAAGAGTGTAAACTTTGTAAATCTTTTGACAAACTGGATGTAGCTCAAGTTTGAGTGAACCTGTAAGACCCGAGAAATTTAAATAATTAATTAAATAATTATTTAATAAATGCGGGTAGTAGGAGCCTTTAAGGCATTTAATGCGGATTGTTATGACGTGGAAAAGTACTAGCTCAAGTGGTTGAGAGTACTTAAATGTGGATTGTTACGGTGTGTGATCCTTAGCAATGGTTTCCCGCACGTGCTCTATCGGTTGTGGCCGATAGGTATGGCAGCAAGACACCTTAAGGTACTCATTAGAAGACGTAGAACACGATTAACATGGTGGTGGCCATGTGATGGGATATCAAGGGAAGGATTTCCTTTGGTGTGATTGTGTGATTGTATAATTGTGCCATATATATATATATATATATGTTTATTTTGTTAGCTCACCCTATCTGCTTGTGTTTGGCGATGATCGTGTACGCGGTACACGGGAGCAGATGATGTTGCAGGTGGATTTGGTGAGGCTTAGTAGCAGAGCGGGGAAGAAAACTCATGGGAACAATTTTATTGAGTTTTTATCACTTATGGTTTTGGAATAAAGTTGTAAACTATTATAAGACTGTTTTGGTATTTTATTGAATTTTAAGAAATTTGAATTTAGAGTCATCATTATTATGAAATAAATTATTTGAAATTTCTCTCATTTTTAGGAATGAATTTATAATTAATGAGATTTTTATTTTCTTATTTTATTTTATTATTTAAAACCGTAATATCCGGTCGGGATGTTACAAAACCAGTATAAAAATGTTGTGTTTCAATCTTTTCTCTAACCATTCTCTCTTGCATTATCTTGTAAAGTTTAAAGAACTTGAATTTAAACCATCTTTTTCATATTCTTGTGTGTTTTGGTGGCATTTGCAACATTGAGTATGCTTGCATAATCAATTAGAACCTATCTTGATAGTTCTTTCACATTGTTCTTGGTTCAAATCATAAATCTACATTTTAGCCTTTTTTCCAGTATTTCAGTCAACTATTTTTTTGTTTCAATCGATTGATTATACCAGAACAGAATTTGTTTAGTAAAATCAATCGACTAACTCTATTTTTGACCGATTGAAAGTATACTGCCCAGAGGTTTTTGCATCCAAACTTGGTGATCAAATTGATTCAATTAAAGATAGTTTTTAGCCTTTAAAGATTGCCTAAATTTTTAACTAGTCAATTCAACCCCTCCCCCCCTTCTTGGCATTTCAACCATTTCAAAACTTACAATATAGTGTGCAAATCAAGTCGTTGTCAAGCTTCTCTTTAATAAAATGTATATCCACTACAAAATGTATATCACATATCCTTTTAGCCATTGCTCAAAATTCTGCTTCAGCATTGGACCTGACTACCACACTTTGTTTTTTACTCTTCTAAGTTACAAAGTTTCCACTAAGGAAAGTGCAATAACAAGTAGTTGATCGTCTATCAACAACTGATCTTTCATAATCAACATTAGTATATGCTTCAAGACTGACATTATTGTTTCTTCTGAACAAAGTTCCTTTTTTCTAGAGTCCTTTTTAAATATTGGAAAAAATTATAAGAACAACTAGTAGATGTATAAACTAACTTATAAACTTAGAGGAAAAACAATATCAAGTCTAGTGTGAGATAAATAAATAAGTCTTCCTACAAGCCTTTGATACATTTCTTTATCAACAATCACACCATCCTCTTCATTTCCCAACTTTACATTTGGATGAATTTATGTGCTCACATAATTTGTAGGTCATTGTACTTATTTTCTTCTAGCAAATTTGTAATATACTTTTGTCAGGATATAAAAATCCTTTCCTTGGAGTGCGCAACTTCAATTCATAATAAATATTTTAATTTAACCAAGGTTTTAATTTCAAATTCCATGGACAAACATCGGCCCAATTTTTGTTGTTCATGTTCATCATTTCTAGTCATAATAATACCATCTATATAGTCTAATAAAATGGTTACTCTCCTTAAATCATAATGCTTAATAAATATAGTGTGATCTCTTTGACTCTCTTTATATTTAAGCCTCATTATGACTTTAGTGAAATTGCCAAACTAGACTCTAGGTGATTGCTTGAACCATACAACACCTTCCTCAATTTGCACATTGTGTTTGTCTTGTATATTGATGGGGATAACTATGGTTGAGAATTTTACCTCCATTGGGCTTAAGCCCTAAAAGCCTTAAAATGACACATAATCAAGTTTAATAAAGTTATCCAACTGTGTGACTTATTGGCAAATGCACAAAGTCAGTTGTAGTACATTCGAATTGGAGTTATTGTATCCACAATGATTCAACAAATATATTGGTAGTTTATTTTTAATATTTTTGTATTTGAATAGAAAGTATATATAGATATTTTCGCAACTTAAATTGCGACGGGATGACGAACTAAAAATAAATGTTTGAAAAAAGAGATTTGAAGTCGCTACCATAGTTTAGTCTGAAAAACTATGGAAAACCATACAAATAAAATAAAGTCTGCGAAAATCAAATTTAGGGTCCGGGAGTTAGTTACGCGTTGGTTGGGAAGGTATTAGCACCCTACAGGGTCCGTCCAAAGGCGGTACCTTTAATTAAATTTGCAAAAGAGATGTGTTTATTTTATAATATTTCTTTTTCCAAAAATAAAAAAATAAATTGAACAAATATATTTTTGAGTGAAAGAGACCCGACAAGTGTTAACCTTGGTCCTACGTATTCTCATTAAAATTGAGAAATCAGGGTTATAGAGTTATGTAGTTTTGTATAAAAAGTTTGATTAAATTATTTAATTTTTGAAAGTTATCTTTTGAACTTTTTGAAAATAAGTGTCATGCAACTGGGTGTTGACAGATATATAGAAAGTATATCAACCACTCTTGGTCATAACAAGTATATAAATCACTCCTAGTTATCCAAGTACACAAATCACTCTTGGTTACACTTTCTTAAACTCTCTTGAGATTAAGACCTCATAGAAAAACAAAAAAACCAAATCTTAAATAGAGATCACAGTAACCTCAATAGAAAGCTTCAACAAGTGAAGAATTATATAGGTTTTCATACTAAAAAAACATTTAAACAAATAAACACTAGAAGGTTGTAAGCACCGGTATTCCTTGAAAATTCTTTTGTCTCCCGCATATTCATATTGATGCCCTTCTATAGGACTTCTCCCGCAACGGGTAAAAAACGGATATTAAAAATGGATACCCACTATCCGCGGGTACGGGTATTTTTGATACCTGCATATTAACGGTGCGGGTACGGGTATCATAGTATCCGTACCCGTGGATACCCGTATCCGCTAAACTTACACCCCTTGACATTCTTCTCTTTCCTTTCTTTGAAATTGAGCATATACATCAAATCTTATATAGACAATGACGTTTATGGTATGCTTGTTGTCAAATGATGGAATCAAAATAAGAATACTTGGTATGTGACAATTGAGGTTTATTATTTACTTATTTTGTTTATTTTTCAGGAACCAATCGGAGAAAGTGATTTTGTTGATCAAAACACTTATTAAAGAATTTCCATTATGCTGAACGTCATTTTATATTTACTTTTACAATTATTTGGACTTATATTAACTTGAGTTTATTTGAACTTTATTTAAAATTTATGACAATGATGTATTTTATTTTATTTTATTTGAATTTGTGATTAAATATTTATTTTTTAAAGTCTTTTTTTTCTATATATTTAAAAAATAATATTTATAAATTATTACTTTATTTATATTAATTGATTTTTATTTTATTTATTTTCTATATATTTAAAAAAAAATATTTATATGTTACTACTTTATTAATATATTATTACTTTATTTATATATTATTACCTTATTTATATTAATTTAGTTTGAAAAATATTTTTTAAAATTTAAAAATCACGTTTTTTCTCTATTATAATTTTTTATACTTTTTATTTGGTTTCTCTTTTTCGTACCTCCATCTCTTTTTTTCGTTTTATTTCCATCTCAATTTTCACCATCAATTCCTTATTATTTTCAAAATCAAATTGCACTATGACAAAATTGAAGAGTTAAGGAACATTTTGTACCGAACAATTTCTTCTTTTGAGTAAGTTCATCTTTTCCTTTTTATTTTTGAAGCAATATGTTTCCCTCTTGTATGTGGCTTTTCTACACTCTAAACATATCTCTATTTGTTAGAGATCATAAAATCATGTTTTAATTGTTGATCAAACTCTTCTTTGTGTAGATAGAGCTATTTTAAGCTTTGAAGTTGTGTAAGGGAAGAACAAGATTAGGAATCTACTCTAAGGTAAGGGAAGCTAAACATTTAGAAGTTATTAGTTTTCTTAAAATATTGAGTCTTGCTTTTAAGATTTAATTTGGGGTATTCATAATTTTATCTTTTTGTAAATAGGTGAGAGGTGAAAATTTTATATTAGAAAAATTATGATAAAGAGTAAAAGAATTGATTCTTTTTTCAAGAGGAAGGCTTGTGATGAAGATGAAAAAAATGCATCTACGTCATCTAAAATTGAGAAACTTCATGAGAATCCAAATATTGAAGAAAATGAAAAACAACTCTCTAAGGTTCCCAAAGTTACACATAATGAATTTGAAAATACTTTAGAACGTGATCCGGGAAAGCGTCTTCAAATTTGGCAATACCCACCAAATCAAATTGATGAGGTACGAAGGGCTTATCTAAAATGGGGTCCATATCAAATGCGTCTAGAAAATTATCCATTTTCTGGTAAAGATGATCATCCAAGAAGATTTCAGTACACATGGTTTAGCTTATTTCCTTCATGGTTAGAGTATTCGCCATTAAAAGATGCTGCATATTGCTTACCATGCTATCTTTTTAGTAAAAAACCAAGCGGACGACCTGGCTCAGATGTTTTCATTGTTACAGGTAATTGAGTTTATTTTCATTGAATTCTAATTGGCAATAAGTTTATTGTCATCAACATGTTTTAACTTTTTGAATGTTATTTTATAGGTTTTAAAAATTGGAGGAAAGTTAATAATGGAAAAAATTGTGCTTTCCTTAAACACATTGGGAAGGATCCTTGTTCACCACACAATATTGCAGTGTCTGCTTGTCAAGACTTGTTAAATCAAAATTGTCACATTAGGAATGTTTTGGAAGTGCAAAGCTCAGATCAAATTATGAAGAATCGGTTACGTCTCAAGACTTCAATCGACACGGTTCGTTTTTTATCACTTCAAGCTTGTGCTTTTAGAGGTCATGATGAAAGTACTGAATCGAGGAACCAAGGTAATTTTCTTGAGATGATAAAACTCATAGCATCATACAATGATGAAGTTGCAAAAGTTGTGTTGGAAAATGCTCCATTCAATTCCAAATATACTTCACCTAAAATTCAAAAGGAGTTATTGAATATTCTTTCTAGTAAAGTGAAAAATCATATTCGTGAGGAAATTGGGGATTCCAAGTTTTGTATAGTTGTCGATGAAGCTCGTGATGAATCAAAAAAAGAGCAAATGGCTCTTGTTTTGAGATTTGTTGATAAAAATGGTTTTATTCAAGAGCGATTTTTTGATATTGTGCATGTTAAAGACACTGCAGCAATAACTTTGAAGAATGAATTGTGTGTTGTACTATCTCGACATAATCTTAATGTTTCTAATATCCGTGGTCAAGGGTATGATGGTGCTAGCAATATGAGAGGAGAATGGAATGGATTACAAGCATTATTTTTGACTGATTGTCCTTATGCATATTATGTTCATTGTTTTGCTCATCGGTTACAACTTGCCTTGGTTGCTGCATCAAGAGAAGTTATTCCAATTCACCAATTCTTTTCAAAATTGACTTTCATTGTCAATATTGTTTGCTCTTCTAGTAAACGTCATGATGAGTTACAGGCTGCCAAGTTAGATGAAATTGCATATTTGTTAGAAATTGATGAGCTTGAAAAGGGTAAAGGGGCAAATCAAATTGGTACTTTAAAACGAGCTGGGGATACCCGTTGGAGCTCCCATTTCTCTTCTATTTGTAGCTTGATCAATATGTATGATGCAACTTGTTTAGTTCTAGAAAAAATTACTGTTGATGGATCTACTTATTCACAACGTGGTGATGCTGATAATGCTTACAAAAGCTTGACCTCATTTGAGTTTATACTAATCTTGTATTTGATGAGAGAAATTATGGGGATAATAGATGTTCTTTGTCAAGCATTACAACAACAATCTCAGGATATAGTTAATG
>Ga0214543_1007194_pt1 | contig 19283 bp, 11 predicted proteins | sample CNSS2metaG_FD_160094 | JGI IMG/M metagenome (GOLD analysis project Ga0214543, IMG submission 160094) | Root nodule microbial communities from cowpea collected in UCLA plant growth center, Los Angeles, California, USA - CNSS2 | ecosystem: Host-associated > Plants > Roots > Nodule | place: USA...
AAATATATATATATATATATATATATATATATATATATATATAATGATATTTAGGAATAGTATATGATAATTCACTATAAGAAAAACATGAAATAGTGACTTATTTAGTCATTAACCCATATCAGTCACTATTTTTCGTCATTAGTGGTAGTAGTTGATTTATTGTCTCAATAAGTGATTAAATTAGTGACTGATTCAATGATCGAATCGGTACTTGATTTGGTGACCAATTTAATTACTAATTTATTTGTAATTTAATGACAAATTTTTTTGTCACTATTGATATTTCTATTTAATTTTAACTACTTCAAACATAATTTAACAATTAGTTCTCTAAGGAATTTTTCATCTTATCATACCTTAATTATACATTTGATTTCCTTTGTACAATTTCTTTCAATAGTGTCTTAAATTATTTCTAAAACACACATTTGTTAGTTTTTTAAATATTTTTATTTATTGTTTATTTTCATAATGTAGAATAATATTTTGATATATTATATCTAATTATTTGTTATTTTATAACTCATTATTAATCATACTATAATTTTTTCACTTTAATTGCATAAATAACTTTTATTTACTACAATATAAAAATTTAATGTAATTGCTATGAATATTTATTTGTCACTATCCAACATATATTGAAGTTCAAAAGATACAAAATCCATGTCAAAATTTTATTATTATGTTTATTATTTGTTCTTTGTGTCATTTTGATCAAGTGATGTATTATAACTTTTATTAGTGTATAAAAAAGAGATTCATTAGAATTTAAAAAACAGAAGTAAACAAACATTTAAAATATATTTTAATTTGAATATTTGTTTTCCTTTTATATTTTTTTGAAATATTTTTTAATTTTATCCACTAAGTTTCATCAATGTTGTAGTTTGCAAATTTAATAAATGTCTTGGTTCTCATGAAATTTTATTTAGTATTATAATCTAAAATGTAGACAATTATAATTTATTTCAAAATATTTTATATGGAAGAAACAATCATCCTCCTAATATTGAATATTTGATAATATTATGTTTTCTTTACCGTAATTTTTTTTCTTTTATAAAAATTAATATTGAAGTAGTTAGAATACGGGTACGGGTATGGGTACGAGATTATACCCGTTACCCGGTGGGAATGGGGATGGGACAAAAGTTTGATACCCGTTGGGTTTGGGTATGGGGATGAGGATGAATGTTTTTTGCGGGGATGGGTATGGGATAGCGAAACCCGTCCCCGCCCCGCCCCGTTGCCATCCCTATGTGCAAAACGTAAATTTATGTCTGGGTTGAGGGGACAGAGAAGAACTTGTTGTAAGATATTATGATAATTATGTATTTCATGTTAACATTACATGTTCCATGTGTTTGGAAGGAAAACAATAATAATCCATGCTTGAAGTTAAAGTTATATTATAATCACACGTTAAAGTTAAACTTGAATATGTCTTTGCAAGATTCTTTAGTCGAGCAAGCCACTTAGGGTCATGTCCTAGTTTATATATAATGTTTCTGGTGCATTCGAGGTATATGATGGAGACAAGTTGTGAAACATTTCTATCATTCATTTCTAGTTCATATAAATAGTATCGTGTCTTCTATATTTACTACATTTAGTGTAGTATATTTTATAAATGGATGAAAATTAAATTGTATGTTTTTTTATTTCTTTTATAAAATACAACCAATAATGTTAATAGATAATAAAATATAAAATTAAATATATAAAGAATAAAAATATTTAGGTTTAATTTATCTTTTCATCACTTTATTTTCATCCAAAAATATCAAGTTGGTTCTCAAATTTTTTTCTAGTCTCAATTTGATCTCGACTTTTGAAAAATTATGCAACTTGGTCATTCTCATTAAATTTATTAAAGCCGATCAAGGATTTTCATCAAGATTGATAGTGAGATTATGTTAATTACACCAACAAAACAAACTATCTTTATTTACTGCTTTAAGTTGAATGAAAAAGAATTGATCCATTTCAATAAATTTAATGAAAATAACCAAATTGCATCACTTTTTTCAAAATTCAGAACCAAATTGAAACTAAACAAAATTGGAGGACCAACTTAACATTTTTGAACTAAAAAAATAACCAAAAGAATAATTAAACCAAATATTTATTAAGATATTTTTTATGTCATTTCCTGTTGTCTTGTTAATTTTACAAAAATTGCACTCATCTCTCATTCTCAATTTTTTTTAAGAAAAAAGGTAATTATTTTTTCTCTCATTTCTCATTTGTCTTATTTATTTAAGAAAAGAAAAGTAATTCTCTTTTATCTTACTTGATAATGAAATATTAATTTAACAGTTAACATTTTTTTTATCTCATGAGCCTTTTTATATTCATTTTTTATGAATATAGAAGAAAAAATAATATATTATGTGTTTTTCATAATCGATTTTTAATTGTGACTTAACTGTACTATATTTTTTTCTTTAATATTGATGGTTCTCAATTTTTTTAGTAAGGTATGATAAATTATTTTTAATATATTTTAAAAAATAAGTATATTGATAAATGTCGCAACTGAAATCATGACGGGACGACAAAACAAAAAACAAAATATTAAAAAAAAGAGGTTTGGAGTCGCCACCATAGTTATTATAGAAAACTATGGAAAACCATAAAAAAAAGCGCAAGGTCTACGAGAACAGAGATTTGGTATGGGAGTTGTTCACACAGAGGGAAGGTGTTAACACCCTACAACGTCCATCCTAATACAATATCTTTAATTAAAATACAGAATGGATGTGGTCTACTTTAAATGTTTATTAAGTACTAAGACGACGCAAGCGGTCACACAAACACTTATGCCTTTTAAAATTTAAAAGTATACTTAAATTATTTATTTATTATTATTTTTTTAAAAAACTTTCAAAATAAGATAGGGTACAAAAAAACGTGTGACTATTATATATCCATAATTTATAAAAACATTAGAAAAAAATGAATAAAAGATTAGAAAATAACGTTTAGTATTAAACATATTATTTTATTATTTGTAAAAGGTTAAATAAAAAGTTGAAAAAAACTTAATATGAAAAACATGGCACAACATATTCATAAAATGTTAAAACATGATATCTCTCACTTATTCATAACTAATGAACCCCAAAATGCATGACAATAATTTTTTTTCCACACCAAGAAGAAATGGTGAAAACATCAAATTCAACAAAGATCATAACCAAATCTCAACAAAGACCACATAACACAATAAGAATTAATTTTTGTGAACCTGAACGAGAGATTGGATTTACAATAGTTGTGTTGGAACACCAAGAAGGACGTGGGGATGACGATCAATAGTGAGTGGATTTTTTATATGCGAGGATTAAAAGAAATTATGTCCTTAGGGTAAGAGAAAGGTCTCCAGAATCGCCCCTTTATTCTTTTGCTTGATGGGTTTATATACACAAAATTATAAATCTAATATAATCTCGCAATAAAGTCAGTCTTGATTATAAAGAAAATTAAAAGGCCATATTTGATCTTAATATTGTCACATTATGGAAATCAAATCACAGAAAAATCAGAGCACAAAATCAATGTGATGAGGAAAAAAAGATTTTAATTAGTAGAAGAGATCTGTCTTAGAATCATATTACTACCTTCTGTATCTGGAAAAGAGGTGTCGTAAAATCAGAGCACAAAATCAATTATCCTTGGGAAAAAATAATTCTAAATATTAAAATAGATTTTGCTTCTAAATATTAGAATTCCATCATTAACTTCTTGATTTGGAAGAGATGACAAAGCATAGAGTGGGGTGAGAATATAAAATTTTGGGCTGCTGTTAGTTGCAAGAAAATGCGGTGTGAGTAGATAGAGTATTTTAGACTAAAATAAAATTTAGGCTTCAAAAGAAAACACATAAAAGATTAAAACAATATTTTTCTTTTTATTTATTATTATTATTATCATATTATTATTTAGAAAAAGAAAAAAAATCCAAAGAAAAAAACTTACTTATTTTTATTTTTTATTTATTTATTCGTTATTATTTATTTATTATTATGTTTTTTTTATTATGCCGGACAAAATTGAGTGTTGATAATAAAAAATAAAATAATAGATTCATTATTCAAAAATGATAAAAGTGAAGCTATTCGTGAAGATGGAAACAAGATAGATAATATTTTTCACAACATTAACTAAAGATCAAATTATTGAATTAGAGGAACCAATTTTAAAACATTATACTAAAGATCCAACAATTTAATGATCAAAGAATTATATTATTTGGCCCCTTCAAAACTTGTGGTTAAGATCTGACACTAAACACAATGAGTATGGAGTTAGCTGGTCATAGGTGTACGAAATATTTGAGCCCCAAAGCATTAAAAAATTTGGCAATAGAAGGGGTCAAGCCACAAAATATATGATATCATGGATTACCACCTCACAAAGACATGTTTACTTCGCTCCACATTGAAGCATTTGTCTAACTTAGTGAGCTTTTTTTTTTGAAGTTATGGTAATTACTCAACTAATATTTCTTCTTCATTGAATGTCTTATTGGCAATTAATAGTCCTCCTTCTGGAAGAGTTCGTAATTATTTGCTTTTGTTATATTCATAAGAAACCCAACTAAAAACTAAAGTTCTTTCTACAAAATGTTATAACTTTCATAACATGCAATTAGTCTATAATAATTATTACTAACATGTCTTCAATTTAATCAAAGTTGTGATTGTGACAAACAAATTATTAAAGTGATAAATACAAATACAAATTTAATTTATATATATCCTAAGTTAGATCACAAACAAAGGCTATTGTCCTCCTAGGCCACCACTACTTGTACCCCACTCTCTCCATAATAGTGGCACCGGTGGGATCATAGTGGTAGCATAGATGGGTGAGGCAAAGATAATGGTGAAACAAAAGAGAATGGTGGTACAATTGGAATGGGCACATCACACGTGGAAGTGACGACAAAGGTGGAAGCAGAGGTGGAATGTGATTGGATGTGCTGCTAATAATGAGATGTCCACAGTTGAAAAGAAAATAGGAAGGATTAGAGAAAAAAAGGTGCAACTGTAAGAGGCCATGACTACGTTGAATTTCAGTTAGATGTGGATACGGTGAATTGAAGAACAAATGTGCATGTATTCCAATGGCTTGACTTTTTATAGAACATAAATAGTCATTCATCATATGTTAACTTATTAGAATTTGACAATTATATCATATTGTAGAGTTAGCATAAAGTTGTAAAGATGGAAGAAAATATTATGATAATCTTCTAGTGGTTCTAAAGAAAAAGATACTTTATATTACTCGGTCGTTAAAAAGAGTTGTTAGATGCCAACCTTGATTAATAAATTAAGGAGTTAATTTTTTACCGATTTAGTAATGAACCTATGGAATCATACACTAACGACTGTTATGATCTTTGTTGGACAAGAAAATATTATTTATTAAATTAAAGAGTTTAATTTTATCGATATATTTTCTTTAAGTGGAATATTATTATTTTTTTGCTAGCACCAAAAATATAATTAATATCAATTTGAAAATCTGTAGTTGATTGAGTGAGACTTAATCAATTAAGTTAGTAACTAATTTTTTTTAAGGTTAAATTATGTCTTTGATCTCCATTTTCATAGCAAAATATAGATTTGGTCCCTCTATTTTTATTTATCTCAATTTGGTCCTTATTTTGGAAAATTTGATGTAATCAAGTCCTTTCTGTTAATGGTGTAGTAATAACGTTAAAGAGGTGTCACGTGTTAGATACGAGATTTTTTTATATTTTTTTAATTTCTTTTTAATTTTTTATTTACTTTTGTAAATATTTTTAAAAGAAATTAAATTTTGTCATATGTCAAGCTGACGTCATGCCACATGGCAATGACAATGTTACGTGTCACTATACACATCCTTTTCCTCTCTCTTCTTCCTACTCACCTTCTAAACCATATACCAAAATTTCATTATTTTATCAAGTATGTCATCTCCTTCTAAACCTGATAAAGATATTACATATATTTCCTGCTTTTATTTATATTGGTAGAGATATCATATATTTGATTCTCTTTTATTATTATCAAAGATTCTGTTTTATTAGATTTTACTTTTCCCTTTATATGATGGGACATTGTACTCTATATATTAAACAAAAAGGTTCTAATAAATCAATAAAACAAGCAAGCTCTCTTTAAGTTGTTTTTCACCAAACTTTTCTTGGGAGTTTTGTACGCATCATTTCTTCTTTTTCTCATGACTTATACATATCTAACATGGTATCATATTTAAATTGCCTTTCACATTTTTTCCTTTCTTGTTGATTTCCTACCATGGCCAACACTACGTTATCATCTAGTTCTCCCACAAATCTCGTGCACCCTAACCCATGTTCTGCCCATCCCCTAATCCTGCTCTTGTCTTGGTGTCACCTCTTCTTTCTGATAACAACTATCGGCAATGGCGACATGATATGCTCGTTGCGTTAGAAACAAAAAACAAGGATTGTTTTGTTATCGGCACCCTTCCATGTCCACCCTTTAATGATCCCTTGCATGAAGCTTGGAAACGCTATAACAAGATGGTAATTTCGTGGCTCACCCGCCATTAAACAATTTATTATGTGGATGGAGTTTGTGTTTGATATATGGACCTATCTTCTTCAAAGGTTGTCTCATGGGGATAAGTTTTGTATTGCCAATTTACAAGAGGAAATTCAGAATTGTCGACAAGGTGATTCCACAATTTCTCAATATTACACACGCCTTCAAATCCTTTGGAAAGAACTCTTTTTGTATCGCACAATTCTTGTCTGTACCTGTGCTTCTCCTTGTACATGTGGCTTGCTTTCCAAGATTCAGAAAGAGTGTGATGATGATTGTGTCATCAAATTTCTCCGTGGCCTGAATGATGAATTCTCTCAAGTTCGGTCCCAAATTATGCTTATGAAGCCTATGCCTACTCTGGTGAAAACTTTCTCTTTGATTCTTCAACAAGAACGTGAATTTAAGGTTACTTTTCATTCTAATTCTCAAGATTCTACAGCCAATCTTGCCTTTCACGAGGGACATGGTAAAATTTTTCGCAATGGTTTCTCTAACAATCGTGGACGAGGATGCTTTCCTTGGTCTGGTGGCCGCAATCCTAGATATTGTGACCATTGTCACCGAACCAATCATACCTCTGATTCCTGTTGAATTAAGCATGGTATGCCTCAAGGCTCTAACCTACACACTAAAGTCCAACCTCCTCCTTCCAAGCCATCTGCTCATGCTAGTATGGTTGATATTGTCTCTTCTACTGCCGATCTTCGTATCGAGAAGGATGACAAAGTTGAAGCTCAATTTGGTTTCTCTATATAGTAGTATGAAGCTCTTCTCGCCTTGATCCAACAGTCTCAAAATTATTCTTCCTCCAAAGCTATTGTTCTTCATCAATGTACTACCAAACCCACAGGTTTTGTTTTTCCATTTTCTTCTTGGATTTTAGATAGTGGTGCTATTGACCATATTTGTTCTTTTAAATCTTTATTTCAAAATCTCAAACATATTTCTCCTATTTCTATACAATTACCCAACCAAAACTCTGTTATTGCTAAATTCTCAGGTACCATTGTCTTGGGCAATCTTATCCTTCACAACACCCTTTTTGTTCTTGAATTTTCTGTTCAACACATCTCTATTCCTAAATTGCTTAATTCTACTAATTGTCTTATGGTTTTCTCCCAAAATACTTATCTTATTATGCAGACAGATACCTTCCAGACAATTGGAGCAACTAGGAAACATCAAGGCCTATTTTATCTCTTAGATAGTTCTCAAGACAGATGTAACTTGAGTTTATCTGACACAAATATTTCTTTACCACATTCTGCTCTCATTAATAACGCTAGTCCTTATAACTGGTGGCATATGAAACTTGGTCATCCATCTAATAAAATTTTACAGCTTCTTGTTTTTTATCATTCTGATATTTTTTCTCCTTCTATTATTGCTTGTGATGCTTGTGCTTTTATCAAACAAAAGTGTCTGAAATATTCTTTCAGAACTAGTAAATCTCTTCAATTTTTTGAACTTATCCATGTTGATATTTGGGGCCCGATTTCAGTCTCTTCCATTGATGGATACAAGTATTTTTTTACTATAGTTGATGATTATAGTAGATTTACATGGATTCTTTTTCTTAAAAATAAAACTGAAGTCATTCCATTGATGGATACAAGTATTTTTTGACTATAGTTGATGATTATAGCAGATTTACTTGGATTCTTTTTCTTAAAAATAAAATTGAAGTCAGATCCCTTCTTCAAGACTTTATTAATTTGACTGAAAATCACTTTTTCTTGCAAGCTTAAGAAAATACGTTTCGATAATGGCAAAAAGTTTCTTCTTAATGATTTTTATAATAGTAAGGATATTTTTCATGAAACTTCTTGTGTTGCAACTCCTCAACAAAACAGGATTGTTGAGAGGAAGCATCAACATCTTCTTAATGTGTGTCATGCTCTTCTTTTTCAAGCAAAAATACCAAACATTTTCTGGTCCTATTCCCTTAAATTGGTTGTCCATCTAATTAATAGGTTACCCACTCCTTTTCTCAGTAATCAATCTCCTTATGAATTGGTCTATTCTACTAAACCCGATTTTTCTAATATAAAATTTTTTGGTTGTCTAGCTTACGCTAGTTCTGCCAATATTGGAAGAACCAAATTGGATTCTCAAAGCTTAAAATGTGTCTTCCTTGGTTATAAATCTGGGACAAAGGCATATGTTTTGTATGATCTTCACTCCAAGTCTATTTTTGTGACTAGGAATGTTATCTTTCATGAAAATATTTTTCCTTACTCATTCTCTTTGCCATCTGATAATTCTATTGCTTCAGTTGATGATTCTCATAATTGTGATATTAGCATGTATGATTTTGCAACTTTACCTGTTTCACATGCCACTGACCTTACTACGGACCCTGTTACTAGTATTGTTTGTGATAATGCTGAAGTTATTCATCCTGATCTTAGAACTTCTCATAGAGTGAAAAATAGGTCTCGATACTTAGATCAATATTATTGTGGTCATGCTTTCACTTCATGCTTTACTTTTTCCACACCTTATCCAATTCATTCACTTGTTTCTTATGATAATTGTTCTTCTGACCATACTGCTCTTTGTCATAATATTTTTGCCCAAGCTGAACCTTTTTCCTTCAAAGAAGTTGCTCAACATGACTGCTGGAAATAGGCTATGGATGCTGAGTTACATGCTCTTAACAGAAACCAGACTTGGACTTTAGTTCCTCCTCCTTCTGGCATCAAGACAATTGGTTGCCGATGGGATTACAAACTCAAACATAAACCAGATGGCACAGTTGATATATTTAAAGCACAATTGGTGGTTAAGGGTTTTACTCAAACCGAGGGGGCTTGATTATTTCGAAACTTTCTCTCCTGTTGTTAAACTTACTACTATCCGCATCCTTTTAGCCTTGGCCATTGCTAGTGATTGGTTTATTCATCAGTTGGATGTTGACAATGCTTTCCTCCATGGAGACTTACATGAAGAGATCTATATAAAGCCTCCACCTGGTCTTTCTCTTCCCTAGCCAAATCTTGTTTGTAAGCTTAACAAGTCTCTATATGGTTTAAAACAAGTCAGTCGTAATTAGAATCAAAAATTAACTTTAGAGCTACTTCTTCTTGGTTACACACAAAGCTCTGCTGACCATTCTCTCTTTGTGAAGAAATTTGGCTTTGATATTACTGCTTTATTGGTTTATGTCGATGATATGGTTCTCACTGGCAATAGCATTGCTGAAATTAATGCTGTAAAAGTTCATCTTCATTCTAGATTTTATATTAAAGAACTTGGCCCTATCAAGTATTTTTTGGGCCTTGAAGTTTTTCGTTCTCTTGATGGCTTAGTTTTGAATCAAAGGAAATACTGTTTGGACCTCATTTCAGAGCCAAAGATGCTTGGATGTAAACTGACACCAACGCCATTTGATCCGTCTATCAAACTTCATGTCGATGAGGGAGCTCTTCTACCAGATCCTTCTTCTTTTCGGAGTCTGATTGGACGATTACTTTACTTGACTAACACCAGGCCTGATATTAGTTTTGTTGTCCAACAACTCATCCAGTTTGTTTCTTCTCTGCATGAACCACATATGCAGCAGGCTTTACGGATCATTCGTCACTTGAAAAATGTTCATGGAGATGGCCTTTTGTATAAATCCAACACCTCTCTTAAAATTCAGGCATTTTCTGATTTTCATTGGGCAACCTGTGCCACTACCCGACGCTCTGTATCTGGTTATTTTGTTTTCATAGGCACCTCTTTGGTTGCTTGGAAGTCTAAGAAACAAACCACTGTTTCACGGTCTTCTTCTAAGGCTGAATATCGCACCTTGGCATCCCTGGCATGTGAACTATAATGGATTCAATACCTTCTTAAGGATTTGCATTTTTCTGTTCCCACTCCCTACACTGTCTTTTGTGACAACAATTTTGCTATTCACATTGCCAAGATTCCCACTTTTCATGGGAGAACCAAGCATATAGAACTTGATTGCCACATTATTCCAGAAAAGCTTGTTGATGGTCTTATTCACCTTCTCCATATTTCTTCTCCTTTCCGGGTTGTTACTTTCAAGTTGGGCCTTTACGATCTTCATGCCCACCTTGAGAAGGGATGATAAAGGTATTATATATCTCCTGGTTTTATTTATATTAATAGAGATATTATATATTTGATTCTTTTCTATTATTATCAAATATTTTGTTTTATTAGGTTTTACTTTTCCCTTTATATGATGGAACATTGTACTCTATATATTAAACAAAAAGATTCTAATAAATCAATAAAACAAACAAGCTCTCTTTAAGTTGGTTTTCACCAAATTTTTCTTGAACATTTTTGTACACATATTTTTTCTTCTTCTTTCTCTCATGCCTTATACATATCTAACAAAATCATGTACTAAAATTTGATTTTTTTTTTCATGTACGTCATCTCCCATTAATAGTTTGTGATATCACTATCTTTAAGGCCGACTTTAATTAGCATCAGAATATTACTGAATTTTTAAATTAATTTTTTTATATTAAAGTAATTTAGGTCAGTAAAGCTTACACCAGTATATTTTTTATTTTAAAAGTTATTGAATTTAGTAATTTATAAGTGTCGACTTGACTACTGCTAATGGCAGTAGATTAAAAAGAGTTCTCGTATGGTAGTTTTATATTTAACACAAATGAAAATAATAGAAAAAATATATAATGTACGAAAAAGATGAATGTGGATTGAAGAATGAGTACAATAAAAAGAGATAAGGAGAAAAATACTGTTGAATGAGAAGAGGAGAATGATACGAATGAAGAAAATAAGAAAAAAATGTAAATGAATATGTGTGGATGATAAAGATAAATACGGATGAAGAAAATGAATATAAGTGAAAAAGATGAGTGTAAATGAAAAATATGAATGTTAAAAGATTTATGAATATAAAAAAAAAATATTTAATAAAAACAAATGTTTATTTAATAAAATATAAAAATATTTTCTTTTGTTTTTTTAATTATTTAAATCAATCTTGTGTCGTATTAGAATTAGCTATACCGATGCTAATGGCATTGCAATCTGATCGTCTAATATTTAAAAGCTAAATTTATGTTTTCTTATGAATATCTTTATAATATTGTAATTGAATTGATCAGTGAATTACAATGATGAAGTGCTTTGTTTTACTTAATAAAGATTACATACAAAATTTAGAGAACTTCGCCTCCTATTTCTTAAACTATGAAGATGGCAAGAGATAGAGAATTCCTATTGATAATGTATGAAATTGTTTGAGGGATGACAAATGTATCTTAATACTTATGAGATATATTCAATTATGATATTTATTGATTTAATGATTTATGTTACTTTTATTATCAAGAAAATCATTAAATAACAATTAAATTTAAAAATAAAAAATAATTAATCATTTTATTGACTAAGTTAGACATTATTTTATAAAATAATATTTTAGTATCTAAAATAATATCTATCTACTTACTATTGTTATAATAATAAATAATTAAAATTTTGGTAACTATTAATTTAGACTCTAATTCACAAATTAATTATAATTTTTTATTAATAATAGATATTGTTTTAGATCTCAATAAGTTTTAATTTATATAAAAAATTGTCTAATTTGGTTAATATAATAATTAATTATTTATTGTCTTTAAAATTGATTCTTTTAATGATATTTGTAGTGTTACGTATTAATCTTAGGTTTTAAATGCAATTATAGAGGGATGTTTTATTTTGAGATGAAGCACTGAAGTTATTACTTTGCAGATCAACGTTTTCAAAATATGGAAGTAATATAAATTTACTAGGATGTTTTGAAACGTAAGATATGACTTTTCTAGTAAATAAATAATTAATTAAAAGTAATGTCAAAGTAAAGGAATCCATGAAATATAGGAAATGTCTGACCTCGTTAATTATCTAAATTTAGAATAAGATATTATTTGTTGATATACAAATTAATTTCAATTACTTCATCTAAGTTCTACTCTATCTGCATTTTCTCAACACTACCACTTATTTCCCTTTTACAAATACATATAATATCTTTATTTCCATAAAAATTAAATAATTTTAAAATTAATTATTATTTAAGTTTTTCATAAATTTAGATATTTTTAATTAAGTTTTTGTTAAAATTTTTTATCTATTAAGTATTCATTTATATTTTTGATTAAGTGATGTTTTTTTTTATTATTATCTTGTTTTATTATTTTGTTTACTTGTCTCTTTATTAAAAAAATATAAAATTTTATAATTAATATAAAAGGATATTACGATTAATGTAAAATGATAATTAATAATTTTTATAATTTTTCATTGAAAAGATATGTGTTGGATAACAATGTTGTGATGTATGTTTATAATGACTTATACATCATCCGCTCCAACTATAACTAATGCGGACACCATAGATGCAAAGTGACAACAACGGTAACTTATTATCAAATATATTTTTTCTGTTAATCAATAAAAAATATTTCTTATTTTTCATATCTTTTAACATTTTATCATAAAATCTCACAATATTTAACAAAAAAATATAGACAAAATAAGAGTCATTGTAACTAATTAACAAAAATATTAGACACATATATTTAATTAAAAATATAAGATTTTAAATACTTAATAGATAAAAAAATATTTAAACCAACAAACTAATTAAAGATATTCAAATGTTTTATTTATGAAAGAGTTAAAACTTAATTAAGTGACATATTTAATATTATATCGATAACCATAACTTATCTCTACAAGTTTGTTACGAAAAGAAAAATAAAAGCTTCCTCTTTGGATAATTCAACTCATTCATTTATCACTCATTATTATGATTTATCTTTTTTTGCAAGGCTACTTGCCGTGCTAACCGGGAAGTCAACACACACTGAGATAACAAATAACACTTTTAATTGCAATATTATGACATAGTATTTAATTAATAATCAATACGTTCAAATTGAGATTTTGATAAGAATTGTGAAGGGTTCATATAAGTATAACTCGATTATAAATAATGTATCGTACATATATAAAAATAGATTTTACTTTTTATAAAAATATTATATATATATATATATATATATATATATATCAATATTTAATTAATAACTTTCCCAGTATTTCAAACTTAATTAATTTAATATAAATCATTTAAATTTAAACAAAAAATAAAAGAGTATGCATATTTTAGTCTATGAATGTTTTGAGATAAATAAAAAGAAACAAAAGAAGATATAGTAGAGTTTTTAGTCCTTGAGTGTGATGATCAATTTTTTTTTTACTATTATTTTTTATATTATACTTATAAAATTTTAACACAGAATTTTACAATAACATATAAAATACTTAAAATTTTCACATATACATATATTTATATATTTTACACTACTACTATATGCATTTTATGTTTACATCATTTAGTACATTATATTTTCTACACTAGAAGAGGAAGAAGTATTATTTATTTACAGTTTCTCCCTAGTATATTGGCTTTTAAACATGTAGAGTAAAAATATTATAGATAGGATTCACTTGGACTATTGGGATAAATAAAAAGTGACTTCAATATGCTCTTCAAGGATAACCGGTGCATTTGGAGCATTTAGGACGTGATAGTAGAATTTCTTATTCCTTGAAATGTCACATAATTATTTACTGCATTTATTTGCCAAGCATTTCCCGGGAAGACCGTCACAATATCGGCGAAGAAATGGTCAGACATGTAAGGGGCGATAATCTATGATGAGATTATAAAATTTTGTTTTTCATGAAAATAAAACATATCTTAAAGAAATAAAATAAAATGAAAATTCTTTCAAATCCATAAAACTTGGATCTTTATTTTGCTTTATATAGATTTTGATTAATTTTGTAGTAACTAGTCAGGATAATTGAGTCTAATCATGGCCAATAAAGTAACTCAAAAACATCTCATCTTGAGTACTAACTACTCATTTAAATCCGCAAGGTCATACCTCCAACTATAATAATCAAAATTTTATTTATTATAAGTTTTATTTTGATATTAAATCATATAATTGTATAAATAAATAAATAAGATCAGTGCATAACTAAAAATAAATAAAGATGACCTCTTGAAAAAAAATCAATTTTTTTACTTTTTATCATAATTTTTCTAATATGAATTTGTCACATTTCACTGATTTAGGAAAATAAAAAATTGTGAATACCACAACCTAAATCTCAAAACCAAAACTCAATATGTTAAGAAAATTAACAACTTCTAAATGATTATATTCCCTTACCTTAAATAGATTCCTAATTGTAAGACCCGAGAAAATTAAATAGTTAATTAAATAATTATTTAATAAATGCGGGTAGTAGAAGTCTTTAAGGTATTTAATGCGGAATGTTATGATGTGGAAAAGTACTAACTAAAGTGGTTGAGAGTATTTGATTGTGGGAGAGGACGTTTGTGTATTATTTTAATTTATGCTTTATTTTTTTGATATATTTAAATGTGAGTAGTGATAATGAAATCCTAAAATTATAGGAATTATCACAAATGTGAATTGGTTGTGCAATTGTTGTGTGTTTGAGTGGTTGTGGGTTCAACCTTTACGGAGAACAAATTAACTCTCTTTTTGCCAAATTTTCTTTTGGCATGGATATGAAAGGGTTGAGGAACCCTAGCAGCCAAGATAGGCAGCTTAGAGGGCTGAAAACATTATGTTAATGGGTATTGAATAACCATTAAGCCACATTTTAATTAATTTTCGTTTTGGGTGGAGTAAAGGGTAGTTAGAGTGGTAGTAAATTAGAGAGAGAGGGATTTTGCAAAGGGAGAGGCACTGCAATTCGTGATAGTCGTTGGCAGAGGTTATTCCAATCAAAAATTGTGCTGGTTGTAGAGAGAATTGAGAGGGAAAGCCATTGTTGGAGGAGAAGCAAAGGTTGAGAGAGTTTTAGGGCTATAGACGGAGTGAGGGCTAGCTGGGATTAGAGCTAGGGATTTTTTTTATGCTTTTGTTTGTGATTTTGGATTTTGGAAATTGTAATGATGTTTTCCTATTACTACTTATAGATTTTGGCGCGATGATTAAACATTATAAATTTTCCTACGTTTGGAAATAATAATATCGAGACGTATTAATTTCATTTTCTTTCTTTATTTATTTAATTAAGTAATATTCCTTAGGATGTTACACTAATATTACTCTTCCCCCACACAAGCTCTTCCCTTACACAACTTCAAAACCTAAAATAACTCCATCAACAAAAAGAAATTAGATCATGATTTTATTGTCTATAACAAATAGATATCTGCCTATAATGTAGAACAACCACACACAAGAGGAAAATATAGTGGTTCGAACAAAAAAAGATAAAAAATCAACTTACTCAAAAGAAGAAATTGTTTGGTCCAAAATGTTTTTTAGCTCCTTAATTTCTTCTTGGTGTAATTTGTTTTGAAAAAGATGAGAGATTGAGGGTGAAAATTAAGATAGAAAGAAGATGTGAGAAAGGGTGGTATAGAGAAGAGAGAAACCAAATAAAAGAGAACAAAAAATAATAAAAGAGAAATAAAAACAGTTTTCAAATTAAAAAAAAATAAACAAAATTAACATAAATAAGAAAATAATATATAAATATAATTTTAACATATATATATATATATATATATATATATAAATTTTTTAAACAAAAATATTGGGGTAGTTGTGACTCCCTTTGGTCCCTTCAAAGGACCGCCACTAATTGCTAGTCTATGGTTATAACAATTTAATTTTATAATTTTTTAAAGGATTAAATATGTTTTTGTCTTTGAATTTTGACGCGAAATTCGAATTCGTCTATATCTGAAACTTTAATAAATTTTGGTTCCCAAACTATAAAAATGAGTGGATATATGTAGTTCTTTTAACCTAATTACATTAAATTTTTTTGTCATGTCAAACATATTTCATGTTAGTATTTGAGTTGTTTACATCATTTGATACGTTCTTACTTCAATGTTAGCTAGAAAATGCATTTGAATAAATTAATGTATATGTAATTGGGTTAAAAGGACTATACTCATTCATTTTTAATGTTTGGGGATCAAAATGTATCATAATTTCAGATAAAGACAACTAATTGTTCTTTCTAACAAAAATTCTTTGTACTTTGAGAGTTTAAACTATTAAGTCATTCATTTTGCTAATTGTTCTAGCTAAACAAGTGTAAGTATTTACTCATTTCAATTATGTGTAATTATTTACTCATTTTTTTATGATTATTGTACGTTTTTTAATTGTTATTTCACACTATTTTGAATGTTATGGAATTATAATTTCTTCTTTGAAATTTAATATTAAAGAAAAAAATGTGTGTTCTTTTGACATTAAATCATTAATAATATCATGTTTTCTTTACTATGATTTTCATTTTTTTATAAGAAAAGTATTTAATTAATTGATATTTGGGGATAATGCAAGCATGAATATGGACATCGATACATATATACCTACTAGTCGATGGGGATAAGGATGTGAAACAAATTTCATAGTTAGTAAGGATGAATATAAACATTTATTTTGAGGATAGGGATAAGTATAGTCAAACTCACACTTGATATGGCTTACTATCCTTACAAGTTGGTATAAGAATTAGATGAGTGAAATATATTGTTGGTTGGGTTAAGTTGGGAATATTTGTAAGTTAAGGTATACGTGGGGATCTACTATGTGATATTATTATGAAATTAGAGTATTGCTATGAAATTAAAAAAAGGATTCATAATCAATTTTAGTGCATAAAGGGCATTAAAGATAGTTAAAATGAAGTGTACAACAATGATCATTGTCGTTTTCAATCAAATTAAAAGAGTAGATCGTCCAATATGTGGTTCTTAATCGACTATTACATAAAAAGTCAATAAAATGTAGATATAGATAAAGTTTGTCGAGCCAAAGTTATCTTCTAGCAAATTCAATAGCAATTTGAGTAAACTAGTGTTAGCAAAAACATATATTAGAAAGAAGAGTAAAGTAGAAATAAAACAATTGCTGTTGTAAAAGATGTAGTGGCTTCATTCCTCATTAATGTTGGATTGCCAAACAAGTAAGAAACCATATTAATAATTAATAAATAGTAAGATATGGAAGTGGTTGATTTGATTATTTGATGTGTATAAAAGGGAAGTGTATTGGATTGTGAAGTGTATTGAAAGTTAAAGTTGGAATTGAAGAAATGGGGAGTGAGTGTAAGAAATGGATGGTTTTTGGTTTTGTGATTGTTATTTCTTTCTCACTTGTCATGGAGGGAGCACTCGCAGCACGTCATCTCATGCAAGCTCGATTTCCTCGTTTAGAGCCCTGCACTGTGATCATCTCCCCTCTCCCTATTTAATCACCATTGCCCCCTAACTTAAGGGATACTTATGCCCTAATCTTCCATTCATCTCTGCCTCCCATCATCTCCTTTCTTTTATGTTTAATAAATGATTAGGACAATCAAATAAATAATATATATTTCACGTATATCTTAATTATATGCTCTCTCTTTTCCTTTTAGATGTCTTTTTTTTTCTTCTAAAGTTGCATTACCTATGCTTTTTGCATTATCTTCGTATGTTATTTTAACATTTTTCTACTTAATTACCATGCAGCCACCTATTAGTAGCCCTGATATATATTTACTAAAATGGTATGTAACATAAAATTAGATGATTAATATTTACGATTTTAATGTTACAATAACTACAATTAAATATAGGAAAATCAAAATGATGAAAAGTATCTAGAACTTAAAGTAACATATATTTACTAAAATATATTAACAGAAGATTAAACTAACACGATTATAGTTCTTCCAATTACCTTTTTTAAAATAATTTAATCCATCTCATTCACATATAATTAATTTGACTGTTACATGATTTAATTAATATTTTATTTATATCAGTCAGGATTTATTATAATCACTACTACAAGAAAAACTAGAGTTGTCAAAAAAATGGATAGCATAGCCCGATCCCGACCCGGCTCGACCCACTACAGGTTCATCACTTAATGAGTTAATTCAACTCGATTCATTTATTAGTGAACCAAAAATATTTGAACCTGACTCGACCTATCGCAGGTTGGTGGGTTAAATGGGTTGGCTCACAAGCTCACTTAATTAAAAAAAAATGTATAATTTTTATTTATTTTTCAGTCAAAACTAAATTATAATTCTAACTAAAATCTAAATAAACTTTAATATAATCCAAACACAAATCAAAATCACAAAAATACAAATTATCTATGTGTTGGAAAAAAAACAACCTAACATGATCCAAATGCAAAACCCAACTTAACAAAAAACATTTGTGCGACCCTTTATTTGTAGGTTGGTGAGCCAACTCAGCTCACCACGGGTTCAACCCGGGCGAGCTGGGTTCTAGGTGAGTCGGGTCAAAAATTAACTCGTATTAAAATTTGTAAGAAAGGTGCAACCCAACCTAATCCGAACCTGTGGTAAACTGGATTGACTCGCAAATTCCAACCCATTTTGATAGCTTAAAAAAAACAATGGTTATTTTCTTAAGGGCTGTTATGGGTATATAAATTTGCATTACCATAAGATGTATCCATTGGTAAGTGAAGTGTGATGGCAAAAGCTTTATTTATTATACAAAATAATTTTATAAAAGTTAAAGCAAAATTTTTAAGTATTATAATTTTTTTGTCTGCAAAATCTTCGTATGTCCTGAACACAATATATATATATATA
>Ga0214543_1007197_pt1 | contig 19278 bp, 5 predicted proteins | sample CNSS2metaG_FD_160094 | JGI IMG/M metagenome (GOLD analysis project Ga0214543, IMG submission 160094) | Root nodule microbial communities from cowpea collected in UCLA plant growth center, Los Angeles, California, USA - CNSS2 | ecosystem: Host-associated > Plants > Roots > Nodule | place: USA...
TATATATATATATATATATATATAAAGAGAGAAAAAATATGGAAAAGTATAATATGATAAGAAAAATGAAAAGAAAATATTTTTACTAAGTTTTTATATATTAAAGTGAATGAACTCGTTACAATAAAAGCCGATTAAAAATGTTAGTTCGTTCCATGAAAATTAAGTTGACTTAGTATGTTATTTTTGTTATAATCTTGTTATTCTATTTTTTAATAATAATATATGTATATATATATATATATAATATTTAATTATGTAAATATTTAATAAATTAAATAATATTTTTAATTAAAAAATGAATTTAATTATTATTTTTATATACTAAATTTTCAAATATAATTAAAAATTAAAATTAAATTAGTAAGTCTTAATAACTTAAATTATAATATTGTTTAATACTTATATTTTTAAACAATATAATATATAAAATTAAAAAATTTTAATTACCTTTTAATTTAATTCTTAATTATAAAAAATCTATAAAGTATTCCAACACTGTTGTGAGTCATGCGTTTAGAGTAAAAATAGAGGGAACCTATGCCATTTTTATTTACGCATAAGAGTTATTTATTTATTTATTAAAAAAGAAATTAAGAAAAAAATAACTGAATTATGATTGGACATTGTGAGTTGAATGTACCCAGTTTTTGGTGCCAAATCAGTGCACAGTATTTTTTTTAGATTCGTTTTTATGGCACGCGTCCGAAGCAGGTCACCCGGGAAAATCCAATGCTCCTATCTCTCATTCGACACGTGTCCTCCATGGTGCAGGGTTTTCCATCAATCCCCTTTCCGTCACCTGGTACTGTGCAGTATGGCCAATGAGATATCGACACGTTGCTTTTCTTCCTTTTATTTCTCACTGTACCAGTTTTCTTTATCTGTACACTCTGAACCATGCCACCCATAGTTGACCATAAATAAACCCATGCTTACGCCAACAACACTGTTCAACAGATTTTTCTTACACTTCTGAAAATGTCATCTCCTACATATTTATGATTTTTACATGTTATATACTTAATTCAAAAATAATATTATATTATTTTTTACTAAATTGAGGGAAATTTTGAAAAAATTATAACACTTAAGTGGTAAATTGCAATTAAACTTTTTGTTTAAAGTTAATGTAATTTTATTCACTAATTAAAACTCAACTTAAAATTATAGTATATACTAATCATTCAACAACTTGACTCAAAAAATAACTATGATTAAAAAAATTAGAGTTTGAGATGCAATCCTAATTTAATATGCTAAACAAAATCTTAGTCATAATCTTGTTGAAAACAAGACTTTGTATGATGATGCTTTTGAATGTATACATACTTTTTTTAACAAATGTGTACATAATTAATTAATTAGTCTAAAGATACTTAATATAAGAATGAATCTGAATTATATCCCTTCATAGTTTTGAGCAACATAATATTAATAGATAAGGAAAACTACAAGAAAAAAATATACAATTTATTAACCAGCATATAATTAATCATTTTGATAATTATAATTACGTAATATTTTTTAAATATTGTAAATATGTAATATATAGACTTGGGAATTTAATTGTATGAGATCCAAATTGGTATTAGATCTCCATAAACTTTACATTTCACTATTTTCTTCGTGGAGTAAGTTTTATCTATCTAACCATTGGATTAAAATTTGGGACAAAAGCTTTTAATATGACAAAATAGGAATATTTATCAGTTTAATTTAAAAACTTACACTAACATGAAAAAAACTTTTAATGTCTGTCATTTTTTTGTTTTAGACGTTTCCCTGCACCCCAACGTTGTATCAGGTGACCTTAAAATTGACGTATGACTTTTACTATCCGACGTCCCTTGCACTAACAAGTTGCTCAACAAGATTGTGCTACGCCACTATTCTCTTCTCCCAAATTAGAAACCCTAGATGAACAAAAACACCATGGCAGCACCTTTGAGTCACCATTCCTACACCATTGACGAAGGAGTCGTTGTGCATTAACCACCTGCAATCTTCCATTGAAATCGAACCCTCAACACACAAAAAATAACAACCACCGCATCACATTGAAATAGTAGATCACGCAGAATCACATCGTCGTCAACCATCCACGGTGTAGCACATCTCGAACGCACCTGCACAACACCAAATGCGAGACCAAAAACCTGCAAGAACGCACAACCGTGAAACGCCGATCAGGACTACACCTCCACCACGCGCGCCGCTTCACACTTTGCCGCCTCGCACACTGCTACAACACAAAAAAGGGAAAACTAATCCATCAAAACTCAAATAAAGCCCATGAGAGTGTTAGGTCTATAGAGGAGGTTTCATTGGGAAAATACAATACCAATGAGATCTGAGCCCAACCACATAAGACATTGACACCACTCTCAACCCAAAACCTTAAGGTAAAGGGTTTATGGGTCTTTATCCTTATATAGTGCTCTACTCTCTCATTTCTAGCCAATGTGGGACTTAGACTCACACTTGGATTCTTCCATGAGTACTCCTTTTTTGCCTTTTCTGTACCGTTGTACTTCTTAACGGGACACACTTACTTGGAATCCTTGGCAGGAAGACTTTTGATACAAGGACCATATTGCACTCGTCTAAGCCAGTTTTAACCATCAGCTTTGATACCACTTGTCAGGTTTATAGAGGGGAGTTTCACTAGGGAGATATAACACTAATGAGACCTGAGTCCAACCACATAAGACATTGACACTACTCTCAACCCAAAACCTTAAGACAATGGGTTTATGAGTCTTTATCCTTATATAGTGCTCTACTCTCTCATTTCTAGCCAATGTGGGATTTAAACTCACACTTGAATTCTTAACAGAGAGTTCAACCGCAAACGTGCATTTGAATTTCATGGGAAAAACTAACCTTTGTTCGTCCTCTCAATCGCCGTTAACGAAAGCTCTGATTTGCCAAGAAGTTAATGAAAGCGCGCAAGAATAGTGTGGTTGGCACAGTCCTTGTACTTCGATCGACGTCAGGGCAACCAAAAATTGACGTCCTTTGACGTCAGGGGAAGCAGAATCTGACGTTTTTTTTACGTCGGGTAGACAAGTCCAACATTTTTTTACGTCAGGGTGGGAGAAACTAACATCCCTTAATGCGGGGTATGTAAAAAGTCGATGTCAAATTCAGTAAAGACGTCCCTTCCTTAAGGGGCCGACGTCAATCTTTTCCTTTTAATTATAAAAATGTCACCGATCATTTTTGACATCTGACTTTTAATTGACTGACGTTAAACTGATGACGTTATAAGTCCTTTTTGTGTTAGTGTTTTCAATAGAAAAACATAAATTTTTTAACTTGATATTAGAAAAATTTATAATTCTTCTAGAATCCATTTCCTCTACCTTCTATTTAAGATTGTGAGTTGAGCATTTATTCTTTTCAAGACCTAAACCTATCATAGTAAAATTAATAAAGTGTATAAGATATCAATACAACAAATTTTTTATTTAAAGTAAGTTTCTCTTTAACTTTTCTTAACTTATTTATATGTGAGAGGTTGCATGCTTAAGGAAGATGTATTGCTTTTTTTTATGTTATTTTTGAAAGTATATGCGATTTTGTGGTTACCTTTTTTATTAATAAACAAGATAACACTATATATTACAAACACAATTTCCTTTTTATTTATTTTTTCATTTGTTAATCATTTTGACATGTTACGTGTTTTGGTGAAGGAGAACATTATTGTATTGAGAAGGTAAATCATTTTGCACTTGCAAATGTGAAGTATCTACCACTTTCAAACTTTTGTCCTTATTAAAGCATGCAAACCCTAATTTTCAATTTTTTTTTGTTATAGGTTTATGTTTCGATTATGAACCGAAGTCTAATATTAAGGTTTATACTTCTATTCATAACTGAAGCTAAAATATCTCGTCTAGATATGTTGTGCTTGTGAAACTGAAACAAAATGAACAAAACAACCGTTACCATAAATGTTTCCTGACTTGTGAGAGGGCCTTTAAATTTTATATTAATGGATAAGTACTTGAGTTGAATAAATTATTGTTATTTATCATGTAAGTTAAGTTTCTGCATTATTAGGTTATATTTTATTGCACGATTTGTATTGATTTAAGTGTGACAAAAGGTTTTATATTATATGTATACGTAAATTGCACAAACATGATCTTACACAAATATGTAAGGTTTTATACGCAAATTACTACAAAATGGAAATTATATTTCTTAGAGCATGAAGTATAGGTATATATAATAAATAAATGTAGCAGTTTTTAATGTTACACCCATCTATTCTTTGAATTAAAATAAAAATAACTAATTAAAAAAACTAGAATTTTTTGTAATGTAATAATATTCAAATGATAAAATGTATAATAATATTAGATTTTAAATAATAAACATTAAATTTATTACATTTCAATTATTGATTATAACAAATGCCTAATTTAATATTTAAAAATAATAATTATTTTAATTATTAATAAATTTAACACTTAAAATAATATTTGCATGATTGAAAATATTTTTAATATATTATAAAGCTAAAAAAAAACATATTTTTTCTTAAAAAAGTTAACGAAGTAATTGGTATGACAGGTCAAATCCTAAACCCATCTTAACCCATTTTTTATGTTCTAAAAATCAAGCACAGAAGGAAACGGAATCATCACACATACAATTTCCTATATATAGACATGTGAGTGTATATATACAAAAAATTATGACTTTCTTTTTTGAACCTTAGTGTTGACAAAAGGCAGGAGCTATAAAATTTTTGTAATTTAAAAAAAGAAAATAAAGAAAATTAAAAGAAGGGATAAGCATATTGAGAATCTTTCTGAGGCCACAAAAAAATATGCAGCACATTTAAGAAAGTTAGTTGGATATAGGTGGATTTTAATTTGATAAAACAAAACCATCTTCTTTTTCCATATTTGGAATTTGGGACCCTACCACTTCAAACATGAGTTCCCATCTTTGGTATACCTAGCTGTGTGCAATTAATTTTCTCATTTGACTTTGGGTGTTTTTTGCAACCAAATTAACCTAAGTCACCTTTCATTTTTGGCTTCTCATTACCTCCAAATTCCACATTTCTTCATAGGGTAAGAGGTTTAGGTTTTCCAAAACAATTTCTCTAATGCCTACTTTTGAAACCCTAAGCTATACCAAACAAATTACACTCATAACATTTTGGTGTCATGTGGCATTCTTGGTTCAAGTTACACAAGCTGGTTTAATTTAATTAATTTTATTCATTGTAAATTAGTAAATTTTAGAAGAGCATAACTCTAAAAATGTAATGTTGTGTTTATTTAGTAATTATTCTTATCTCAAGTCAATTCAAATATTATCATCAAGATCAATTACTTTTTATCATGATAAAGATAAATATAATACTTAATTTGAATAAATGTTAATGTGTCCGAAATTGGGTTAGATAAATTTGCATGATGCGTGTTTGATAAGTTAAAGAACATAGTTGGAGTAAAGTTTGAATGGGTTTAATTAAAATGCATTAATATCTTAGAGGATTTAATCATTATTAATTATGATCTTATCCGATTCAAACGAAATAGAAATACGGGTGGTATCTTGAAAGATAAACGGTACAAGTTTATTTCTCATTTATTTTCATTTTTAAACATTAAATTCATTGCATTTTATCTTGTAAGAAAATACAAAGAAAAATATTACAATTAGTCAAGGTACGGTTGACTTGTCCTAGGTACCAAAGTGGGTTGAATTATTAATTTTATTTTAAGTTTGTTGCGTGTGGCTTGAGTTCTATTTTATTTTAGATGTTTACAATTTGAAAACTTCTAAGTGTGATCACTCTTACGATTATTATTGATCAATACTTATAATTTTATTAAGATTTTATTCTCAAAAAAAAATTTCAACAATTGCTTATGGTAGTGATGACTTGGGTACCAACATTTATCACGGTATTATATCCCTTACTCAACCTTCTTTATTAGTCCACACATTTCAATAAACAGAGGAACATGTATATCAGATAGATCAAAAAACTTCTAGAAGAGGTAAGACAAGCCAATATGAGATCTAAAGCAAATGCAAAGAACTTAGCTGAAACAAAAAGAAACCATGTTATGATGTAAGATGAAATGAAGTTGATGTGCCACAATTAGCCTTGTTCTTGGAAAGACAGACTACAAACATGTCCACGGGTACCAGTCAAGTGTATCTTCATTATGATGAAGACTTGGATAATCAACCCCTACCTTTAACATGACTTTTTGGTATTGCCTTTTAAGTAATTTGTTTTGTTCAATTATATGGTATATACTATTTTTAAGCTTCACATGTTTATATATTATTTTGATTTTAATGTTTTTATTCAATTATGATTGACTGAACATCTTCATGCCCTCTATGCCTTTGACCTTAGACTCAAGTTGGGTGTACTATATTTAACCTTTAGTAGTTTGATAGTGAACATTGTAATAAAAATTAGAACTAGATTGTAATCACTCTGTTGACAAATGTTTGCTTCCTTTATTATTGTGATATTTACAACTTCAATGTTATATATTATAATTTGATGCTCAATTCTCAATTCTGATTGAAGTTGATAGTAATTATGATTGAAGTTGGAAATAATTATGATTGAATGTATTTATGTTTGTACTTTGTGAGGCATCATGTTAAACAACATGTGCAAATTCATCAAACAAAGTGTTTGGGTAGACTACATATAGCTAGCGTGACCTTAGCGTCGACTAGGCCCGACTCTAACCCAAAAAATAATTTTAAAGTTGGCACACCAATAATGATGACCAAGACAACACAATTTTTTGGTATTAGAGTCAGCCTTAGTAAGAGTTTAGTCAACTCTAAATAAACATTATTTATTGTAGTGTCGGTCTTAGAGACGACTTAGTCAACACCCTGATGTCTACTTATGGTTGACTAGTTTTTCATATCTTCCTAGATTGTGCGTCACAGTGAGTTGCAACGTTTTAAAGACATTATGAAGTCAATTTTTCGATTTTTGAGTTCCTTTTGATGAATTCTAAATTGTTGTTTTCTTGTAATGCAATCCCAATGACCCTTATTAGACTATTATTGAGAAAATCAAATTTAAATTTATTAAAGGTCATGATATTGATTAGTAATAAAAACACACGAACATCTAAAAAATATGTTAATTTAGTTAATTTAGTGTAATCATACTATAAAATTTAAATGCAATATTCATTAAATAATTAATTAAAAATTATTCTTTATCAAATATTCTACATATCAAATTTTGAAATTACACTTAAAGTTGTGTTATTGAGAGAAAAGTAATTGAAAAGTGAAGGAAAATAAAAGAAAAGTTTGTGGATGATTTAATTAATGTAATAATGTAATATTTTTATATTAATAGTTTTATAAAATACAATTTTTAAAAGAACTTAATAAAAAAATAAATTAGAATTCAAATAAATTTAAAATTAAAAAATAATAATTAAATTTCTATAAATAAAATTTATATTTTAAAATGGAAATATATTAAACTAAATCAAATAATAAAATTGTAAAATTTATATTAATTTAATTTATTTTAAAATTATGTTATTAAATTTAAAAATAATTACTATGAATAAAATATTAAGATTTGATAATGTCTTTGTTCATTGATTATCATATTAATCTTCATGCAAATGTCTTCTAATTAGTGGAAAAGGTTTGAAATATATAATAAATTTTGCTTTTATGTTTATATTACATTAGATTTTTATTTTTCTCTGTTTTCTTTATTTTCATACTTTTTCATGATAAATACTCAGTTGGCTTAGTTAGTAATATGATATTTAGTTCTATTTATTTTTTTTTTTTATATATATATATATATATATATATATATATATATATATATATTACTCAATTTAGTCTTATTTTATAAAAAAAAAAAACTTAAAACATTTCTTATGTAAAAAATCTCAATATAGTCACTTTCGTTAAATTGACATTAAAGTTGTTTGAAAGTGCCACATGTCAAAATCTGGGTCCTTCATGTGTCAAAGTCTGAATCTATCAAGTGTCAAAATCTTGGTTATTTTTTACTTGTGACACGTGTCAAAATCATATGAGTTCTAGGATATAAGATGACCTAAATTTCAACAAATGAGAGACCTAGATTTTAACACATAATACTTTCAAATGATGTTAAGGTCAGTTTAACGGAAGATATCACATTAAGCCTTCTTACGAAATTAGGAACTAAATTAAGTCAAAAATAAATGTAAGGATCAAAATAAATCAAAGGCCTAAATGTAAGGACCAAATTACCACTACAAGAAAATGTCTCATTTAACAACCAATTTTAGTGACCCAAAATTTTCAATCACTCTAGTAACCAATTTAAATACCAATTTACGAAATAAAAAAGTATTGGTTACTAAAATATTTACTACTATGAATAAAAAATTATAATTGGTCCCTAAATTGGTCACTAATTAATTAAAGACTAATTTAGAAACCAATTCCTTTGGTAGAAAAAATCTTATAGTAGCTAATATTTAGTTACCAATTTCCTTAGTAGCTAAAACCTTGGTAGCAAAAGTTTAAAAACCAATTTAGAGACCAATTATAACTTTTTATTCATAATAGTAACTGTTTTAGTAACCAATAATTTTTATTTTGTAAATTGGTGTCTAAATTGATCACTGTAATAACAACTTTTAGTCATTAAAATTAATTATTAATAAAATATTTTCTTATAGTATACTAATTAAACCTATTAAGAACCATCAATGGCCTTAGCTTTATTGATCACTTGCCATGCATAATTCGTACAAACTCCACAATTTTAAAAAACAAAAGTATATTATTATCCTATTAATATTTTCTTTATTTTATATTAATACAATTGTTGAAAGATGAAGATATAACTAAGAAAAAAAATTAAAATACTTATAAATATTTAATAGATCCCTATTAAAACCATTGGATCCTCGATGGTCTTAAAACGTAGGTTGGATTATGGTCCATTAGCTATTTTGAAATCAAATATATGCTTAAAATCTCCAAAAAGAAAGTGAAAAATAATATTATAAGTGACCCAACAATGTTCACAAGACCTTTACAATTTTTTTTTTTTGTTTCTTGTTCCTTAATTTTTGTATTGTAATATTGTTCAACTATGTACTTAATTATGAAAAAAAAAGAAAGAATGAATGTATATGTAAAAATATTCTTACTCTTAAGTTAGTAGGATATTTCTAACATTGGTGGTATATTAAATGCATAGTTAGGGATGTAAAAAAAATTTGTACCCTCAGGTATTTGTGGACAAAACTCTCAGTGGGTAAGAAATATATATTATAAATGGATATTCGCGCGGATAACGGGTACGAATATTTTTTATACTTACATGTTAACATGAGCGGGTAAGGGTATCATAGTATTTGTACCCGTGGATACCCGTATCCGCTATACTATAATTTAAATTAAAAAAATGATTAAAATATTAATATATTGATTTTGAATGAGTTATTTTTTATCAATTGGTCTTCAAAAAATCGTCATTCCTTTGTAAAGTGTCATTTAACACTATTTAAATGGATTGTTTGGACTTTGTTTGAAATTTATGAATATTATGTATTGTATTTTATTTGAATTTATGGTTAAAATATGTTGTTAAATATTTTGTTTTATTTTCTTAAAATACCGACAGGTACCCGTGGGTATTAAAAAAATATACGAGTACATAATGGATACTCGCACGGATATGGGGACGGGTAAGTGGCATATATTTATGCAGCAAGTAAGGTACATGGGAGCCACTACTCATATTCTACCCGCCCGTTAACATCCCTATGCATAATAAAGTTTATTTACATAACCAAGACATTTTCAACATTAGAAGTACAACTTGTGTTATCAGAAGGTCGTGAATAAGATGAAGGTTGAAAACTTATCGTGTTACAACCCCTCAACAAAATGAGATTGTTGAGAGGAAACATCAACACCTGTTAAATATTTGTAGAGCTCTTCTTTTTCAAACAGAAGTCACAAATATATTTTGGTCTTATTCTCTCAAAGTTGTTGTTCATATTATAAATAGACTCCATAACTTTTTTTTTTTTGCATAATAAATCTCCGTATGAACTTTTTTACCCTCATTTTTCTCATCTAAAAGTCTTTGGTTGCCTTTCTTATGCTAGCTCGACTACTACCAGTAGAACTATACTTGATTCCATAAGTTTAAAGTGCATTTTTCTCGGTTATCAATATAGAATCGAGAGCTATGTTTTGTATGATATTTAATCAAAATCCATTATTGTTTCGAGAAATGTTATTTTTCATGAAGATATTTTTCCTTATTCTCTTTTACAAGAAGATTCTCCAAGTTAGAATAGTGTTCTTGATCAATCATATGGCATTATTGCTTTCAATTTTCCTTCTTGGCCAATTTCAATTGTCACATATCCTACACAAGAATCTCATGACAATTCTCACACTGATTTTGACAATACTAGAGCTACTAGTTCTGCTCCTAGAACTTCTCATCGAGTTTGAAACAAGCCTCAATAGTTGGACCAATATTACCATGGTTCTGCTTCTAGCTCTCAATCTCAGTTTTCCACTCCATATCACTTGCATTTGTTTCTTTCCTAAAATAATTGTTATTCTAACCATACTTCTTTTTGTCATAACATTTTTGCACAAGTTGAACCCTCTTCCTTTAAAGAAGGTAATTAGTCTCATTGTTGGCAACAATATATAGATTCTAACTTCAAGTTCTTGATAAAAGAGATACTTGGACATTAGTTGATCTTCCTTCTGGCAAGAACTCTTAATAGGCTACGAATGAGTTTACAAGATCAAACACTAAGCAGATGGCTCGATTGATAGATTCAAATCATATCTAGTGGCTAAGGGTTTTACCCAAATTGAAGATGTTGATTACTTTGGAACCTTCTCACCCGTTGTGAAACTGCCCATTATATGTCTTATTATAGCTTTGACCAATGCAAATAATTGGATTGGACACCAATTGGATGTTGATAATGCCTTTTTCCATAGGGATTTGCGTGAAGAAATCTATATGAAGCCTCTTTAGGTCTTTCTTTTTCTCACCCAAAACTTGTTTGTAAGTTTTATAAATCCCTGTACGACTAGAAATAAGCAAGTAGAAATTGGAATCAAAAGCTGACATCTGAACTTCTTCATCTGGGGTATAAGCATAGTACTATTGACCACTCTCTTTTTGTGAACATATATGATTCTATGATTGACATTCTATTGCTTTATGTTGATGATGTTATTCTTGCTGGAAATAGTATCTCATAAATAGTATCTAAGATTGATTGTCGTATCATTCGGCAAAAGATACAAGATGATCTTATAAGACTCATACATGTTCCTTCAACAAGTCAGCTAACTAATGTATTTACCAAAGTCTTTCATCATTTTGCCTTCAATTTTGTCATCTCCAAGTTGTGCATTCATAATATCTATGCTCACCTGCTTTAGGGAGGTGATATGTTTTGTTTTTTCTGTTAAAATGTATCTAATTAATCTGTTAGACGTTATGTTAGTTTGTCGACTCTTGTAAACACATATTTGGACCTTGCTTAAATGTCTTTGTATTCAAGCTTTCATTATCTTGGAATGTTTTGATTCTTTTCCCCAAGCATAATGAAACATTTTCTATCAAACCTTTTATCAAACACTTACAGAAGAGAGTATTTATATTTAAACATAATCAATTATGCTTTTTAATAAAATTGAAGTTATATAACTTTATCGAATTAATTTTACGTAGAAGTAACTTTTTAGAAAAAAATGAGTCATTAATTATTAAAGTTGAGAGACAAATAAAATAGTGATTAAAAACTATTTTTACAAGTGCATTTGAATAATATAAATAAAAGAAACTAAAACAATCAAATTTAACCTAAAACAAATTATTCAGATTATCTTTAAATTAAAATTAAGAATACTTGTAAAGTTTTCCGTACACATTTCAAACTCTAAATAAAAAGAAGTTAAAAGAAATACATTCCTTGTTTAGGAGTAAAAATGATTTTTAAACTAACTTCTAAATACTTAAAAAAAAAAAATTAACATATTTGGAGAGACAAATATTTTGATGAAGTCAAGTACTAGTTAAGGGCCATATTCTTATCCCTTTTGACTAACAAGTATAAACTTCTGATCATTTTCATTAAACTGTAAGATAAAAGGTATAGAAAAAATAGTTAATATATATGACAGTCTATTTTATACTTTATTTATATTTGTTAACCCGTTCTTAGATTTTTAACAAAAAAAATAGTGATATTTTAAAATTCAATAAAATTGTATATATAATATAAAATAAATGATCTGGTACTATATTATTAAAGTTAGAAATAAAAAGTAACTTCTTAAAAACTACTATTGGAACAATTTCATCTATTATTGTGTGTTAATTTTTGAAATTTTTGTCAAAAATAAGCTATTTAAAATAATTACAATTTAAACATGAATCGTAAATCTGGTTTTGATTTAATTCAATAGAAACCAAAATTGCATTACATTATTATATACTTTTTAAAGTTTTCTATAAAAACTACAGAATTGAATTTTCTAAATATTTTTATAATTTTTATAACATTTTACAAAACATCTATAAAAAGTCCCAAAAAAATGTTATTAATATGCAGTATAATTATCTACCTAATATTAATCTGATTATAATATTATTATTATCATCATCATCCCAGCCTATATCTGAATACTAATTCCCATTTTGCATGCTAGAAATCGGAAGCCACTGATAAGTTGACACGTGGAGGGTCCACTTTAAGGTATCTGACGACGTTCTTGCTCTGCTCTACTTAAGTTAATACAATGAAAAAATTACACATTTTCTTAATAACAACGCACACCTACGACAGCTGTCGCAACGCGCCCGTGAGGAACACGCGGCTTTGCAGCAAGACGGAGCCAAAAGGCGCGTGTTTTACACGCGAAGCAGGCGCGAATGAGGAAATTGTTTTTGCCAAAAATACCTCAGCCGAGTAAAGCACGATAAAAAGAAACTTGTATGAAACAGGAAACTCAGACCAACCCTAAGCTGCACTCCATTTTATGGTGGAGATTGGAAGAAGATAAAAGAGAAAAGAAAAAAAAAGAGAACATTTGAGGATGAAAATGATGAGTTAGCAAAGAGAGATAAACACTTAGAACTATTGTGTTGTTGCTGTTGTTGTTAGCTTTGTGATCTTTCTCTCTCTTGATTTTTCTTCTCTCTCTCTAGGGTTCCAAGTTTTGAACTTGAGAACTCTCTCTTGTTTTTCACAAATTTGGCTGCACTTGGGTACTGACCCAGAAAAGAAGGTTCAACAGGTACCTAAGAGAAGGAAGGGGTGGAAAAAAATAGAAACTGTACGTATGAAAGAAGAAATAAAGAAATAAATAAGAAAAGGGTAAATTTTGAATAAGAGTGGGGAATAGAATAACACAATAATAGTATTAATATTGATAAGAATTAAGTGGGAAAACATGGGGAGGGGAAGAGTGGAACTCAAAAGGATAGAGAACAAGATAAACAGACAGGTAACGTTTGCAAAGAGGAGAAATGGCCTTCTCAAGAAAGCCTATGAACTTTCTGTTCTTTGTGATGCTGAGGTTGCCCTTATCATCTTTTCCACCCGTGGCAAGCTTTATGAATTTTGCAGCAGTTCAAGGTATGTTGTTTTTTCTTTTTTTTCTTTTCTGAGCTCATAAAATCATTAATGGCTTTCATCTTTCTTTTATGTATCTGTGTTTGTATCTGCAAGTATATGTAAGATTGTTTTCGTTTTTTTAATATTCATCATAACTGCTTGAATCTCATTTCTTAGTTTGTGGATTCTGTGGCCTGAGAAGAACTTTCATATTTCTCTTTCCTACCTTTTTCTTTTCTTATCTGTTTCCTATGGAGTTGAAGAAATTAATGAATATTTCAGCTCTGGTTTGGTCTTTTGAATGTAAGGTTGTGAGATCTGGTGATGCGGTTCATGATCTGAAAAATAAGTGATGTTTTGTTTTCCTGTACGGAAAATTTTGGTGGATTTTGTGTTCTCTCTTCCCCCACATGCTTTCAGGGGTTTCTGCATAATTCAATGAAATTTCTTTTCCTGCTTGGACTCTTTTTGTTCACTGAGAAGGCTAATGGATCTGTGTTTTTTCATATTAAGCTGATTTTGTTTGTTTTCTTGGTTTTTTTTTCCTTAAAAGTTTGGTTATATCTATGTATGACGAAGATGTATTAGCAGGAGTACTTGATTGTCCTGAAATGAAGTTCTATGACAGCTTGAACACATCTTAAGTCCAATGAAACAAAGGACAGAATGTAAGCATGTAGTGTGCTGCACCAAAAACAAATAAACACTATTTCTTCACTCTAAAACAAATAGTTCGAAATTTGGAAACCAATAAAAGATGTTTTATTTCATCACCTTACCACTGTTTATTATCAGTGTACGGTGACCTTTTCCCTGAAATTGCTGCATTTAATAGTTTTTTTTTTTTCTTAATAAAGCTGAACTTTATCATTATATCTATCTATATATCTACATAACCACATAATATAAATAATATATACAAAATCATTTTAGTATTTTCGATGTAAAATTTCTATTTTTTTTTCTTCACTTTATTTTAGTTGAAATTTGATTGTGTGTCATCCTACAGATTTGTGTTATACCTCACTATAAAAGCAAAGTACTTAACTAATGAATTTATTAGTGGTGAGGTTTTATGAGTGTATCTCATTGAAGTTCAATGCTGAGAAAGTTTTTATGTTGAACATTTAATGACAACGAATTAAACCATGTTATTGATGGCTTCTCTTGATTTTTGTGGATTTCTCTATCCTCTAGTGGGGAATTAGACATTAAGAATGAATTTGTTATTGAAATAAATTCTCACAAAAACGTGTGCCTTTTCATATATAGTATCAGATTATTTATATGCACAACAGATTGATTTTAAAGGTTGTTTTTGTCATCAATGTGATTATATTGCTTCACTGCCATTAAAGCTTGAAGGATTCAGTGTTTGACAAAAATAAAATTCACCAAAGAAAAAAGGGTTCATAACTTTGGATATAACCCTATTTATTAGCAATTAGAGACTAATTCAGTGTAATATTACAATACATTTTTTTATTCAAATTATTTTTATGCTATCCAAGAGTAGCTGTTGTATAAATGATGCTATTTATGCTTTTATTATGTTATGACACAACCCCATGCACAAATGTGTTTTCATTAAGAAATGCAGGTGCATGCATGAATTTGGGTTTAATTTAACTGTAACTACAAGGTTTAAATATTATTAATTCATCATGTCTAGCACTTTAAAGGTGTATTCTCTCTTATTTAAGCATGTTGACCATTAAATTGAGTAAATTATACTTTAAAAAAAAAATCATGAGTTTTATATTTATCTTATTTTTTTTATAAAGTTACCCATAAAAGTACCTTTTCATAGATCTTGATGTCCTTTTGTTCTATGCTCTGACTATAGTCTGATATTCTAACTACCCATTATATTGCTACAAAGATCAAGTGAATCAATTCAGGGAAAATAGTGCTTATTATACGGAAACTTTTTTTTTTTTCATCAACAGATTATACTCAATTTCGCGTACAATTTTGTATCTCATAATGGAAATTTTGCAGTGAGATTATGCCCTAGAAATGAAGGTCCTGATATAATTACATAATATTTTCTGCAGCCTTATTATGTTGCATTTTGTTATCAACTACTTCGTGTATTAGTTTAGGAAAGTAGTAAGAAAATTGTAGCTTTTTACTTTATAATTTGAAGCCATTTTATTTGTTTTTATGATAGATATATGATTAAAATTTTCTCACATTTTATTCATTTTGGAACATCAAAGGTAAGTGTGATCTAGATGAATAATATAATATTTATGCTCATGATGCTATAGTGTAAGTAGTGTTGTATTATTTTGGAACATCATTTTTACTAGTTCTTCCTTTCTTTTTTTATTGAATCTGCAGCATGCTCAAAACACTTGAAAGGTACCAAAAGTGCAGCTATGGTGCAGTTGAAGTCAGCAAACCTGCCAAAGAACTTGAGGTATGAAAAAGTCGTTGTTTTGAAGAAAATATTAAAGTATTAATAAGTTTTTTCTTAATTTGTTTATAAACATTTGAGAGAATATTTGCATTTATTGCATATAAAAGTAATGTATTTTTCAAGAAAGAGACTATTTTTGTAAAATTATGTACTAAATTTACTAAATAATATATATGTCTATTGCTGTTGTTAACAGTATGAAGAAACTTCAAATTACCGTTGTTATAGAATGATTACAGAAATAACATCTCGAGATTTTCACTTAGGAAACAATCTTGTTAATAGCTTGAACTTTGATTGCTAACATTAAAATATATATTATGTTTTCCGTTAAAGGCACTTTGTTATTCTTCATTTGTCATTTGCTTTTGTAGCAGAGCAGCTATCGTGAGTACTTGAAGCTGAAAGGAAGATTTGAATCTCTTCAGAGGACCCAAAGGTGAATTTCATGTGAAAGTATTTTGTAAAACTCCTTTCAAATTTAGTACTAAGAAAACCTATATTAAATTTTCTTCCATTCACTTAGTCATCATTATTAAATTTTTCAAAAGAGGTTTAGCATTTGCATCAGTAGTGTTTCGATTAAGACCATGTTCTTGTTCCATGCTGCAGAAACCTTCTAGGTGAAGACTTGGGCCCATTAAATACCAAAGAACTTGAGCAGCTTGAGAGGCAGCTAGATTCATCTCTCAAGCAAGTGAGGTCGACAAAGGTAATAAAAATACAACCTTTTATGTTCTACAAATGTAAACTTGGGACATGTTATATATGAAACTCTGATGTTCCATTCTGAAAAGCAGATTAGTAATTTTCTCACACTATATTTTGCAGACTCAATTCATGCTGGACCAGTTAGCTGATCTTCAAAATAAGGTATATATATGGTGTTAGCATAGTCATAGGAAAATCAAAATTTATGTTTGGCTAACACTTTCAAGCTATTGTTTGCTTACAGGAGCAGATGTTGGTAGAAGCAAACAGAGCTTTGACCATGAAGGTAAAAACATTAAACACTATCCATAATGTTCTTGTCGTTCTGTCTCATAATGTGATTGTGCATTGTACCTTTAATATTTTACAATATGGAAACTCTATTCAGAAGTGTTTGATGAAAGTGGTAACATTGTATCTTTTGCTAATGATGAATTGGTTCATGATTACTATGTTGGCAGCTGGATGAAATCAATTCAAGAAACCAGTATAGGCAAACATGGGAAGCTGGTGATCAAAGTATGTCTTATGCTACTCAGAATGCTCATTCTCAAGGCTTCTTCCAGCCATTGGAGTGCAACCCTACATTGCAGATAGGGTATATAATATACAATCATTTTTCATGTATTTTTATGCAGAGGGTGATTTTGAATTGTATTTTAATGTGTGTTCCTTGATGCAGTTCTGACTACAGGTACAACCCTGAAGCCTCAGATCAGTTAACTGCTACAACTCAAGCTCAACAAGTTCAACAAGTGAACGGTTTTATCCCTGGATGGATGCTTTGAGCTGAGCTAAGTATTTAGCTGGCTACATAAATAAAATTTAGCAGACACCTAAGGTCAAAGTCAAAAAATGCCTCTTTGGTGTTGGAAATGTGTAAATGCTGCTTGTGCTTCTGTTATTTGTTTTGGCATAAAAACAGCAGTGACTGACTTAAAACTATTAAAACTTTAGCCATTGACTTTTGGCTTGTAAGAAGGTTACACTATGTTGAATATCTCTGAATGACTAGTGTTATCTGACTGAATCACCAGTTAATGCCATTTTTCTTTTGCAATCTGCTTTAAACTTCTTGCATCAGTGTACCACATGTTATGTCAATTGGTGAATTGATTCTTCGTTTCATATCTTAACCAGCAACCTTAGAGTTTCGTTGATTATCATTAACTGCATCAGGGATAATATGTAAACAGAATATTGTTAAACATGAAGTATTAGGAAGAGATGTTAAAGGATTCTGAAGAAAGAAGTTACACAAGTGAAGATCAACCTAGTAGAGTTTGTTTTGCAACGTTGACCTCTAATAGAATACTATTCCTTTTTGAGCTTATCATAAGCTTTTTCAATAGCCATCTTTTGCTTAGAATTCATTAGAGTTAGCTTATGTGAAAATGACCCTGCATTGACTTAAAAATTTGTACTCAAATGGTGACATTATGAACCATAATTGGTTTTATTCTATTCTCACTGGTTTTGGTCAGTGCCCTGAAGTAAATTGAGTCAACAAATTCAACTGTGTACAACATTGGTACAAGCAGAGGTCCAAAAAGTGTACCTTGTAATCATGTAGACTGTAACAGTGACCCTTTTAAATAATTTGATGAACTTGGTGAACTGTACCTTGTAATCTCAAAAATAATTGTTGCAGAATTATGAAATAATGTCTACTGTAATTAACCCAATCGGACAAAAGAACAAAAGATGCTAATTGTTTATTGATCAGAACATGAATTCACACATGACAAAGGAATAGATTGAGTTAACTAATTTTATTGCATATATTATGTGTTATGGAAATGAAACTTAAAATTTGAGAGACAACCTCAACAATATCATAGATTATGTTGTATCTGAGTTTGATCCAAAATAAATTTTTTGCAGAAGTTTATGTAATTTGATTATGTAGCTGGTGGGGGTGTTAAATTAGCATGGAAGGAAGTGAATTGAAGGGTGGGAAAATGGGAGAGTAGTTGGAGATGTGAAAATGAGAGAATAGAGAGAATTGAGGACCACAAGAAGTGTCCATGCATCCACCAGTCATTGATTCTTTTTCCCACTTGTTGTGTTTGTTCTCTGAAATTTTCATTGGTCTGCAAAGAATAATCATTTCTAACTTTTTGGGCCAAGGAATCACACAAACTTCTTATCATGGATTTGATACTCAACTTCAAAAACCAGTTGAAACTTGATTGAATATGTTCATCATTCAATGTTTCTGTGTGTTTGTTTAGTCAATCTTTCACTACTAAAATCAGAGGAACACATTTTTTTTTCTTTTTTTTTTTATGATGGATTGAAATTCATTGAAAAACATAAAATTTGATTGGCTTCACTCTCTTCTTAAACTAGCTTCACTTATGTGTTTTAGTAAGTTTTTATAAACTCTAAACAATAATACAAAAAAAAAAAAAAAAACAAAAAAAAAAAAAAAAAAATAAAAAAACTTTTTTTTATTTATATAAAAAAAAATTTATAAAAAAA
>Ga0214543_1007200_pt1 | contig 19273 bp, 12 predicted proteins | sample CNSS2metaG_FD_160094 | JGI IMG/M metagenome (GOLD analysis project Ga0214543, IMG submission 160094) | Root nodule microbial communities from cowpea collected in UCLA plant growth center, Los Angeles, California, USA - CNSS2 | ecosystem: Host-associated > Plants > Roots > Nodule | place: USA...
ATTTATTATTATTATTTTTACTATTATTATAATTAGTATTTTTATTATTATTGTTATTTATATTATTATTATTATTATTTATATATTATTATTAGTTACTATTATTATTATTTTTTTTATTATTATTATTATTCTTTTTATTATTATTTTATTTACTATTATTATTAATATTTTATTATTATTATTATTTATTATTATTATTTTTACTATTATTATAATTAGTATTTTTATTATTATTGTTATTTATATTATTATTATTATTATTTATATATTATTATTAGTTACTATTATTATTATTATTTTTATTATTATTATTATTCTTATTATTATTATTTTACTTTACAATTATTATTAATATTTTATATTATTCTTATTATTATTATTATTATTATTATTTTACTATTATTTTATTATTAATGTTATTATTATCACTTTTTTATTTATTTATGATTTTATTATCATTATTATTGTTTTGTTATTATTTTATTTTATTTTATTATTAGTATTGTTATTTTTTTTTATTATTTTTACTATTGTTATTATAATTATTATTTTTATTAATATTATTATTATTTATATATTTGTATTATTTGTTATTATTATTATTATTATTGTTATTATTATTATTATTATTATTATTATTATTATTTTATTTATTATTATTATTATTATTCCTATTATTATTGTTTTATTTTATTCTACTATTATTTTATTATTATTGTTATTATTATCATTTCTTTGATTTTATTTATGATTTTATTATCATTATTATTGTTTTATGATTATTGCTTTATTTTGTTATTATTATTGTTATTTTGCTATTATTATCTTAACTTATTAGTATTATTGTTTTATTATTATTGTTTCATTTTATTATTGTTTTCATTATTATTATTTTTATATTTTATTGTTTTGTTTTATTTTTATTATTATTATTGTTGTTGTTGTTAGTTTTATTATTATCATTATTATTGTTTTATTGCCCGTGCGATAATTTGGGGCAATGGTTATGTATTCTTCATGCTTTTGTATATTGTTTGGTTGTTTAGGATTGTGTTGGACTATGATCCAGTCATGTGATTCTGACATGATAAGCATATTTCATGTTATGGATTGTATGTATACTGCTTGGTATTCTTTGGAACTTGCTTCAAAGTGCCAAAAACTAGTAGTAGTGACGCTATTGGTGTGGCGCTTAGCGGCTTAGGTGTGCTGCCTAGCAGCTTGGGGTGTGCTACCAGGTGATAAGGGAAAACCAGATAAGCTTGGAACACATTGCGCTTGGCAGAAAATGTGATCCTGCCAGGCGGAAATGATCTAGTAGAGGCTCTGGAAACCGTATGGCGCCTAGCAGCGTTAGGTGTCTACTAGGCGGGCAACACCTAGCACCTCGTGAGCACCGCCAGGCGGTTTTGCTGCAGCAGATTGGTGTTATGCTTGTTGTGGCGTGTGTGATCTACAAGGCTTCTAGGATATCTTAAAGGTCAGCTTGCTGGTGTTCCTTAAGTTGTGGCTCGGAACGTATCCCTTGGGTTGAGCTTGGGATAGGGGTTAAGCACGTGACATTCCTTGAGTTGTGGCTCGGAATGGTGTAACATCCTTAGGGAATATTACTAAAAAATAAATAATAAAAGAAATAATTATATTAAACGTCATCTTGATAAAAATCCCAACACGGGAAAAATTTAAATTCATTAAAAGAGCACGCCAAAACTCATAACTAAATCCATAAAATGTTACAAGTTCACAAAATTTGTATTTAAAGCATAAAATACACGTGAGTAAATCCTAGCTCTAATCCCACAGCTAGCCCTCACTCCGTCGCCTAGACATCCTCAACATCACCTGTGTCAACATATGCTCCCGTGTAACGAATCACACGATCATCGCCATACACAAACACACAAACAAGAAAGGGTGAGCTGAGAAAAATAAAATAAGAGATATACAATATGCAAAATAAAGCATACACCCATCTTATTCATTCTACATAATTCTTGGCCAAGACCTTGAACCCCCAAGGCTTTGTAGCCTTCAAATCACACAACAGGTTCGCCTTAGACTCGGGAAAATGATGCTCACACGAACCTGCCCGCTCGTGGTCCTGCCTCTACGAACCTCCCCGCTCGTAGTCCTGCTGTACGAACCTCCCCGCTCGTAGTCCTACTCTACGGACCTGCCCGCCCGTAGTCCAACACATGTGATCCACCAGCCCCGTACCTCCCCGCACGTGGCATCTCTCAATGTGAGCACGGAACATACGAACCTACCTCGCTCGTATCCCCACGTGAGAGTAACTGGATATGAACCTCCCCGCTCATATCATCACATGTCATCCACCATCCATGAACCTACCCGCTCATGGCACAACATCTCCCGATTCAAGCAAGGCATCATCGTTAATTGATCTAGGCCACTGTTTCCTCGTCACCGCCTAGCAGACCTCACCGTGCCGCCAGGCGCCATCCCATACAGGGACCCCTGACGCTTGTCCCACCGCCTGGCGTACCTACCCGTGCCGCCAGGCGCTGTATCAGTAGTGAAACCCCTCTGGTTTTTCTTTTAACAACTCAATTAATCTAATATGATAAGTGGCTCCATTCCAGGGTCCCGAATAAGCTATTCTATAGAATGTACATTATGGTTAGTCTATAACTAACATAAGTATCAACACCTAAACTTTACCATGGTCACCCCTTTATACAAGTTTTTACTATATATGAGCTTTGTTATAGTAAGGCAGTTCATCCCTCTCTAAGGACACAGTCCACAATTTAATACCCTCAATTACACTCCAAGGTACATCCCGCTGCATTAAGCCAACCTTCCCTCTCAATCGGCTTAGAATTCTTCCCCATAATTCCCCATGCAATATAACATAACCAATTATCGCCACTCCTGATTATACCCCCAATCCTTACCTAAAATCTGTTTAGTCATAATCAGCCCTGGCTAATCGCAATTTCACCAATACCATGCTTCCAGAAACCTGATCTAGTAATCACAATTCTCCCCTCTCCCTTTTCTCCCTTATCACAATCTAAGACCATAATTAGTTATACATCTACTCTTTACCACCCCTTAAATCAATCATCCCAGTATTCTATTCCCCCAATTTTCTATGTTGCCAAATTACCAATACCCTCACCTACTCCAAATCTCTACCCTCAATTCCGCCACCAAGACCTCACGATATAGCCCCCTGCCGCGTCATCGCCTGGCGGCGCCTTGCTTGCAGCCAGGTGGAGTAACAGTGCCTGCACGAACCAGGCTTCTTTCACATCTGTGACAGACTCCATCCTTTTTCCAGTACTCAGTTCCACTACATCCATTCACCCAAAAATGACCATATCTCTATTAAGGACTAGTTTCCTGTTCTTAATTCAATGCATATAGACTCCTCGATCTTTACCCTCTTGAATTCTCCCAAATCAGTTTATTCACGATTATACCTAGAACATTGCCATACTTCGAATTCCAATTGGTTTCCGCCCAACCAAATATTAAATAGAAACTAAACATATCAATTTCAATAATCCAATTGATTAACACGCATACATCATTACAAATCACCAAAATAGAACGCAACAGTGTCGGGTCGCCTGGCAGAAATTCAACGCCGCCAGGTGGTTCATGCCAAAACAAGAACAACACACCAGTCTGATGTGCCGCCTGGCGGTAGGGGATGAACCGCCAGACGATTTTTGGAAAAATCCAGAAACTTCAATACAACAGTGCAGAAAACGACGCAGTGATCATGCTATGATTCAAGGCATTGTACAATTATTCGATTGCATTAAAAAAACAATAAAACAACTCCCCTAACCTCTGATCCTCGCTCCAAACCCGAATTGGTGAGTGTGCTTTGAAGCAAAACCTCCTCCTCACTTGATTTGCACCCGTCACACGGTTCTTCCCTTCCAATTCCTCTCTACAGTACGCCCACACCAGCCTTTCTCCACCCAACGTCACACTCCAGTCTCAATACCTCTCCTCTTACTAATTCTCTTTCTTTTCTTGAATCACTACCTTTCTAATTACCCATTTTTACCACTAAAATGAAAGTTAAATAAAAGAAGGTTTAATGGTTAATTAAGTTCCCTCACATGATGTATCCAACCCTCTAAATTACCTATTCATTGACTGCTAGGGTTCTTAAGCCCCTTCATATTCATGCTAACGAAATTTTGGCAAAAAGAAAAATGGGTTAGTTCTCAACAAGGTTTGAACCTATAACCCCTCACTCACCAAGTCAATTTCACAACCATTAAGCCAATTCATCTTCCGTAATAACTCCTACAATTTTAGGAATCTATCATCACTCCACGCATTCCATATATAATCAAACAAAAATATATAATTTAATTAACATTCAAGTGGCACACATAGGACTCAAACCCAAGTCCTCACACATAATAAAGTACTCTCAACCACTTGAGCTAGTACTTTTCCACGTCATAGTTCCACACATTAATTACTTTAATTGTTCCTATTACCCGTCCTAATTAAATAATTACTTCAATAATTATTTAATTTTCCCGAGTCTTACAAATGGCATCCCTAGAGTTGAGCTCGGGATGACAGATGAACACGAGGAACCCTTGAGTTGAGCTCGGGTTGGCGAGTGTTGCCGGTGTGAGTGTGCTGGTTGTGGCCAGTACGAATGAGTCCAAATAGATTGCCCTCCTCAGTAATTTGCTGACGAGTTTGGGACGTTACAAACTATGTTCTTATTTAGGAACTCTACCTGGCGTTACGATGTATGATCCATAGCAATGGTTTCCCGCACGTGCTCTATCGGTTGTGGCTAATAGGTATGACATCAAGACATCTTGAGGAACTCACTAGAAGACGTAGAACACGATTAACATGGTTGTGCCCATGCAGTATGGAATCAAAGGAAGGAAGCCCTTTGGTGTGAGTGTGTGATATATATAATTGTGCCACACACACACATACACACACACATATATATATATATATATATATATATATATATATATATATATATATATATATATGTATGTATGTTTATTTCCTTAGCTCACCTTATTTGCTTGTGTTTGGCGATGATCGTGTACGCGGTACACGGGAGCAGATGATGTTGCAGGTGGATCTGGTGAGGCTTAGAGCTGAAGTAGAGCTAGACTTGGGATAAAGATTTTTATAAGAGATTTTCTATTTTATGGTTTTGAATAAATTGTAATCATTTACATTACTAGACTTTTGGATAATTATAATGGTATTTATAATTATGGATTTTTGGACTATTACTGGTGTAATAAAAGTTTTAAAATTTCTCGCGCTTTTCTGAAGTGATATTTCATTAAATGCAGTTTAAGTATATTTCTTTATTTTATTTATTTAAATCCGTAATATCCTGTTGGGATGTTACAGATTACGCAATGAACTCGGTCCATGTTGTACTATTTCCGATAACAAGGGTAATGTTCACCATGTTACCTTCAACATGGATATTTATAATCCAAGGATTACTAAAGGATGGTCTGATCTAAGAAATTTTTATCATTTACAACCACCCAAACTTTGTTATTTAAGACATACTGAAAATTTGGCTTTTGAAATATATCTTTACGAACATTGTTCAGAATCAAATGTTCATAAATTTTTAAGTCATGTTCGAACAAATGCTTCTCTGACAAGGTCCAAGTTAATTCATTTTGAGTTCACGCTATCTAAAACAAACTGCAAAGCAAGTTTTTTGGTAAGGTTTCTTGCCTTTTTTCCTATAATTTTGTTAATTTCATGACCAAACTTGCTATTTTCTCTTCTATTATTCTCTATTTATACTTTATTTTGATTTCATATTATTTCTTCTTATTTTGTTTTGCAGGATTTGAATTCAGACTTATGTAAATATTTTCGCAATAGTTAATTGTCAGATATTGTGCTTTACGGTCCAAAAGCACAATTTCAGTGCAAGCTGTTGATAAGAGCTAAGTCTGTCAAGATAGGAAGTGGATGGAAAAACTTTTGTGATGTTCATGGACTAGAGGCAAGAGACATAGTTATCTTCGAGGTTGACGGTGAAAACAGAAACCATGATGTCAATGTTCTGTTTGATATAAATGAATATTATCATCGCAACTGAAAGCATCCATCAACTATAGTATCTGAACATTTTTATCAGTTTATTGTTCGTATGAATTATTATTTTATTTTATTATATTATTTATATATATATATATATATATATATATATATATATATATATATATATATATATATATATATGTTTAAGTTTGTTCATTTTCAACTATATTGTTGCCATTTTAAAAAATTGTCATTTAATTCAACACTGCTCCATATCTTTTTCCACAATTCAATATCTTTGCCATTTATTTAATGTCAAACACCAAAATGTCTTATCATTCAGTTTTTTTTAAAAAGATTCTCTAATTTAAAATATGATTTTTTAACTGTTGATTAAAATCACTTTTAAGACTTTTTTCATTTTTTGCGCTATTCAAGACACTTTTGCAGTTACTTAATGCCATACTCAACCGTAAAAAATCTCTCTCATCTTTTCAATTTTAATAATTTGTAAACTCTGGTTTTGAAACTGTGTAATGTTATAATTGTTTGTACTTCTCGATATATTTTGTACATATTCCATGAGATTTTCAGTGGTCATAATTAATGCATATCAACACGTCAAATAAGTATAATAAAATAAATTAATAAATTTATTTCATCAGATATTTACTTTGCTTCTCTAGGAAGTTTTTATCAGTATTGAAATTGAAATCTGATCTGCTTTGTTGACCTCCATCTTTGTATGCACAAGTTTTTAACCAAAATACTTAACACTTGCAAGATTACTTATCACTAGCAAAGGTATTAACTTCATCTGTTGTTCTTTATGCAGGTCATATGTTTATGTCCACATTATTAGGGTTTGTCCTTCTATTGTCCAATTCTGAGATAATATCTTCTTTCTTCAATCCTTTTTTGTTGAATGCTTTGTACGCCAATATGTATTTGCAGATCTACATTGTTTCCACATTAGTGTTACAATGAATGTTTGACTGCGGAATACATTAACTGGAAATTATGTATATACTTTTAAATAATCTGTTACATGCTTTCTGTTCAGCATTATTTTTTTGTATTACTTTTGGCGGAATACAGATCTGCATTGTTTCTGACATGAATACCTGATATTTCCAGTTTTCACCAAAACATGTTAGTATGAAATCTGCATTTGTAGGTGAAAAGTATATATTTCTATTAACATCATATGCCTATGACTTTTTCAATAGCTTACAAGTCAATGAAATCTTCATTTATCCTTTCTTGATTCTTCTACCATTGAAAAGTAAATACCCAACAAAGATATCAGGGTTAAGTTTTTCGAGAATTGCCAAATCCATGTTATCTTACAATTTTGTATGCATTGTTTGACCAAAGAAAAAGATGAATCTTTAGGCATGTGAAAAAAAGTGTTTTGCTTTTCCCCATTTTTAGTTAATTTGTGTAACCAAAACCCCAACATGCATATGGTTTTAGTTTTGATGTATGATCTCTACAAATACATCAAACCATTCTTATGTTTTTAAGTTCTCTACAAATACATCTATCCACACCTTCCTTTTTTCATTATTGTCTAATTCGTTGTTTTCCTTACACCATGTCTGGTTTGCAAAAACAAACCCAATCATTACAAGAATTGAACCCGGAGAAGGAAAGTTGGAATATCATTGCAAGAGTTGTAAGGTTATGATTTGTTGAAGATTACACAAAAGGAAAATCTCCATTTTCCATGGAGATTGTTCTTCAAGACAAAGAGGTACTACCCAATGCACATTATTTTCTTACTTTTCGTTATTGTTTTAGTTACAATATGATATTATTATGTGATATATGGAACTGTTTATGCAGGGTGTCCTAATTCATGCATCTGTTAGACGCACACTGATATACAAATTTCAATCGTAAATCAAAGAGGATAAGGTTTATGCCATTCAATCTTTGTATTTCATGTAATGGTGGTTCTTATAGAACTACAAATCATGCCTATAAGATCAAATTCCAATTTGGAACCAAGGTCAATTTGGTTGAATGTACCTTAGTTCCGAAAAGTAGTCCTACATACACCCCTTTTTCAACCATCACTGCTCCTGGTTTTGACACATGTTACTTAGTTAGTAAGTATATTCTTTTCTTTTTCTTCTTCTTTGCGTTTAACTTTTCATTCATGCTTTATTTTGTTATTGTTTTATTTTTCTGTAGATGTCATTGGAATGTTTACTAGTGTTGGAACAGGGAGAGAGAGTTCGAGAAAGGTGGTAAGAAGACCAAGATGAATCTCATCCTTATTAAATCTGATGGATAAGAGCATTGTTCTTCTTTTATATGATGTTTAACATTAGTCTTATCTAACAAATTTGTACATCATGCAATAATTATCGACTGGAGTGTACTTTATTTGGTCAATATGTTGATATGTTAAATGCATTTCTTTCCTCTGGAGAGGATCAATATGTTGTCATTGCTTTACATTATTGCAAAGTGAAGACCTTCTAAGGTAACTACCTTTTTTTCATTTTTTACAGTAGTAGTAATTTTTTAAAATTTGTGACATGTTCTTATATTTTATAGATAAAGTTTCTATTAAAAACTATATGAACTGTACGAGCATAATTTTTAACTGTGATGGTGAAGATGCTACGAAGTTGAAAAAAATGTAAGTACATTTTACATGCTATTTATTTTTGTTTATATATACACACACATAGATATATATATATATATATATATATATATATATATATATATATATTGTAGAATGTGGGATAGTACTGAATCTCCTTCTCAACCTCTTACCCAACTGTGTCAAGCTTCAAAAGTTAGCTTAGAAGAAGATTTCATTAAGCTGCATCTTAGATGCTCAATTGAAGGTCTCTAAGATTTTAAGCAGGTTGAATTCTTTTCCTCTATCTTGCAGTTAAATTGTTTTGGTTGAATACCGTGCATTTTTTTTAATTTATATTTTTTCCTCTACCTGAGAAAGTACTTTTGTAGTTAAAGCTACTATCAAACATGTTCTAGATCATTATGATTGGTGGTACACAACATGTATCTGCAACAAAGTTGTCTATTCTGATTCCAAAATGTTTTTTTGTGAAAAATTTAACAAAAATGTCATTAAGGTTACACCTAGGTAATATTATTAATCTTCATAATTCTGATTTAAATTTAAATAATATACAAATATAAATAAATGAATAATGTTCCTAATGTTTATTTTTAGGTATAAACTTATACTTTGTGTAATTGATGCTACTGATTCTACAACTTTTATTGTATTTGACCGTGATGCAAGTGCAATGTTAAAGAAAACATGCTCTGATATTTTTGACTTACAAGACAAGGTCAAGTTTCCTATGTAGTCAAACAAATTCTTAATCAATATTTTCCTATTCTATATTGTGGACTTCTTTTCGAATTATTTAAATCATTTCTATTTCTACTTCTTTTAATAGAACACTGCTGCTGGGAACTTGCCTAAAGAGTTTGAAGTCCTCATTGATAAGACCTATTTGTTCAAAGTTGAGTGCAAGAATGATTATAATAGCAAATTTGACCAATTATTCAGAGTTAAAAAAGTGTGCATGGATGATAAAGTCATTGAAAGCTTTAGTGATGTTGAAGTTAAGTCTTTGGTAAGATATGATTTATTTCTTTTTACGTCTTATCATATATATAATTTTAATTTTTCTCTTTTTGTACTTGAATATCTTTGTTAGGATCTATACTCTGCAAATGAAGAAGAAAGCAAACTTAAGCAGATTACAAATGAGATCTCATCTGATACCATTGCAAAGGTATGTGAAGATTAGAACTATACTTTTTTTTTTTCTAAAACTTTGTATATGCTTACTTTTTCAAGTTTATTTTTAGGATTTGCTGATCAAATTCACTGAAGAATCAAATGATGTTGATACTCTAAGTGATTATTTGAACACTATATCATCAAGAAATGTTTCTACAGAGGAAGTGTTGATCAATAAAGCAGTAATTGATGAGTTAACGCGCAAAGAATCATCCCATTTGGACAATCTTAGCTTTGACTTGGCTACCCAAGCACGTCTCCCGGCAACTAAAAGGAAGAATCGATCTTTGGTTCAAGAAAACAAAAAGATCCTAGTGAAGATGTTGAAGAAGAACATCAAGATTGAAAAGTGATTTGTGTTATTTCAATCTCAAAATTGTACCAGACCTTATTTGTGTTTTTATTTGGTTATGTTATTTTTTTGGAAAACATTTGCTACTTTTAACTGCATGTACTCATGACCAATATGTTTTGTTGTTCATAATTTGTTTTTATTTTGAAAACATTAACTTGAAGTTTCTGTTTATGAACTATATTAGTTATTGCTCAACATGATTTCCTAATTATTTTTGCAGTGACAATTTGCTAGCAGAATCAAACTGTGTTGATATTATTTTATATTGTCAACACCATAATCATGCTAGCTACATCAATGATGATGCAAACAGTTCATTGAAGAGAAAATCTAAGAACAAGACTGTATCACTTGACTTCATCGAAAAAGACAATCTTCCATTTAAGCTTCTGAAGAGAAATATTAAAAAGGAGAACTGATTGATTTTATAGATAATGTTGCTTTTTTATATTTCAAGAAAATTCATTTGATGGTATTTTGTGATTGTAATATTTGTAGGAATCCGTCTGTCTTTAATTTGTATTGAACTACTTCTGTTTTTGCTAATGATTTTATGCGTTTATCTTTGATTAATTATTTTTTAATTCCAATTTTATCTCCGCTGGTTTACCAACAATTGTTGACATTTATGAAGTTCTGTCAACAAAAATCACTGCCAGCTACATAAAGTTTCTACAAATATTGTTACTACATAGACTTTTATATTTTTAAATGTTTGTTAACATGAATTTCTACACATGCGAATGAAATTGTTTTTACGAAGAACGAATTTACAAATATGCTTTGGTTATTTATTTTCATTTTCATAAATAACTTATATTGGCTAACCAAATAACCGTTGATAGTTTTGAAGTTGTCTCAACAAAATTGGATGCCATTTACAATTTTGAATCATTTTGCTTTGTGTACTCACTTTAACCTTAAAAAAATAAATATCAATATAAATATCTATATATTTATCATTCTATTAACTTTAAAATTTATTAATTATCATATTTTATTAATTACTTAAATGATAAAATAAAAATCCAGTATTTGATAATGTATCAATTTAAATAATTTAATTGAATTATATTGATATAACATTTTCATTTTAATTAAATTTGTAATTAATTTTTTATATATTCTTTTTTATCGTGTCTTTTGTATATATTTTTTGATATTTTTTTAATGGCATAATATATAAGTAGGTGTATATGGTATTTGACTACTATAGTTATTAATATATATAGTATATATATTATATACCAGAGTTTACATATATTATATTATACGAGTATTAATATAGTTAATATTCTAAAGTAATTATACTCATAATTTTAATTGTGTACGTTTTCCAAAAAGAGCAATAATGACAATACTGTTGTCAAATCTAATGGCAATCGTTTCGTCTTTTTATGTGCCTTTTTGTGCTATAAATATCCATGTACATTCCACCGCAACCATCAGTTGAAAAAGATTCTCCATTCTTCCAACCCTCTTTCTACTATCATTGATCAAGTCCAAGCAAATGGAAAACAACTTCAATGAAGATGAACTTTTTTTTCAGAATGACTAGGTACTAGTTCTCTATTATTCACCTTAAGGACGAGGTACGTTTTTTAAAATACTTATATCGATTTGTTGTTTTACAAAAATACTTCTTCTCTCTTTATTTTTGTCACCGTTTTCATATGAATAACAAACTTTTTCTTTCAACTAATTTATTTTTTGCTTTTAAATGTTTATATTGTGAGGTCGTTGGATTCGTTGATCGTACATTCGCCATTCTTTATGATCATGGTCTTGAGCGCCAGTGGACTTTAACAGATGTTGAAGACAATAGACATGTTGTGACTTATAACAAGAATTTAGAGAAACCATTGCTAATTAGAGGATGGTCTGATTTAAGGGACCTTTATGAACTACAAGATGACCACAATATTTATTTTGGATATGCCGGTCATTCTTGCTTCCAGATCACTGTTTTTCCCAGTAAATGCAAAGCTTTGTCTATTGAACGTATTTTAAAAAGAGTTGCGTCAGATGAACCCCTTTTCAGAGGACTGAAGTTGCATTTTTGCATATTTCTCAGTCCATACCAATGTCAGGCTAGCCATTGGTGAAATTCATTTAAATTTGATATTTATATTTATGTTTTTCTTTATTTATATTTATGTTTCATATATTTTATTATTTTGTAGCTTATATTTAATTTTATTATTTGATTTAATTTGTTAGGATTTGCCAGCTCATTTTGGCAATTATCTTCGTCAAGAAAGATTTAAAAACATTATTCTTCATGACCGTGCAAGATAGTGAAGTGCAAGCTACTGTTGAGAAATCATCCAAAGAAGTCTAACAAAATTGGAAGTGGCTGGAAGGAATTTTGTACTACTCATGAATTTGATGCAACTATAGACCTGGTGTTTGAAGTTGACGAGATGAAAAACAATCAGAATGTCAAAGTGCTGACATATTGTAATTTTTAATTCATAGTTGGTTTTCTTTTCCTTTTTTAATTGTCGAGTAACAATAATTTAGTTTTTATGTGTGCTACTTATGTAGTTCATGAAGACAAACTTTTTTAGATTTTCAACAATGCTTATGTATAGTTTTATTTTCTATTAATGAAATTAGTTTGAAATTAGGATGGAAGTTTAATTAAATATTTTACAGCTTATTTTGTTAATGTAAATAAAAAATTTGTTGTATTCAAAGAATGTTTTTTGGTGTGTTTTATAGAATTATTGTATGATTGTCTTTTATCAAATTTGTTTCATTCATATAGTATCTAGAAAGCCATTTCAATTGAACTTTTTGTAATCCAACATTTGAATTCGTTTGCCATTTATGTTGTGGTAGTCTGTAATCATATTTATCATACTTATGTCTCATATGTATACAGGTATATTGTTTTAAGATGTGGACATTATGATAATATGTACTCAGATTGACAATTCATCAAATTAAAATTTCTTAATGTTTGACCACTGAATTTTTAACCAAGTTTCTATTCAGCTATCCTCTTCGGTGTACTATATATAGTACTTGCATAAAAAATACATGTGTTGTTGTACCTACATAAAAAATAAATGTGTTTTTAGCTGCAAAAACAAAAAAAACTATGAAAGAATTCCTATTTCTATCATTGTTTCTAATGTATTAACCGTCCACATTGCATGTTCTTTCTATTTTTAATGATTGTCTAGTGATAAAATTTTTTTGTAGTCTTACAAATGCTTTCTATTACAATTACAAATATTTGTCTTTCCACAATAGTGATTAGAGGTACAATGAAAAAAAAAAATTAAAATACATTCATCAATATAGGAATAAAACATTATACACTTTAAAAAAAAAGTTTACAAAGTCTTCATTTTCTATGTCTAATTTTATTTTTGGGTGTTGCAGATTACAAAGAAGAGAACCCAAGAAAAAAAACCTAAATATACCAACAATGGTTCTCAAAGTAGCAAAATATCAGGTTTCATTTTTATAACTAACTTTAAATTTATTTTGTTTGATTGGAACTTCACAAGAAAGATGCAAAATCAAATATGTTTCGTTTTGTAATGACAGATAAAATAAGTCAATCTGAAAAATTACTGGAAAATGCTATACAAGGGAAACCATTACAATAGTTGGATCTTAGTAAGTGTTTTGTTTATAACTTAATTTTTTATAAATTCTTCTTATATCAATGAATGAAGCTTTTTTGTTTATTCTGTTAGATTCACTTCTTTTACAATAATCATATTACAAATGTACCTCACAACATGAACAACCTTCAAAATCTGAATGCACTATTTCAGACAACATATGGTGAGTGATCTTTGTTTTTGTTGTTCAATAATATGCTTGAAGTCTCATTTTAATAAATAATAACATCAGATTCATTTCAATGTAGTGCCTGAAAACAATATATCAAGTTCTTCCAGTACTATATTTCACAATCAAAGCAAAGACAACTTAATCACTTCACAATCTCCAGCTTCTACTGTAACATACAACAGTACGTTCTGTATATTTCTACATTCATCCTAATTTTTTATATACCTATTTTTATGCCATGAACATTTTAAAATTGATATGAAATTGTGTTTTTAGTCAGTACAGTTGTTAACAATAACAGACAGATAAATAATGAACGAAATATTGATATAAAGCATTCTTCATAATGACAATGCAAGTGCATGTAAGTAAATTGTTTTAATAATTCTTTCCCATAGGTGGCACATCTGAAGTTGTAAATGATTCATATTCTGTCTCTAAGAATAAGGTAGTCAAATATCTTTTTGAAGTCATACAATCACTTCAAAACAGATTTTGTCTTGATGATGAAACAAGAACAAAACAAAATGGTTCAGACACAATCAATGATTCTTCAGCAACAATAACACATGAAGGTAAAGTTAATGCCCAACTTAGTCATTTGAATAACTACATAATTTGAAGCATTAATTTAATGTATGCCATTTGACTACAATTGAACTAGATACTACAAGTATAAACAAATTGTATTGCAAAGCGGGGTTGCAAGGTAAACAAACACCAATTGTACATAATTTGACGGTAAATATATGCATTTCATGCTAATGCTTTTTAATGATGTTTAGAACTTCTCAATATTGGAGAACCTTGCTTGGAATGCCAATACTTTAAAGCTCAACTTTGATATGAAGAAAGAGCAGAAAAATGTAACACCTCAAAGGAAGTTCAATTCTCACTATGTTGCCAAAAGGGAAAAGTGCAACTTCACTATTAAAAAAACCACCTTGTTAAATGGTGAAGATCATAGAAGCAAACTATTTTTACAAAATATAAGAATATACAACATCATGTTCTCATTTACTTCTATTGGTGGTAAGATAGATGCTTCAATGAACAATGGTTCTGCTCCACCACAATTTATTCCTGATGGACATAACTATCACCTTATTGGCAATTTATTGCAACAAGATGGATCAAAGCCAAAGTTTGCACAACTGTACATATATGATACTGAAAATGAAATGAGTAACAAAATGAAGCATTTCAAGTTAGTTAACATGTCCTTTATGTTGCTTAAATTATATAAATACATTTGTTGACATGTATTTTGTTTATTATGTTTTAGGTCAAACTATAAGGAATCTGTTCTAGATGAATCATTGGTTGCTGATTTGATTAAAATGATTGACAATCACAATGTTCATGCTAAATCTTTTAGAAGAGTTAGAGATTTGTCACTGCAAAGTATGAAATCAGATTTCACCCTAAGACTATTTAGAGGCAGAAACAAAGACCCTAGAGTCTACTACACACCTTCATGTGATGAAATAGCTACACTAATAGTTAGTGATTTTGACAATTTGGATGTAGGCAGAGATATAATTGTCAAAAAATGTTCTGGTGAATTGACAAGACTGCATGAAACTCACACTACTTTCATTTCACTGTAATATCCTCTCACGTTTCCATATGGAGAAGATGGTTATCAAGAAGATGTTCCATTAAGAGAATCTCATTCAAGAAGTAAATCAAGGGAGAGAATTAGAATTTCTTTGAGAGAATTTATTGCATTCAGAATACAACAAAGATGTATAGAATCTGGTAATATTGTCAATGCATCTCGATTGTTCCAAGAATTTTTGGTTGATTGTTGTTCCTGCAGAGAACAAATAAGATAGGTTAGGCACAAGCGTCACCTTACCACGTAGTCCGCTATCTCCTTAGTTGGCCTCTTTCTGGTCGATATATGTCAGCTTGAACCCAGGAGGGGTTACCTGCAGAAGAGTCTCCGAAGCTCAAGTAAGTCAAAGCTCTCAAAGAGTCAAATCAGTGATTAATGAATGCGTACCTTTAAATGATGGGGTCCACGCGTATTTATAGAGTATTAATGACGTTTGACCATTTCATGGGCTGGGCCTTGACTTGGGCTCTAAGTGGGGCTTGCGAGTGGGCCAGGACCCAAACCCAGGCCCTTAAGATTTATTGAATGCGGAGGTTTCATCATACTGAGTGTATTGAAGTGGTCGGCTTAGGCTGTAACCTTACCAGATATGCTTGAGTAGTCGGTCTAGACCGCCTACTTGCCTTGATGGCTTATGTTGGTGATATGAGGAGCAGGTTGTCCTCTTAGACATTTAGTTTAGGTTAAAACCGGTACAAGTTAGGCTAACTCGGCCTAGGCTGGATACTTGACGGTCTCGGTATGCACATTGTTTACTTATTTGTTCGAGTTTGGCTAGGTACGGTACACCAGTCCCACAGCCTTGTCCGATATGGGTTGTCGGTCAAGGATGATATGTGTTGATAAGCTAGCGAAACCAGCTAGGTGTGATACACCAGTCCCCCAGCCTTTAAGTGTGGTGAACAGTGTTAAGGCTAAAAAAGTGATAACCGTCAGAGGGTAGGTGAAGGGGCGTCAGTGGTCAAATCGAAAAGTTTTGGCACCGTCGTTTTGAAGTGTCATATCTTTTGCAATGATGGTGTCGATTGGTCTGTGGTATGGTTTTGGAGGGAAGAGGTTCGTCGTTTGGGATTATTGACTATAAATATGGGGTTGCAAACAGGTGAGGGGTTACTTGTTTCATTTGTGAATTCTGAATTTAGAGACCTTGTGCGCGTAAAAGTGTCCGACTAGTCCTCAATTTCGACCGACATCTTCTCGTAAAAAACGAAATTAGGTATGTCCAGTAGTGGTAGCGTGTCTTCGTCTAGTAGTAGTGAAAGTACTGAGTCAGATAGAAGTGAGGATAGGCGACTCGGCGGAGAGGGTACGAGTTCTGGAGCTGTTACGAGCGGGATGCTGATGGAGGTTGTGAGGGAGGTTCGAGAGGATCCCCCTGAAGAGTTGGAGGAGAGCAACTGGCCGGCGAAGGGCGGCTATGGGTGGGTTGCTGCTGATGTTCGTGATCAATCATCTTTATTCAGGTGGTCTCGTCTGTTGAACTCTTGGCTGAACTGCACACCCGTCATGTCCAAGGGTGTCAGTGGAGACATTGTTTCGTTGGAGAGGGTGAGTGCCGTCGACCGGGTATGCCATGGGCAGGAGGGGGCTACCGAAAAATTCTTCTACATGAATATGTGCCACTTTTCTCAGCTTCATGTGCAACTGCCCTTAGACGATTTCACTATGGGTGTGCTGTGGGCGCTGAATGTGGCACCTACCCAGCTACATCCTAATAGCTGGGCCTACTTGCAGGCCTTCTGCATTCTGTGCGAGTCCTTATATTTGGAGCCTACTCCCTATGCTTTCTTATATTTTTATGACACCAGACCCCGGAGGCCGGCTACTTGGCTCTCTTTAATCAGTCGCCCCAGCATCAGTAGACTGGATGCTTTCTCTCAGTCTTTCAAGCATTTCAAAGACAGGTACTTCAAAGTCGTCGTTAAGGAAGAGGGTAAATCTCATTTTTTGAATGCGGATGGGAGTACCAAGTTTCCCTTTAGCTGGACCAACAATCCTTCTCGATATAAAGACATGGGAGTGGAGGAGTTGTCGGCTGGTGACAAGGAGGTGGTGGGGATGTTGTTGAAGTTTGTGGATAAGTTGCCCACTAAGGGCTTATTAGGGTTTATAATTCGATGCATCCGATAATAGATATTGAAGGTATTTGTTTATTACTTAAGCTGTGTTAATAATGCTAAGTTGTTTTGATCCGAGTCGTGATATGTTATTGCAGGGCATATGGCGCAATCTGGCAAGAAGAATTTGGCGCTCTTTCAATCATTGAGGAAGGAAATGGCCGCTAAGGCCAAGGCGGCTAGGAAAGCTGATGTTCCCAACCTGCAGGAATCGGTTGTGGAGGTGCATGTACATGGCGGGACGAAAAGGAAAGCTGAGCTTCCGCCTCGACCCGGGAAGGGCAAAGATGTGAAGAAGATAAGGGCAGCTCTTCTTGGAACGGCTAGCGGGGCGGGGTCGGCTAGTGGGGAGAAGGTGCCTGAAGCCGGGTTGATCGAGTTGTCGGAGATATCCATTGGGAAGGATATCTCGATCGACCTTCCGGATACCGTTGTTAACTCTATTGATAATATGGAAGTGGATCATATTGTGAGGACAATGGTAGAGTTTGGGAGCAAGGCCTTAGTCCTGAGCCGGCGTGTAGGGTCTCTTTACAGAAGGGAAGTAAAGGAGGTGGGGGCGTTGCAGGGTAAGGTGGATAAGCTGGAGGACGAGAAGGCTGCTTTAGAAAAGGAGAAAGAAAGCTGGGAAGCGGAAAGGAAAAGGCTGGCAGCATGGAAGTTGCGTTGCTTGGACTCTGAGGAAAAACTAAACAAGCGTATAGGGGAGTTGGAGGAAGATTATGAGGATTTGAAGGATAAGTATGATGGGGCTGTTGGGGAACTTGATGATCTGAAGAACAGAGTCATCCAAGAGCATATTAATGGTTTCGAGAAGGGGTTGCGGCAGGCGGCCTTCTTCCATCCGGATGTGGATGTCTCGGATTCAAGATTTGACCTAGATAAGGACATAGTTGATGGGAAGTTGGTGAGGGAGGATGAGGGGGATGCTGAGGAGGTGGAGGAGAAGGCGGCAGAGGAGGAGAAGGATGCGGAAGCTGCCGTGGGGGGTGATGATAACAAGGCGACGTAGGACCTTTATTTTTTATAATTTGAAACTTGAATTCTATGTCTGTAATAATCCGTACACTATTTTACTTTGCCTTTAATATGATGAATGCTTTGTGTATGTTATGTTTTTTATTGGATGTCGATAACTTGCGTGATAGTGGTGCGTTAGCGGATGGTATAATTATGAGTGGGCGTTTCGATGTATGTGATGTTTGGCGAATTCGATTTTTTATTGAGGGTATTCGACCCTTATCGTTTTATTTGTGGTAAGTGTGTTAAACGAATTAACCAAGAGTAAAGGGTGTTCGACCCAGGCCGCTTACTTGGGGTAAGGGTGGGGAACTTAAACGTATTAACCAACAGTAAAGGGTGTTCGACCCAGGCCGCTTACTTGGGGTAAGGGTGGGGAACTTAAATGAATTAACCAAGAGTAAAGGGTGTTCGACCCAGGCCGCTTACTTGGGGTAAGGGTGGGGAACTTAAACGAATTAACCAAGAGTAAAGGGTGTTTGACCCAGGCT
>Ga0214543_1007204_pt1 | contig 19271 bp, 14 predicted proteins | sample CNSS2metaG_FD_160094 | JGI IMG/M metagenome (GOLD analysis project Ga0214543, IMG submission 160094) | Root nodule microbial communities from cowpea collected in UCLA plant growth center, Los Angeles, California, USA - CNSS2 | ecosystem: Host-associated > Plants > Roots > Nodule | place: USA...
CCCTTTCTGTTTGTGTGTGGCGATGATCGTGTAATTCGTTACACGGGAGCAGATGTTGATACAGGTGGTGCTGAGGATGCTCAGATGGCGGAGTGAGGGCTAGCATGGGAATAGTGCTAGGGTTTTGCTAAATTGTAATTTATGTTTTAAATACAAATTTTGGTAACTTGTAACCTTTTATGGATTCAATTATGAGTTTTGGCGCGCTATCTTAATAAATTGAAATTTTCCCGCGTTGGGATTTTTATCGAGACGACTACGAATATAATTATTTTCTTTTATTATTTATTTTTAAGTAATATTCCCTAGGGATGTTACAGATCCCGCTTGGGCGGTATATTTATATATATATATATATATATATATTACCGTTTAAATATTAATTATATGTCATCTGATTAACCATTTATATATATTACTATTTTAACAGGAAAAGAGAAAGAAAGCACAAGTTATACAAAGAAAATAATGAAACACCACACATGCTTTCTCGTGGAGGATATGATTTGCTGGAGTAGAGAATAATGGAAGAAAAGCTAAAACAACAAATGGACTCAACAGGTTCAAATGAAGGACCTCTAAATCCTCCATCCCCTCCTAGCCGACATGAGAAATGGAAGTTGGCTCGTACTAAACCGGGAGAGAAAATGACATCTAAGAAATCACAAGTTATTGCTGAAAGAATTGTAAGTTAGTAACATATTTTGCCTTAACTAGTTATTCAATTTGTCGTATGAGTAACATGATTGACTTGTAGAGCATAATTCAATATTGTTTTTACAGGATTCTCTTGTAGAGCAAAGTACCCAAGGAAGTTTTGTTCCCCAGGGTCGTCAAGATATATTGACCATTGCTTTAGGTACTGAAGAGCACCCTGGTCGTGTACGTACTGCTGGTTATGGTGTGGGTGTGAGACAATACTTTGGAAATTATCAGCGGCAAAACACCACACAGACAGCTCCTATCACACCTAAGATGATGGAGCAATTAACTTAGACGATAAAGGCACAAGTAACTGATGAATTAAGGCATGAATTTGATCAACGATGAGAGTCCATGTCTCAGCAACATAATATGGAACAAGAAGACGATGAAGAGGAGGTCACAGAGATGGAACTCTCGTACAAGTGTATGTTGTATGTTGGAGAGGTCCCTCCTCATTTTGTTGCCATTGGGAGATTGTATCCAGGGGCATCAACCATGCACATTGTGCAAATGCCGGATGATTTGGCTAGAGTGGTAGTTAAAGATATTAGATCGGTTAAGGTTAAAACTGATTTAATATTGCCTATTTCTTCTTTAAGTGATCTCAGCTATATTAGATCGGTTTCGTCCATAATCGATCTAATATAGCTTATCTGATGTTTCTCTGGGTGGGTATCTTTAGATCGGTTATTTGAAACCAATCTAATATAGAATTATTAGATTGGTTCATTACAACCGATCTAATATGTGAAAGACATATTACATTGACTAATATTAGATTAGTTCCAGAACCGATCTAATACACGCTTCAGAACCTATGTAATATGACCTTTTTGCACTAATGCATTGTCTATAGACGAATATGATACTTTACACATAACTGTGTAGGATTTGTTATTTTATTTGTAATTACGGTTATTATGCTCTAAGTTTGTTATCATTATCATTATTATTATTATTATTATTATTATTATTATTATTATTATTATATATATATATATATATATTATTTAAATACTTTTTAATATTCAACATAATAAGTCATTAAAATAAAGGATAAAATACTCTACCAATTTTTACGATTATATTTTCAAATTTAGTTTTTATTTTGACTTTTCACTGCCTATATAATAGAATTTTACTTCTTTAAAATGGAAATTAATGAAAACGTAAGCGTTTACAAAAAAATAAATTAAAAATGAAATTATTGATAATTTTAAAAAAATATTGTGCCGCCTCTTTTATGAGGGATGTGAAAAAAAGTTAAAACGGGATTAAAATAAAGATGAAGAGTTTAAGAAGCTTTAATTACAATGGAAATATTATTTAAATATTTATTAATTTTGTAATATTTCGTTAATTAAAAAGATTCTTTATCAGTATCGGGTTAATCAATAGATCTGTGTTTGATGAAGCAGGAAAGATTTTGTTATATCTAGTTATATGATGTCTATAATATATAAAATGTTTTTTTAAACTGAGTTACCTGTATTTACGTAGGTGTGTTATTTTATTTGTTATTATGTTTTAAGTTTGTTATTATATCTTGCATGTTAATAGACCAAAAAAATTTATAAATGTTATTATAGGTACTCAAATGCTCACAAAATATCTCATACTCTATGCCATTAAAATAAATAATAAAATACTTTGTCAAATCTTTTCTATACTCATGATTAATACACTCACACTTTTGTAAATTTAGTTTTTATTTTGACTTTCTACTGCCCGTATAACAGAATTTTTCTTCTTTAAAATGGAAATTAATGAAAACGTAAGCTTTTAAAAAAAAAATATCAATAGTTTTAAAAAAAATATTGTGCCAATGTGAAGAAAAAGTTAAAACTGTAGTAAAAAGAAGATAAAGAGTTTAAGAAGCTTTAATTACAATGGAAATATTATTTAAATATTTATTAATTTTTGTAATATTTTGTTCATTAAAACTAGAACAAGTGAATTTCTGATCTAATATTTTGTTCATTAAAACTAGAACAAGTGAATTTCTGATCTTCTTTTATCGGTAACAGGTGAATCGAATTAAACATAAAAAGTTATAATTTCAAACGATTGTGCTCTCTCTATATATAGAGTTTGGCAAAGCTGACTTGTGATAGTGAAGCCACAATGGCAGGAATTGCAACTCAATCAGGGGATGAAGATCACACAATTTCTCTGAAAGTTTTGGTAAACAAAGAGAACAATAAAGTTGTGTTTGCTGAAGCAGGGAAAGATTTTGTGGATGTTCTACTCAGTTTCATAACATTGCCTTTGGGGACTATTGCTAGACTCGTGGCTAAGGAGTCTAATGTACAGCCAGTTAAAATTGGAAGCCTGAGCACATTATACGAAAGCGTGTCGCATCTTGAAGAAAAATTTCTATGGATTCAAACGTGCAAGGAAATGCTGCTTCAACCAAGGAACTCTATGGAAGATTATTGCAAAAATCTGAAGCTGAATATTGATGATTCTGAGCCTAAAATTACTACTTTTGTGAGAACTTGTTGGAATGTGTTATAAAGCCGTCCCTTGTGAGCACTTTTAGGAATCAAAGATGTGGTTGTGGAAAACTAATGAACAGGGTGGTGCAACCTTTAGACATACCGAGCTTAGAAAATGGCTTTGTCAAGGAATCTGCGTCTTTTTTAGTTTCTGATGATCTTTATATAATGCCTAATGTTTTTGGAGCAAGTGCAGATCTGTTTCATAAGCTTGGAATTGAAGACATGAATACTCTTGAGGAACAAATTGTGGTTGTCACCAAGAAGGAGGTATGCCATTTGTTAACTTTGTTTTTGTACATCCATTCTTTCATATCATTGGTTCCTTCACTTTTTATTGCAGGTAGTGGACTTGCTCAAGTTTTCATTGATCTCAAGGACTCCTATGACAGATTTAATCTTAAGAAATAAACAACATCTTGGTAATTTTAGCCCTATAAGCCAAAACCTGTTTGAGATTGGAAATATAGCATCTGTTGAGGGTAGGAAAATGGTTGTGAAAATACAAATAAGAAAATCAAATGGGAAGATTCTGTTTGCGGAAGCAGAGGAAGAGTTTGTAGATTTTCTTCTTAGTTTTCTTACTTTTCCCTTGGGTGGAGTACTTCACATGCTTGAAGGATTTTCTTCAGTAAGCTGCATAGATAGTTTATATAAGAGCATGAATGAACTGAGTTCAGAAAGATATTTAATCTCACAAGAGCTCAAAGACAGACTAGCCAACCCTCTATGTGCTTCACATTTTAACCTCAGCAACCAGATATTACCAATTGGTGTAGAAAGCTTTCCTTCTATTTATTCATATTGTGGAACATCATATAATATTGTTGATCCTAAATCCTCTACTGGAGAGTCTTCAAGTATTCTTGGTTTTGTGAAAGGACCAGTAATGTACATGGTAACAGATGACTTGGTTGTGTCTCCTATGTCATCCACTTATGCTGTTTCATATATCAATACACTAAAAGTACCACTATTTGACTTGGAGGAAAGGGTCATTGCAATTGGTGTGAAGGAGGTAAGAAACAGTGAGGATCTTGCTTTGTTGCTGTTACTTTTTGTATGAGATTATATCACACTCTTTGTTTGAATTGTGCAGGGTCTTGGGATATTGAAAGCTTCATTGACATCAACATTTGCTTTGACAGAAGGTCTCAAACACTTGACAAGACCTATTGAAGAGAAGATTCAATCACTCTCATCTTGTTTGAAGCTGTAAACAAGATTCTAGAAGTGGTTCATCGAGTGCAATTTTGGCCACAATGTTTTTGAACTTTCTATGGTTTTATCACCGAAATTGGGGTGACATTCACTGCATTTGTCCAAAGTTCTCTTCCATGTCAAATATCACAACAAAATTATTTCAAAAGCAGTTTAAGTATTGCGTGACGGAATTTGGGTGCAAAAAAAATCAGTTCTAGATATATTAGAGACCGAGATTTTATAATGTTATTGTGCTGTGTTTGGTGGAACCTATGGTATCAAATATATTATGCAATGTTTGGTGTCAAATATAATGCTATTAACAAGTTTTTTATTTCTTTTTGTAAGAGTTTGTTAAAAAAATATTATCAACACTCTTCTATTAATATTTCAGAAGTCTATGAAGTGTTGTTTGCTATAAATTACGAGTTGACATTATATTTTATAGTTTATTTTATTGACAAATATATTAGTATGAAGAGTTGATGAATCCCATGAATTTTCTCATCCTTCCTTTCAATTTTTATCACTATACTGACCTTATAATTCCACATTCACAAAACATCGCTAAATAAAAAACTAAGAATATACAAAACTTCTATTAATTTCACATTTTTAAAAAAGATAATAAATTTTAGGATAATGATATTTTGATCCACTCTTTTTGACTCACTTTTAACTCATTACTTCAATGATCCTTGGATTATCACATAACTACAAAAAGTCAAAATAGATAATGTAAGGGTGATTAGAGTGGTGAGTTAAAATTAGGTCAAAAAAAGAGTCAAAATATCATATCCTTAGTTTTAGTTTTACATGTCTTGTTAGTTTGACAGAAGGTCAAATCATCCCAATTATAATTCAACCTTATCTATCTTAATCTTATAAAAGTCGGTCCATGGATCGTGACAATTTTAAAGTTATTTTTTGTTTAGAATTTTTGGGTTACATATATATTATTTAAATGTGTTAGTATTATTATATGGTTAGTAAAAATAATATAATGGTATGTTAATGTAATGTTTATAATTAAGGGTATAAGTGTTATGAAAAGTTTTTATGTAGACACCCTAACATAATATTCTGATTTGAAGAGAGTCGAATTAGAATTATTAAAATCAGGGGTCCCATGTGTAAAAGGGGTAACATTATGTACTACACTAGGGGTTTTCTTTTCTTTTCATCCTTACCCGGAGAGAAAATAAGAGCAGTGTTTAAGACTCTCTACATTTGAAATATTACATACTCACGGTTAATTTCATTATCCACATCATTCTCAAAGACAAACACGCATTCTTTTCATCATCAATTAGATTATGAGTTCATTAAAAATTAATATATGATTGTTGTAAGACCCGGGAAATTGGAATAAAGAATAATAAATAAATTACAACAAATGTGGGTTGGAAGTACCTTAAGAAAATTTACTAACAAGTCTTTGGTAAGGAATAAAGTCAACTTAAGTGGTTGAGAGGACTTGGGTTCAAGTTTGGTGTGTACCATTAGTGTAATTTTAATTGTGTTTTATTTTACCAAAATATTATGAATGTGGAAGCATGGTTTAAGTTTGTATGAATGTGTGAATTGACAATATGATGGTTTGTTGGTGTGCATGTGTAGGATGTGTTGGAAGGTTATGGGTTTGAATCTTGGCTAGAGTAAGTAAACCCTTTATATTTTTATATTTTTGCTAAGTGATGGAAAAATCTAAACAGGAATATAGACAACGTGTGTGTGTATATATATATATATATATATATATATATATTATTATATTAGGCATTGTATCAAATAAAACTAATCTAATATGAATAATGGTAGGTTGATATTACGTTTTGGTATCAAAAGTCAGTGGCAGCATGTTTTGTGTATATATAATATATTGCATAGTAATGTATATGATATGGTAAAGATATATTAAAGACTTTTGTAGTTGAATTATTATTATGTTTGCGCAACGATTAAGTCAGGGGTTGAAATTGTAAGTATGAAGTTTTATTAGGTGTTGATCGTTGGAATAATAAAAGGTTAATACGTATTGGTAGCAGTGTAAAATAGTGATTTATTAAGTGTGAAATAAGTTTATAAAATGGGTGCAGTCTCGTAATTGACAAAGAATTGGAGATCATCATAAAGAAGAATGGTTGCGAGGTGTAAAGGTTTTTTCATGAGTTATATTATAAAAATAAACAAATAAATAAATAAGAATAAAAAAAATGACGATGTGATTAATGAAGGTGTAGTAGAATTATGTAGATGGTGCAGCGCTTTTAAAAAAAAATATGATTCTAATATATACATGTGTATATATTATAAAGAAACATGTTGCAGAATATGGTTTCTGATTTTGGATTGTATAATGTGAGATTATATGACTATGTGTTGATGTTAATTTTGGGTTGATATGAGGGTTTGGTTGGAAAGAGCTTTTGTAGGTACTGTTTGAGATGAATCTTGGATTTGGTATTAAAATATGCATTATTGTGTTGTTGTTTTAGAGCTCCTAAGAGTATGATTAACTCTTGGATAAACTCAAGTTTCAACCCAATCTCAATTGTGAATGTATACATATATGTATGAATAATTGATGTATGGGATATGTGCTATTTATTGTTTCTGGGAGTGCCTAGCGCCTAGCGACGAGATTTTTTGCCAAGCAGTCTGCAACGCAACTTCGTCTAGCAGTGCCTAGGCAACACTAGGCAATAGCGTGGCAAACAATGTATTGTTTTGTAGCGTTTTACATTGATGGTCTTGAGGGTTTGGTCAGGGATATGCTGGACTAGTTACGAGCGGAGAGGTCCGTAACGGAGGTTGGAAATGCGTGATTGATGCGGGCGGGAAGGTTCGTATCTGTTGTACTCTTGTGTGGGGATACGAGCGTGGAGGTTCGTATGTTCTGTGCTCACACTTAGGGCTGCTATGAGCGGGGAGGTTCATAGTAGGTGTTCACGCATGTTGGACTATGAGCGGGCATGTTCATAGAGTTGGACTACTGGCGAGGAGGTCCGTAGAGTTGGACCACGAGCGGGTAGGTTCGTGGGAGCATGATAATCCCTAAGGACCAAGGTTGTGAATGGATCTTTCTCATATAGATTATAAGATTGGGGTGGAACGTTATAAAGAAGTCAATAAACTAAAATTGTCTAAGATAGATTGGGTGAGGGTTAATTCTTATTATTTTATTGATTGAATTATTTTTCTTTCTCAGCTCACCCTTTCTGTTTGTGTTTGGCGATGATCATGTGATTTGTCACATGGGAGCAGATGTGAATCCAAGTGAGTGTGCTGATGAGTAGGGACTGAGCGGGGCACACTAAGGGATGATTTACTTTATATTTTAATTTCTGACATTGTAATAAACTTTATGAAGCTTTTCTATACTATGAGCTTGTAATAATGATGTCACAGCGTAATATAAATGCGGCGATAAAGTTTTAAATTTTCCTGTGTTTGGGAATTTTATTTACTATCTTAAATTTCAATAAAATTTTATTTTATCAAGTAATATCCATCTAAGGTGTTACAATTGTGATATGCATTTTGAATTTGTATTGGTAAAAGTATGTGTTTAGGAACAATTATTATTTCTTAGAATTTTCCTTCAATTGATATCACAGCCAACACATACTCTATTATGTATTCATGTGTGATTTTGAAAATTTTAAAATTTGGATTTTTTTTTTATGCTTGTCAATATTATTTGAATATGCATAATTTGTTGCTTAAAATTGATGGTTTCCAAATTCATATTGGAATTCTTTTTGAAGTTTTTATTATTTTTATTATTAATTTTTCTTTGGATTTGGTACATAAAACTTCAAATTATAATAGTTTAACATTTTAAAAGAGCTAATTGAATCAAGAAGTTGTCAAAGTGGTCTCTTTTGAGTAGATTGATTGTGAAAAATGTTAAATATTTGTGTTTATTTTTATCCATACGAGTATTGATCAGTCCAAAAAAAGAGTAATTCTTTATCGGATTACATACACAGAAATGATGATAAACGTGTGATAATCATGAAGTTTTTTGTGTGTCAATAATCTAAAAATGAATTTGTTGTTGGACATGTTGTTTTATTATCGATGCTTGATAATCACAAATACTATAAAGTTAGTATTCATGCTTTTATAAGCCTTTATTTCTCCTTTTATTGCATTGACACATATATTATTCTTATCATTCACACAATTTTACTACATGCATATGATTTTTAATATTTGCGGCTGCAGAGTTGCATGCATGTAAGGCTGAGTAAATAATGTGGATCCATCTGAACCCGTCCGAACCGTAAAAACAATATGTTATTCGGGTGGTTTTATACGAGTCAGGTCTAAATGGATCACGAAATTCGGGTAAAAATGGGTTTGGGTGGTCGAATATGGATATTAAAATTTAAATCCGCGGATATCCAACCCGACCCGAATCACTTTTGTTTAACCTAATTAGTTCCCGCAGCCCATTTGTTGTCTTCCCCAACTTTCTTCCCTGTTAACCTAATCTATTGGGGTCGCCACAAGTCATTTCTTTTTCCCCCAACTTTCTCCCATGTTTCTCTCAAGCCAGTTGGTGGCCCTTAAGCCTTGCTTCGGATGCCATGGTGTTGCGACTTTATTGCTTTCGATGTCGGTTGTTGGTGCTTTTTGTCGAGTCATGTCCATTTGGTTCGTTTACGTGATTGTATGCTTTGGGTTTTTCGTTCATTATTTTGAGTTTTTCATTCATCTTGGCTGGACTTTACAACTTATGTCTCATCTTCTTTCAACTCCATTTTTTTATCTCTAAGATTCGGATAATCTAAATCCATCCAAATCAAACCGTTACTCCGATAACCTGAATCTGCCTAATCTGAGAAGTTAAACGGTCGGTTGTGGATTCAAAAATATCAAATTCAGATTGTACTGGATTGGACTTATTGAACCCAAATCTGACCCAACCCGACCAGTGCTCAGGCCTACATGCATGGGTTAGACCTTTGGTAGGAGAAGAAAATCAATGGCGAGGAAAGACTTATGGGTTGGAACTTCTAATAAAGAACATTTGTTCTCATCAACAACATCTGGTTATAATTAGGGATGTCAACAGGCGGGTAGGATACGATTAGTAGCTCTCCCGTACCCTACCCGCTGGATAAATATCCGCCTCATACCCCTACCTATATCCATGCGGGTATCCGTTATGCGGATACCCATATATTTTTTTTAATATCCACGGATATTCATGGGTACCCGTAGGTATCTAAAAAAAATTAACCATAAATCCAAATAAAAATACAATGCATAACCTTCATAAATTTCAAACAAAGTGAAAATAACTCGTTTAAATAATATTAAATGACAATTTACAAATAAATGAAATTTTTTTAAAACCAATTGATAAAAAATAACCCATTCAAAATCAATGTATTAATGTTTTAATAATTTTTTTAATTTAAGTTAGAGTATAGCAAGTACATGTATTCACTGGTACGGATATTATGATACCTATATATGCACCATTAATATGCGGGTATAAAAAAATATTTGTATCTGTTATCCGCGGATATCCATTTTTAAAATTCATTTCCTACTCGTTGCAGGTTTTATCCGCGAATATCCACAAATACAAAATTTTTTTACATCCCTAGTTATAATATTTAATAATAACTCATATTTTCTTGGTTTTAAAAATTCCAACATCCATACATAATAATATATATCTTTTTATTCATATTATTAGAATGCAATATAATTAAATATTATATATATATATATATATATATATATATATATATATATTGTACTCTCCGCGCGGTATCAGCTCGAACGCCAACTTCACAGGTTAATTGGATGCCCATCTAGCTCGGAAAGCTCAGAGAGCTCGGAAGGCTCGGCGAGCTCGGATTGGCATGCGTATTGGAGGCCCATTGGTAAGGCCCAGGCAATCTCAGAGAAAAGGGTGTATGAAATAAACAAATAAAGTAAATATCCTGGGATATTTGGGATAAACTACCTCCACTGTGCGGGATTTCAGGAAGATAGTGGGAACGAAACACGAGTTGGTTGGCAAAGAAAGTGGGAAATAAATAACGATTTTTGTTGAAAAAGGATATATACGCAGGCAAGAGGGAGATAAGGGGGGACGAGAGAAAAAATCACTATTTTGGTTTGGCCATCACTCCCAGACCGGAACATTGGCGCCCACCGTGGGGCAAGGTAAAACTAGCATCCCTGCCCACATAAAACGATATGGCGATAACTACTCCTGGAAACAATGGAGGAGACCGCCCACTATGGAACAGATGCTCTCCTTCCTATAGAGCTCGGAAATTCCCCGGCTCCGAGAGACGATGGTGAAGAAGGACTTCGCGCAAATTTAGATGTGGTGGAAGAAGTCCGCGAGTTGGCATGAATAACAAGTGAAGCTACAAAAAGGCGGGTAGAAAGACGGTGCAAACCTCAGTACGCTGAGGGCTATCTCGGTCCGACCTCGCTACGCGCTTGGTACAAACCTCAGTACGCTAAGGGCTATCTCGATCCGACCTCGCTACGCGCTTGGTACAAACCTCAGTACGCTGAGTGCTATCTCGGTCCGACCTCGCTACGCGCTTGGTACAAACCTCAGTACACTGAGGGCTATCTCGATCCGACCTCGTTACGCGCTAGGTAAAAAAAAACAAAAAACAACGCGGAGGGCTATCTTGATTCCATCACACTAGGTAGAACTTCCCGTTAAAAGAACAATCTGGATCCAAGCTTGGTTACGCTACTTATAACTTTTCTCAAATTTGTATATATCGCTTAATATGGCTATTAGATCTCGGTCCGACCTCATATATTTATTATTTTTTATCAAAGTTATATATATGCTTAAACGTGTTTAGTTGAGCTCAATCCTAGCTTATATATTTATTACCTTTTCTTAAAGTTATATATATGCTTGAATATGTCTAGTATAGCTCGGTCCGAGCTGCTATATTTATTTTTTTCTGAAGTTATATACGTATTGCTTATTAGGATCTTGGCCCGGGCTAATACATTTGTTACTTTTCTTACCTTTATTATCTTACATTTATTATGTATTATTTAAACATTTATATGTATATTTCTCAAGTCATATATATATTTGTCACATTTATATGTATTAAACATTACGTATATTTTTAACGTGAATTTGTCAAGTCATGTATATATATATTTGTTACTGTACCGTCCAGGGAATGGCCGACCCCAACATGCTCATTTGTATTCCGACTCGATAAATATTTATCATAAAACAACGAGTTTCAGTCACAGGCCGAGGTGAGAAGCATTTGGGCCGAGGTTGCCGAGGTGACAAGCAAATATCCCTGAATTTTAGGAATAACCACCCCCATGCGAGATTTCAGGAGAGAATAGTGAAGAAGTGGGTAGGTTGGTTAGCTAAAGATCTGACAGCAAGATAGCAGTTTTAAGACTCAAAGACCCTATATATACATGAAGGATGGGTGAAAGAAGGAGGAGATTCTAGGACGGCAAAGTTGATTCTCAGTTCTGATTCGGTCCTTAATTCCAGACCGGAACATTGGCGTCCACCGTGGGACCTCGGTAAAACAGATTCCCAGGCCTATCAACAAACAAAGCGATCACACGATGGCAAGAAAACCCTGATCCAGAGGCGAGAAATCACACTCGAGAAGACGTTCCACCAGAACCCATCACCAAGGAATTGATACAACCTCATCGACCATGAAAGCAGATTTGCATCACCGCCCCCATGTCGCCGTTCAACGACCACTACCACTGATGGAGTTTCGTCCACCGCAAAACGCGCCAGCAAACCCCAAATTGCGACACCAAAACACAAATCGATCACAAGCATGTGGACCATAAAATTTTCCCAACACTTCCAATCGTGTTGGCCATTCTTGATGCTTGTCAAACTACTTTTGAGACCTGTCACCGTCAACACAAATCCTCTTACACAGCAACCTTTGCAAAGTCTGCCCGGAGCTCGTTTTTTGGACGCCGAAGCCCACATTCACCATGGTCATAAGCATCAATTGTTGGGTCTTCGCTGCAGATCCTCTCGCCATTGCACCGCAAAATAGCTTTATGAACACTGCATCATTCTTCTCCGCTCCAACCACTACATGAGAGGAAGGGGCTTTGAATCAGTAGCAACAATAGTACTCACTGTAACACCTACTACAGCACCCACTTCATCGTCCATCTCAAATTCCGATGAACTTCGTCTGGTGGCGACGTCGACAGCTGGGGCTCCACACGACCAACATCGCACAACATCGGGGATGCCACTGTGACCATGGTCGAAGGCGAAGGGGCTTTAAACCAGTAGATTTTGTGTTCGGATGGATGGGAAGTTGAATCAGGAATTCGTGCAATCGACCAAATCCCTAAAACATCGTAGGGTTCGTGATCATGGCTGCGAAAATTAAGGGAAGTGGAGAAGAAAACGCAAAAAGAATCACGTGAAAGCCTCAACGCAGAGCGGTGGTAACGTATTACAAAATTTAAGATATTTAATATAATTTTAACAAATATAAATGCTTTAAATTAATAAGTTTTTTCACCCACCTTAAATATTTTATATTATTAAATGACTTGAATATTTTAGAGTAATTAATTACTTTAACAAACAATAATACGTTACGAAATTAAATATTTGGGTGAAATTTTATATAAATTATTATTTTCTAGTTAATTCCTTCTTTCACCTATAAAAATTATTTAATTAAAATTAAAATATTTATAACTTTTTTATTTTTTATTTTTTATTAGAAATGAATTTATTTCAAGATATATTATAATTCTTAATGAATGTACATGTTTTTTGATTACTAAATCTTGATTTGGTAGTTATGTTCAAAGTTCATTCTTCATATCAATTCGACAAACCTCGAGCTCGGCTCGGGGACGGTGCAAAACCGTTAAAACGACAAACCTCGAGCTCAACTCGAGGCCGACCTCGCTACGTGCGAGAGAATATCTCAGTACGCTGAGGACTAAACTCAGATCCGACCTCGCTACGTGCGAGAGAATATCTCAGTACTGAGGACTAAACTCAGATCCGACCTCGCTACGTGCGAGAGAATACCTCAGTACGCTGAGGACTAAACTCGGATCTGACCTCGCTACGCGCAAGAGAATACCTCAGTACGCTAAGGACTAAACTCAGATCCAACCTCGCTACGTGCGAGAGAATACCTCAGTACGCTGAGGACTAAATTCAGATTCGACCTCGCTACGTGTGAGAGAATATCTCAGAACGCTGAGGACTAAATTCGGATCCGACCTCGCTACGTGCGAGAGAATACCTCAGTATGCCGAGGATTAAACTCAGATCCGACCTCGCTACGTGTGAGAGAATACCTCAGTCGCTGAGGACTAAACTCAGATCCAACTTCGCTACGTGCGAGAAAAACTCAGTACGCTGAGGACTAAACTCGGATCCGACCTCGCTACGTGCGAGAAAATAACTCAGTACGCTGAGGACTAAACTCGGATTCGACCTTGCTACGTGCAAGAGAATACCTCAGTACGCTGAGGACTAAACTCAGATTCGACCTCGTTACGTGCGAGAGAATATCTCAGTACGCTGAGGACTAAACTCGGATCCGACCTCGCTATGTGCGAGAGAATACCTCAGTACGCTGAGGACTAAACTCGGATCTGACCTTGCTACGTGCGAGAATACCACAGTACGCTGAGGACTAAACTCTGATCCGACCTCGCTACGTGCGAGAAAATAACTCAGTACGCTGAGGACTAAACTCGGATTCGACCTCACTATGTGCGAGAGAATACCTCAGTACGCTGAGGACTAAACTCGGTTTCGACCTCGCTACAAGCGAGAGAATACCTTAGTACATTGAGGGCTAAATTTGGATCCAACCTCGCTACAAGCGTGAGAATACCACAGTACGTTGAGAGTTTTAGTAGACTGACCTCAACTCAATCAGTTTATCTTTTGTATGTCGAGGTCTCCCTCGGGCCGACCTCATCTTGATCGTTTAACTTATTTTATGTCAAGGTCTCCATCAAGCCGACTTCATATGTTGAGGTTTCCCTCAAGCCGACCTCAGCTTGATCGTTTTACTTATCTTATGTCAAGGTCTCCCTCGGACTGAGCTCAGCTTTATCATGTTATATATTTACTTGTCCTATACTAGAATATGTGGACGGTTTATGACAACCTCTCATTAGTTGAGGACTCAAGGTTGGAGGATTGTGTACCGTCCAGGGAATGGCCGACCCCAACATGCTCATTTGTATTCCGACTCGATAAATATTTATCATAAAACAACGAGTTTCAGTCACAGGCCGAGGTGAGAAGCATTTGGGCCGAGGTGACAAACAAATATCCCTGGATTTTAAGAATAACCACCCCCATGCGAGATTTCAGGAGAGAATAGTGGAGAAGTGGGTAGGTTGGTTAGCTAAAGATCTGATAGTAAGATAGCAGTTTTAAGACTCAAAGACCCTATATATACATGAAGGACGAGTGAAAGAAGGAGGAGATTCTAGGACGGCAAAGTTAATTCTCAATTCTGGTTCGGTTCTTAATTCCAGACCGGAACAGTTACATTTATATATTACGAATATTTTTTTAACATGTTTGTTATAATCTCGGCCCGAGCTCATCTATAGCATTCATTATTTGGCGAAAACCTTTCGTCTAATAACAGACTCTTATTTCTTTACATCCCTAAAGTGGTTCTGTTTTATGAAGCTTCAACCAATCATGATTCAGATCAGATAAACTAAGATATATTAACTACCATAAAAAATATCTCATGATAATAGAAAATATAGACTACCATAAAAATATCCCATGATAATAAGTATGCAAAATATAAAGGAGAGTAGAGGTTGCAACTTTTCACAGTGCCAACACTATGCAAAGTTGGAGGGCTATGTACTCTCCGCGCGGTATCAGCTCGGACGCCAACTTCATAGGTCAATTGGATGCCCATCTAGCTCGGAAAGCTCGGAGAGCTCGGAAGGCTCGGCGAGCTCGGATTGGCATGCGTATTGGAGGCCCATTGGTAAGGCCCAAGCAATCTCAGAAAAAAAGGGTGTATGAAATAAACAAATAAAGTAAATATCCCGGGATATTTGGGATAAACTACCTCCACTGTGCGGGATTTCAGGAAGATAGTGGGAACGAAACGCGAGTTAGTTGGCAAAGAAAGTGGGAAATAAATAATGGTTTTTGTTGAAAAAGGATATATACGCAGGCAAAAGGGAGATAAGGGGGACGAGAGAAAAAATCACTGTTTTGATTTGACCATCACTCCCAGACCGAAACATATATATATATATATATATATATATATATATATATATATATATATATATAACCATTATTTAGTTAAAAAAGTAAATAACTAGTTATATAGCATATTTATAATATTTAATTATGTTTCATTGTAATAGATATCAACAACTAAAAATAAGTTATAATAAACGATCAATTCAAATAATAATAAAATTCTTCTTATTCATTGGACATCTCTATCTAAATTTTACTTTTTCATCACTCCCATATTTATAAAAACAAATTAATAAAAGACTTAGTATCTAAAAGGATATAAATAAAAATGAAAATTAGAACTGTAATTTAGGAAAAGTGTGTCTTTAACGTCCAAAGTTGAAAAACGAAAACCGAAAGATATACAACCCTAAAAAAAGAGAAAATGTATAAAGACGATTCCTCTTCTCCTTTTTATCACCACCCATATATACCACTCCAAAATCAAAATCCTCTCTCCCTCTGTGAGTCTCTGCATTTTAGTAATGATGAATAGAAACGTAGTGGTCTACAACATCCGCAACAACACCTACAACCTATACGACGTCACTTTCGAAAATCACAACATCCACACCCTCGTCACCCACCACCCCTTCCAAGTCGAGAGGTGGCTCTCCAGCAACACCGGCCGTCGCCAGGACCTCATGGTGGGCCTGGACATTGAGTGGCGGCCTAACACTCAGCCCAACACGCAAAACCCCGTAGCCACCCTCCAACTCTGCGTGGGTCACGCTTGACTCGTCTTCCAGATTATCCATTCTCCTTACATTCCCCACTCTCTCGTTTCCTTCTTCCTAGACCCTAACGTTACTTTCTTCGGCGTTGGGATACGCGCTGACGCCAAGAAGCTTCTTCAAGACTATGGCCTCTACGTGGGGAACGTGTGTGAACTTCGTTCTCTGGCTGCGGATTTGCTTTGGCGTTACCCTCATCTGAAGCGGGCTGGGCTGAAGACTCTGTGCCGCCATGTTCTCGAAGTGGAGGTTGAGAAGCCGCTGAGTGTGACCAGGAGTTTCTGGGATACTCCCCAGCTCACCACCGAACAGGTTCAGTATGCTGTCATTGATGCCTTCCTCTCCTATGAGATTGGACGCGTGTTGAATGAACGCTCGTATCTGTAGCTCTCTTCTCCTATCGCTTCTCGCTGCCACCTTTGCGAGGTGAGTAGTAGCTTCTGTCATTTCTACCGTTGCTAGATGAGTAGCTTCTGCAGTTGCTGTCATTTCTTTTTGTTAACTTTGCTCGAGGTAATTAGCCTCTGCAGTTTCTGCATTTCTCGCTGTTACCTTCGCTAGCTTCTGCTCTATCTGTCATTTCTCACTGTTACTTTTGCGTGTTATGTTAGGTTTGCTTTTATGTTTCTTAATTGAGGACCTTCAATTACCTATGTCTGTGATTCTCTGATTCTCTGCTGTTTGCTATGATTCCACGGATTTTGTTGCTTATTTATTATGATTAATGTTTGACACTGGGTTTAATTGTGTTCATGGAAAACTTTGTGCAGATATTAGTTTTCCTTTTATGGTTTATTCGTTTTTTAACCACAAAACTATGGATTAATAGAATTTTAGTTTTTGTAACAGTCTAATCGAATCCAAAATCATTACAATGAATTTAATCACAATGCAATTTCTCTGATAGGTGTTATGGAGTTCAAAGTAAAGTTGTTTGGTATATCAAATTAATATTTGATTTGAAAGGGATTATATTTGTTTTAATATTGTTTGCATCTTAAATTTTGTCAATAAATTTTTTTAGAGAATTTAAAATATTTTATAATAAATATGTTGTTTAGATGAAAAATTTAACAAATTAAAATTTTAAAATTTAATCAAAATGATTGTTATGATTAAAATTTATTTAAATCAATAAGTTTTAAATTCTATCTAAAAATTTTATTAACAACGATCGTTTATAGTTGTTATAGAATTCAAAGTAAAGATGTTTGGTATACGAGATTTAATATTTTTACATTGCATTGTTTTGATATTTCATATTTTATATTTGTTTTAAAATATTTTATAATAAAATATGTTATTTATATATAAAAATTTCAAAGTTTTAAATTTTAAAATTTCATCAAAGTAGTTAGATTTAATAAAATTAAAAAACCTATATTTTATCTAAAATTTTTACTAACAAAACAATCATAATTAGAGGTAGAAAAGGGATAAGCCTAGGTCAACATGCAAGTCAAGGTGGCATTGACTACATTTGTCCAAAGTTCTCTTCCATGTAAAAGATTACAACAAAATTATTTCAAACGCAGTTTAAATATTGAGTGACGGAATTTGTGTGCTACAAATTCTTCTAGATATATTAGAGACCTAGCTTTTATATTAGAGACCCCTTTATAAAATATAATGCTATTAAGAAGTTTAGTTTCTTATTCTGTTTTTCTAATAGATTTTAATGTAAAGAGTGTGTTATAAAATATTCTTAACACTCTTCGATCAATATTTCAGAAGTCTATTAAGTGTTTGGTGTAAGTTACGAGTTAGCAATTTTAGTCAAGTGTAAAATCACTACTAAAGAATTATTCATTACTTGTGAATTTTTATGAAAATATGTTAGCAAGATATTCATGCATTTTTTTTTTTCGCATGTAATTCGATTGATATTTGATAAAAAAATGTAATTGGCAGAAAATATTTAGAAATTTTGTAGTAAAAGTTTTCTGCAATGAAATACTGCAAATTTTCTTATGTTAAATTATTTACAAAAATATAATTTAAAATTACCAGCAAATTTATTTATATATATGTCAATTATATCTTTTTCTTGCTAATAAATTTTTGTATAAAATATCTGTAAAATTTCTTATGTAAAGTTATTCGAAAAAAAAAGAATTTAAAATTTCCTGAAAATTTATATATCACTACTATAAATTTATGATTTAGCTATAAAATTTGTTGCCAAAATATTTTCTGAAAGCTTATCGTAAAAGATTTACTTATTATTATATGATCTTTTATTAAAAAAATTGACCTCCAGAAATTCAACATAAATTTTTTTGTATTTATTGCTATTTCTTTTACAAATTTAAATTAGTAAGAATATGTTAAATATATTTTAAATTTTAGCAGGAAACTACTGAGAAAAATATAAATTTCTTGTAGAATTTTACTAAATTTATTTTGTAAGAACTTGATATAAAAATTATATTGAATCTTTTTTTATTTAATAACTTTTTTCATAATTTAAATTCACAGCAAACTCTTTTCTTGGAAAATTTTCTACAAATTATATTTGCATGGAAGTTAGCATTATTATTTAAAATTTTGCGGGAAATTTTTTCCAAGTTTCTTGTACTCATAAATTTTAAAATTATTTACATCTCCCTCTTCTTCTCGTTATTGTGTTCTCACGCTCTGCTTTCGTGCTCTCAGCACTATGCTTTTGCGCTACTACTATCAACACTCTGCTCAAACTCTCTCTATTGCGTCCTTGTTATGGTTGATTGTTAGTGTTATGATTCTTATTAGGTACGTGAATGTTATTATGACCATACCAAAGCACACTTTGTTTCACGTGTGTGGGAGGGCCATGCCCCCCCCCCCCCCCCCCCCCCC
>Ga0214543_1007205_pt1 | contig 19268 bp, 25 predicted proteins | sample CNSS2metaG_FD_160094 | JGI IMG/M metagenome (GOLD analysis project Ga0214543, IMG submission 160094) | Root nodule microbial communities from cowpea collected in UCLA plant growth center, Los Angeles, California, USA - CNSS2 | ecosystem: Host-associated > Plants > Roots > Nodule | place: USA...
TTGAAGTATACCTGTCATATGGTTTAATGAGAAGAGTTGTTTATATATTTTTCTCTCTTGATTTTCTGTTCCTATATGGTATCAGGAGTTACATTACATACGATCCATTAAGACTCCGGAAATAAAATCTATTCCAGTCTTTTTGATCTTACATTGAGTGTTGCGAAATTGCGAGTCAGCCAAGAATGATTCTTCATATTGTGGTGTGGTTTCTTGAGCGAAACAAGAAGATAGAAGAACCTCCAAGTTTGATAAAAAAGAAATGGTTGGAATGGGTGGAATGATACAATGGGTGTTGCTAGATTTTTACGGCAAGATGTTTTGGTCAAGACCTTCAAAAAAATCTTCAACAAAATCTCAAAAGCAGCCATTGCCAAAGAAGAATGGGGAATTTTGGTCAAGACCTATGATGATGGTAATAAAATCAAGAAGGTAAGACTCCAATTTCTACTACGACAGTTTGAATTTCTGACTATGGAAGATAGTGAAACCACATTAGATTATTTTGATAAAATTCAAGAACGTGTTCATGCTATGGGATCTTGTTGAGATAACATCTCATATCAGCATCTCAGATCAGCAGGTTGTGGACAAGATTATGAGAACTTTACCTCCAAGGTTTGATCATGTAGTTGTTGCAATTGAAGAAACAAAAGATTAGAAGGTGAATGCTTCTTCCGGTGGAAGGAAGGAGCGGAAGTTTGATAAAAAGGTTGTGTGTTATAATTGCAAAAAATTTGGTCATTTTGCTCGACATTTCTAGGATGGATAAGGAGTAAAGAATTTATTTTTTTCAAAGACACTCAAAGAGTTACCTTTCATAGTCATCATTAACCCTTTCTGCAATAGTTGACCCAAGCTTAAGAGATTTGTGTTCAAACCTGGTGCATACAACACATATTCGAAATGACATCTCTGCCATGAGCTGCCTCATTTATACAAGCAAAGAATAAATCGAAAAACGAAGCAAATCTAGTACAAGATGATAATTCTGATTTGGAAGCGATAATGTTGATGGCTCAAACTGGCACTGATGTTGTGGATGAATCATCCTGTTATTTGGACTCCGGATGTTCAACACATATGACTAGTAGAAAAGATTAGTTTGTTCGTATAAATGACGCATCTCATGGAAGGATTCACTTTGCAGATGATAACAACTTGATTGCTAAGGGTAATGGCATATGGTTTAAAAGATTATGATGGCAGAGATGTCATTATCGAAGATGTGTTGTATGTACCAGGTTTGAACACAAGTCTCTTAAGCTTGGGTCAACTATTGCAGAAAGGGTTAATGATGACTATGAAAAGTAACTCTTTGAGTGTCTTTGATACGAACAAAAGGTTAGTTATACATTCAGATATTTATGGGCTAATATAGGTTGAAACCCCTGGTGGAAATAATTTCATCACATTCATCGATGATGTGACTAGGAAAATGAGGACTTATATGCTAAAAAGAAAGTGTGACTCTTTGGATGTGCTTAAAAGGTTTAAACGGCTTGCTAAGAAACAAAGTGGACACAATGTTCAAGTGTTGAGAACTGATGGAGAAGGAGAATACACATCAGTATAGATTTCCAAAGTCTCTGTGCAGATAAAGGGATATTAATAGATGAGGTAACACCCTTATACATGCCATAACATAATGGTACTGCTGAAAGGAGAAACAAAACCCTCCTAAACATGGTACACTGCATGTTAAAAAGTAAAAGTCTTCCACTCTTGCTAAGTTTGTAATATGTTACTAAAATAAGTTACTAACAATTGCCATCAGAAAGCATTATTGTTGAGGGCCTTAAGAGTGGAGAGATAATACACCAGCACTTGTGAAGAAAAATCCAAGATTGCCATTAATGTGTTCTCTACAAACCATGTTTCTTCATTTTGTTTAGATGAAATTTCTATCATTCTTGATTCTCTACTTTTATGTTGGTGTAAGGATCATCATATAGAATATCCTCCATGTTGATGTTTTTGTCTCTCACTACATGGACTCCCATGGCTTTAATCACTGAGGTCTCAAACACACCCTCATAGGTAGAGGTGTCAATTTGGCCCAGTCCACAGAGTTTGGCCCTGGCCCATGTGGGCTAGGGCTAAAAAAACCCACATTGAAAAAAAGCCCCCAACAAAGAAGCCCACAGGGCCAAAAACCCTACAAAAGCCCATGGGCCAGGGCCAACCCATGGGCTTTCATCTTCCACATGAAAAGTATATTATTTTTTAAAATATATTACTATCTGTGGGACAGGCCCAACGAATCAGACAAGCACGACGACCCGAATAGGTCTAACGACTCGGACCTGCCCGACGACCTCGACAAGAACGACGACTCGAACGGGCTCGATGATCCAAATGGGCCCAACAGCCCGAACGGGCCCGACGACCCAGACGGGCCCGAATACAGGACAAACCTGACAACACGGATGGGCCCGACAACCCGGATAGGCTCAACAACCTGTACGGGACAAACAATATGAACAGGCCCGACGACACAGATGGGCCCGATGATCCGAACAAGCCCAATGATCCAGACAGGCCCAACGACCCCAACGGGCCCGACAACCTGTATGGACCTGACGACCCAAACGGGCCCTACAACCCAGACGGGCCCTACGACCCGAACGGGCACGAAGACACGAACGGGCCCGACGAGCCGGACGGACACGACGAACCGAACGGGACCGACGACCTAGACAGGCCCGATGATCCAGAGATGTCCAACGACTCGAACGGGCCAGACAACTCGAACGGGTCGTCAGGCCCATCCGAGTTTTCGAGAGCGTTCGGGTCGTCGAGCCTGTTCAGGTCGTCGGGCTCGTTCGGGTCGTCGGGCTCGTTCGGGTCGTCGGGCCCATTCGATTCATCGGGCCCGTTCGGGTCGTCTGGCACGACTTGGTCATCGGGTCCGTCTAGGTCGTCGGGCCCGTTCGGGTCATCTGGCACGTTCGGGTCGTCGGGCCCATCTGGGTCGTCGTGCCCGTTCGGGTCGTTTGGCCCGTCAGGTCCGTCTGGGTCGTCGAGCCCATTTGGCTCGTTGGGCCCGTTAGGGTCGTCGGGCCCGTTCGGGTCGTCTGTGTTGCCGTCGGGGTCATCGGGCCCGTTCTAGTCGTCGGGCACGTTCGGGTCGTCTGGCACGTCTGGGACGTCGGGCCCGTTCGGGTCGTTGAGCTTGTCTGGATCATTTGGCCTGTTTGAGTCGTTGGGCCCATTCGGGTCGTCGGCCGTTTAGATCGTTGGGCTTGTCTGGGTCGTAGGGCCCATCTGGCTCATCTGGCCCGTCCGGGTTTTCGGGCCCGTTGGGTCATCGTGCCCGTCCATGTTGTCTGGCATGTCCAGGTTGTTAGACCCGTCCTGGTCGTCGGGCCCATCTTGGTCGTCTGCCCGTCTGGGTTTTTGGGCCCGTCCGTGTTGTTTAGCATGTCCGGGTTGTCAAGCCCGTCCTGGTCGTTGGGCTCATCTTGGTCGTCGGGTCTGTCCTTGTCATCGGGCCTGTCCCGGTCATTGGGCTCGTCCGGATTGTCGAGTCCGTCCGGGTCATCGGGCCCATTTGGGTCGCTCAACTTAATCTTTGATTGTGGCTTAATGTAGTATTATTTGGGGGGCTAACCCACATTAGCCCTAGCCCTAACCCACTAGAGAGGGGCTTTGGGGGCTGAGGCTTTCTTTTGGCCCCCTCATTTGGGGGCCCCCTAAAAGGGGGCTATATGAAGAGTGGGCCAGGGCTGGCCCATGGGCTAGGGGCCAAATTGACACCTCTACTCATAGGTAACCTCCACATGTTGAACCATTTCTGTTGCTTTGTCAATACTTCTCCATAACTCCCTTTCTGGTGTCTCATATGTGAAGGGTCCACCTTATAAAATAGGGGTATAACAAGTAGCCCTTTATTCTTGCAGTCAAGGATGGCTGCAAGTTCATCTAAGCAGAAGGAGGAAGAAGCATAGTTGTGAGAGAGCACAGTGATGGCAATCATAGACTCTTGAATTGCCTTCATTAGTGCTGGTGTTATTTTCTCTCCTCTCTCAAGCTTGTCATCATCGATGAAAGTGTGAATTCCCTTGTCACAAAGAGCTTTGTAAAGATTGCCAGTGAAACCATAACGCGTGTCTTCCCCTCTAAAGCTGAGGAACACATCATAGACGAATATTTCGGTGTGAATGTAATCTGTACTATCAATAATTGCTCTATATTAATTTTGTATAATATGAAGATGGAGACGACGGGTTATTAATTCTGTACTTATTAATTTATTTGATTGCAGCATAGACCAATTGATGAATACAGTTGAAGCCTGTGCAATTGATATACCTGGCCTGAAATGGTAACAATTTACTTCCTTCTTATTGGGGTTAGGAGTATTGTGATTATTAGGGTTTGTTGAAAAACAAAATTGGAGTAATCTAATGGCGTTGGTTCAGTGTAACAATGATTTGCTTTGCATGTGTATCTGTGTTGTGAGTTTTTATTGATGTAACTCGAACTTCTTTTCTTTCTTTCTTTTTATTTTTTAACAGTGCAAGCTTTTTCTAGTTCATTTACTGTGTTGACGATTTGGTGCAACAGCTTCATGTACATGGTTAAAATTCATCCTTCACATTCAGGTTGGGTTTTCGTCAATATGATTAGCACTATTGAAATTATGAATTTTTTTTTTTACTGAATCTGCACATATTCTTTCCTTCCTCGTGTTTGAAAATTGTTTGCGTTCGTGACATATTTCTTGTGGAGGAAGCTGAATTTTGAGCAAATATGGATCCTTTTGCCTTATGTTTTACTGAGATGCCATTTGTTCCCAATCTGTCCAGGTGAAGGAGATCACTTCATTTCATCACATTTATTGATAAGGTATGCGCTCCTGGTCATTTACTACATGGAAAAGCTTCTTCCCAAACGCCAAAATATTTTATTTATTCTTCGATAGTCTTTGATTTTAGATAAAAGTATTTAATTTCAACTTTTTTTCTTGATATACATGTTAATTAATGTTTTAAAAATTGAACATATATGTTGTACAAAGTTGACAAAGTATATATAAATAAAAACAAATAAATTAATTAGAAGTTATTTTTTTATGGAAACCTTCATGTTAAAATTAAATCTAAATTTGATTATTTCATTTTATGAAAAATTTATTGTTACTCGTACGACAGTTTTATAAATTAATTTAATTTTTCGCTTATGGATCTTATTTTTCTGGCAAATTTAAAACCATTCCATATGATGAGAGTTTTAAATAATGTCATAACTAAATTACACATGTATATATATTTAGACTACACAAGCTTGACATGGATGAAAACTTTATATAAAGTGTTGGAATTAACAAAGCAAATTGAAGGAGATGATTCCTTTAACCATTTTTCTTTATTTCAGCTCAGTTATTATTTTGTTTGGTTTAGAATAATGTAAACAATTCAAATGATAGCATGAAACACGTTTGACATTTTAAAAAATTTAACGTAATTGAGTTAAAAAATACTATATACATTTGTTTTTAAAATTTAGGAGCAAAAATTTATTAAAGTTTAGGATATGAATGAATTCCAGTTTCATGTCAAAGCTCAGGTAATAAAAACATGTTTAAACCCAATATAAATATATAAAATTTTTAGAAATATTAAACACATAATATAATATTATATATATATATATATATATATATATATATATAGATAGATATAGATAGATAGATAGATAGATAGATAGATAGATATATGAAGTACATTTTTAAGAGTACAAAATTACTCACACATAGAGATGGCAAATCAACCCGTCTCCGTGAGTATTATTCGAACCCGTCCTCGTTTTGATGGAAAATCTCCGCATTGACTAGGCATGGGTATGGGTATGAGGAATCCCCGACTTTTTTTATTGCGTATGGGGATGGGTATGGGGATGTATATATCCCCGCCATAATATCCATCCCCGCCATATCTCCATTTCCATTTAAATTATTAAAATTTTGACAATTAATTAAGTAACCATATATATATATATATATATATATATATATATATACTTTCTTTTTCTTTTTTCTTCTACTTATTTGGTTTGTATGAAACTCATTTGTATCCAATATATTTTTCATCTTATCATAAATCTTTATGTAATTATGTTAAAATGATGTATGTAATTAAAAATTTTTATGTCTCACATTTGAATATTTCTATTATTTTATAATATTTTTATTTATTATATATTTTCCTTTCACATGAGAATTTTTAATACTCTCAATTTAAGTGTTTAATAGCATAAACCTTTCATTTACATTTACAAGGTAATATAAAAAAATCTTTACTTATTATTAATAATTTTTGTTTCATTTAAACAACTCTTTTGTTTTACTAAAACATTTTTTGTTATTTCTCGACCAATTGAGTGTATATGTTGATATTTTGTCATGAATATTTTTTATCACCATCCAACATATATTGGAGTTCAAAAGATCCAAAATCTATGTCAAAGTTTTATTATTATGCTTATTATTTGTTCTTTGCGTCATTTTGATTAAGTGATGTATTATAACTTTTGTTAGTGTGTAAAAAAGACATTGATTAGAATTTAAGAAATTGAAGTAAACAAACATTTAAAATATATTTTAATTTAAATATTTATTTTTCTTTTATATTTTTTTAAAAATATTTTTAAATTTTATCAACTAGGTTTCTTTAATGTTTGCAAATTTAATAAATATTTTGGTTCTAATGAAATTTTATTTTGTATTCTAATCTAAAATGTAAACAATTATAATTTATTTCAAAGTATTTGATATTGAAGAAATAATCATCCTCTTAAATATTTGATAATATTATGTTTTTTTACCGTAATTTTTTATTAGTTTATAAAAAATTAATTAAAATTAATATTGAAGTAGTAAGAAAACGGGTATGGGTACTACATTATACCCGTTACCCGGTGGAGATGGGGATGAGACAAAAGTTTAATACCCGGTACGAGATTAACTTTTGTAATGTCATTCAAAAATTTAAATAAGTAAATTCCTCGTAAGGTATGTTCCCAAAGAAAAGTTAGAGGTTCACAATTTGGTTGATTAGAAAAATTAATAATTTAGATAACTAGATAGAAAAAAAAAACGCTTAAAACCAGAAAGATTGAAAGCACGAAGTCATGAAGGATTTTGGAAATATATGTTTTACAATGTAAACCCAAATAGAGTTGTGATGAGAGATGTAAATAAAATGAGAGCTAACATAAAGCGAAAGAAGAGAAGCTATAAAGGATAATCATATCTAATGTCCTCCATGCTCCTTCTTTCCGTTTTGACTACATGGATTCCCCTTCCTTCGATGAGTGAGGTGTCAAAAATACCTTGATACGTAACCTCTACATGCTTTCACTCTTCTTCTAAAGGCATTCCATCAGATCATTTTGGAAAGGTAACTGTTGGGAATAGTTCAAGTGTGAGTCAAAGTCCCACATTGGATAGAAAAGACAAAGTTAAACACTATATAAGAATAAAGATCCATATCAACATTGCCGTAAGGTTTTGGTGTAAAGTGGTGTCTAAGGTCTTATATGTGTAAGACTAATGTCATATAACCATATAGAACCACAATCTCTCAATGACCATAACCATAACATATGAAACATAACCTATCAGTAACACTCGTAGATCAAAGAGGTACACATGATCCAATTCCACAATCCCCTTTTGTCTCTCCAAATAATAACTATAATCATAAGAGCCTCGAAGTAGGCCGTTGATTAACACCATTGGTTTAACTAATTCTGCATATTCAGGCTGCTGTAAAGCCAAAATAAGAAGACAAACAACTTTGGTAGGAAATTTATTACGAAACCAGAAAGAAATTGAAGGTCCCCGACTTTGTTTATCGAACCAGCTTGGGATACTTCCTCCTGGAAAGATAAAATCAGTCTTTCCAGCCTCGTGAAGTTGCTGCTAGTCACAATTCATCAACAATATATTATCAAATCAAATTCATTAAAAACAAGACAAAAACCTGATTTAACAACATGCTTGAACTCGAGGAAGTCAATGATCTACAGTCTTTCGCCCTGAACTTTCTCAACTTTGGTGGAATCCCTCTAATTTCCTGTAGATACTTGCAATAACTCACATCAAGATCATCCAGGTGCTGAAATTCTTTGATGCACTCAGAAAGGAATGTGATATTAGTTCCCGATAGGTTTAAAGACGTAACTGTGGTCAACTGCGTGAAACCTGTTGAAAAAATATCATCATTCAGGTCACAATACACAACCCCAAACGAACGTAGATTTGATGATACCGTTGAGTCCACTTCTTCGCCATCTTTTGAATTTATCCATTTCCACTCCTTGCATCCAAAAACTCTAAAATGGGTCAATGCAGACGTCAAGACATTGCTATTTAACTGAAGAAAATGACATCCTGTCATTTCTAAGTATCGGAGTCCAGTAAGATTTTGAAATGAAACTGGCAACTAGGGGTGGGCATGGATTGGATTTTTAATGATCCAATTTACATCTATTTTAGATCCAAATAATTGGATTAGATTTTTGACCCAAATTCATACTTTTAGCAAAAGTAGTTTGGATTTTTTAAAAATCTAGATCCAAATATTTGGATCAAGATTTAAATCCAATACAAATACTTGGATCAAGTTCAAAATTCATAATCCATTTTTTATAAAAGAAATTTAAATTGAATTTTTTAAAACTTGTGTCATTAAGGCCCGACGACCCGGACGGGCCCGACGATCCGGACAACCCAGATGGGCCCGACGACCCGAACGGGCCGGACAACCCGGACGAGCCCGACAACACGAAAAGGCTCGACGACGCGAACGCGCCGGACGACACAAATGGGTCTGACGACCTAGACGGGCCAGACAGGCCAGACGACCCGGACAGACCTGTCCGAACAGTCGGGCCCAATCAGGTAGTCGGGCACGTTTGAGTCGTGGGGCTCGTCTGGGTCGTCGGGTATGTCAAGGTCGTCAGGACTGTCCGGTCATCGGACCCATCCGGGTTGTCGGGCATGTCCCGGTCGTCAGGCCCGTTTAGGTCGTCAGGCCCGTCCGAGTCGTAGGGAGCGTCTGGGTCGTAATTCCCGTCCGGGTTTTTGTTTCGTCGTGTCATCCAGGTCGTAAGGCCCGTGTAGGTCGTCAGGCTCGTTCGGGTCGTCAGGCCCGTCCGGGTCATCGGAACCCGTCTGGGTCGTCCGAGTTATCAGGTTCGTCCGGATCGTCGAGCCCATCCGAGTCGTCCGGCCCGTTCATGTCGTCATGCCCATCTGAGTCGTAAGGCCCGTGTAGGTCGTCGGGCCTGTCCGGGTCGCCCGACCCATCTAGGTCGTCCACCCCATTTGGGTCTTTGAGCCTGTTCGGTTCGTCGAGTCCGTCCGGGTCTTTGGGCCTGCTTGACCCGTTCGGGTCTTTGGGCTGCTTGACCTGTTTTCGTCATTGGTCTCGCCTGGTCCGTTCGGGTCTTCGGGTCCGCGTGACCCTTTCGGGTCTTTGGGTCTGCTTGACCCGTTTAGATCTTTGGGCCTGCTTGACCCGTTCGGTTCTTCAAGCCCGCTTGACCCATTCAGGTCATCGGGCCTGCTTGGCCCGTTCGGATCTTTGAACCTGCCTGGCTCGTTCGGGTCTTCGGGCCCACCTGGCTCATCAGGTCATTGGGCTCGCCTACCTCGTTCGGGTCATCAGGCTCACTCGAATTTTTCGGATTGTTGGGCCCATTCGGGTCATTGGGCCCGCCTAGCCCGTTCATATCTTTAGGCTCGCCCAACCTCTCATGGTCGTCGGACCTGCTCTATCCGTATAGGTCGTCGAGCAAGGTCCGTCCAAGTCTGAATTTAGCATAGTCCATCTCAACCTTTAGTCTAACCCAACTAAAAATTTAAATTGAAAATTTGGATTGGATTTTTTGGATTATCCAGATTTAAAAATCTTGATTTATAAAATGGATATCCAATCCATAAGATATATGAAATGTAAATTAGATTGAAATCCAGATCCATTAAATGGATTTTAAATAGATTGGATTTTTAATAAAATGGATTATAAATGGATTGGATTGGAGCAAAAGTGGATTGGATCAAGAAAATTAGATTTTTTGCCAACCCTTACTGGCAACTCCTTTATCATGGGAAGTCTAACCAAACGAAGTTTCTTTATTTTTCCCGTCTTTCCTAATATTTCTGGAAAATTATCAAGACTAAAACAGTCTGAAAGTTCTAGTTCTTCAAGAGAAGGCAAGTTGAGAGGTGGAAATCTCTTAAGCTCCGCGCACTCTTCCGCAATCAATATTTTAAGTTTAGTCAGAAAACCAACTGAGTCGTCTACTGAAATTAAACTCGCACATTCTTTAAAAGAAAGCTTTTCCAAATTTGGGAGATGACATACGTTAGGTATCTGTGTTCAAAGATTGCAGTAGTTAAAATTCAATTCGGTTAGATTCTCGAACTTCTGCAAAGAAAATAATGAGAACAAGAGATAAGAACATAATGAATAACTTGGAAGTGTATTTACAAATTTGATTTTCTTACACAAATGAGGTTATTGCCTTTTTTAAATACAAAAATAGGCAACTTTTAAGCAAATAACCAGTATGAGTACAACTTCAATAAGAAGTCGTATCACTACGACTTCAGGAAATTGAACAAACTTACAAAGAAGTCGTATCAAAGAATAGAGATTTAAGGACAATTAAAAAAACACCGAAGTTTTAGGAGGCAATAGAGACTTTAGTTCGTTTTCAAGTGATACTACTTCTTATTGCTGAAGTCGTCCGAGTTGAATTCTTCTATCTGTACTTTTTTTAAAAAGTTGCCTATTTTCGTAGGGAATTACCTCATATGTGTAAAAAAGCCTACAAATTTACAAGATGAGAAATATATTCAGTAAACTTGCCTTTGATGAGCTAGGGAATTTAAATGACGTAAAATCACTGTCAGGTAACTTGCATATCAAAAGTTTGTTCGGATCAAAATTTGATGGAAAACAATTTGAAGGGTATGCATGCCATTCCAATACTCTCAAACTTTGTGGAAAACAATTGGGACCTGTAGAAATTTTGCAATTTCTAATAATAAGTGCTTTAAGGTTTTTCATATTTCCAAAGGCGTTTCCATTCCAATCCAGTGTTTCTACTTCCTTATATATCGAGATATCAAGACATAGAATCTCAATCATGCTACCTGTTAATGCAAAGAAACACACATATCAACTAGTTTTGTGTAACAAATCCAGAGAAATTGCAAATCATCTAGACAAAAATAACTAGGATGGAGATATATGATTAAAAAGAAACATATATCAATTTGAGAAACAACACCAATCATCCATGAGTCTCACTTACTGTGTTTTCCTTTAAAACTTGAATTATAACTTTAGGTAACGATATTCTTCTGCGCTTCCCTGACCCTTTAGGTGATTCTTGCCGGTCAATTTGTCTACCCATCTCCTCAATCAGGTCGTGTATTTCAACTCTACTCCACCAACCAATCTTTATGAGAGATTTGTTAACCAACACACCAATATGATGTTTCATACAATCATCATAAATAGCTCCAAGAATATCTTCTACCTCTCTTAATGCATATCCTTTGAAGCAACAAGCTATGTCAAGAAAAACACTCTTCTCTTCTCTCTCCAGACCCTCAAAGCTTACTTTAAGTATCTCTATGATTTGATTGTTAGGAATTCTTTTATATTGATTGATAGCAGATTTCCACTGTTCCACACTTTTTCCAGCCAAGTTGGAACCTATTACTTCCAAAGCCAATGGAAGGCCAGAAGCATAAGTTACTGCATGATTCAATACCTCCACGTAACTTGCATCAACCTGTTCAGTTTTGAAAGCTTTCCTTGTAAGCAACTGAAGAGCATCATCTTTGTTCAATGGATTGACCTCATATGTTTCTTTGACATGATGAGATGCAAGCGCTTGTGTATCTCGAGTTGTGATGACGACCCTGCTGCCGGGACCAAACCAATCAGGGCTTCCAGCCAGTGCCTGTAACTGCTCGCACTTGTCAACATCATCAAGAATCAATTGAACCTTCTTTTTCTGCAACTTTCGTTGTATCATTGAAATTCCTTCGTGCTTACTTGCTAACTTGATGTCCTTCTCTCCAAGTATTTTTGAGAGAAGAATGCTTTGGAGGTGTTCCAGCCCATCCTTGTTTGATTTCTCGCACGTTTCCAAGAAAACAAGAACCATCAAAACAGCCAGCAATCAAATTATAAAGTGCTAAAGCTAGTGTCGTTTTTCCAACACCGCCCATTCCATGGATCCCTATCATGTGGAATCCATCACCAGATTCAACATTTAGAAGCTTCCTTAGTCGAAGCACTTGTGGGCCTAGTCCAACAGTGTAATCCGCATGTAAATGAGCAGGATTAATCTTTTGGCAGACCTGGTCCACAACACTCCCAATAAACTTGTATTCGTACCCATCACTATTTCAAACAAAAAGGTTTAGTGAAACTAAAATTGTTATGAAATCAGAAAACGTTAAAGAACTGTAACACCAAAATAAAACAGACAAAATAAATACCAGCACCAATCCTTTTTACTTTATCACTAACTAACTGTTAAAGGTTTATCATTAAATCGAATTTGACAAGACAAAGGAAACAGAAAATAAAATCCTAAAGTATTTAGAAAAGTCCCAGTCAAATATTGAGGCATTTTGTCCATGTCTTAATACTTGAAATTTGTATGGTCAAGGTTACCAAGAATTTTAACGTTAAATCATAAGAGAAGTAAAACATAATCCAAGAAAAATTGTGAAGTAAAAAGATTGGTAAGGTGGTGTACCCGTCTTTGAAATGATAGCCAGACAAATCAGCTACTTGACGCAGAGCCATCTTCCATTTCTGCACCTTCTCCACATCTTCAAACCTTCTCTGACGCTTTGTCAATGCCTCTCCATAACTCTCTTTCTGGTGTCTCACGTCTGAAGGATCCACCTTATAAAATACTGGTATAACAAGTAGTCCTTTATTCTTGCAGTCAAGGATTACTACAAGTTCATCCAAGCAGAAGGAGGAAGAAGCATAGTTGTGAGAGAGCACAACGATGGCAATCCTAGACTCTTCAATTGCCTTTCGAAGTGATGGTGTGATTTCCTCTCCGCTCTGAAGCTCCTCATCATCGATGAAAGTGTAAATTCCTCTGACACACAGAGCTTTGTAGAGATTGCCGGTGAAACCATGACGCGTGTCTTCCCCTCTAAAGCTGAGGAACACGTCATATGTGAATGCAGGAGAATTTTGAATCGCCATTGGAACAAAATTTAGAGTGATAATGGTGTGAGCGTGTTGGAACTGTAAGGGGAATGAAATGAAACTTCGTATAAATATGAAATTAGAAGAGGAAAAGGTAAGGTAGAGTGAAGTAGCAAACAGCAAGTAGTCAACACAATAATGCTCAACTTATGGTCATCTTATACAGATAATTAATATACTAAAAACTCACATAATTAACTAAGTTGGTTGCTTTACTTCATTTTCACTCCGTTAATTCTATCTATCCAAACCGTTCAGTTTAAATTTATTTGTTTTATTAATTTGAATTTCTTTAATCCAAATTTGTTCATAATGGTTTTAAAATATTTTTTTTGCACTATCTCTTACTTATATATAGAATAACTGTTTCTTTGTCACATTTATTATTTACTATTGGCTTTTTAGTTTTGTTCTCAATCTTAATTTTTCTTTTCTTTTTTACTTACGTACTATAAAAATATTACACATTTATTATGACACTGTTTATAATTACTTTTCTATCAATTTAAAACTCAATCTACCGAATAATATTTTAGAAAATAAAAAATAGTTTATCTGGACTATAAATATGGGTATATAATACTAATCAAACTAAAAATCCATTCATCACTGTCTCTGTAATCAATTTCCATCTTTGTGGGTGAGAAAACAGAGTTGTTGAATAAAAATGTTGAATTCGACTACGGCAAGTACACGTTAAACAAATAGCAGGAGCACTGAAGCTTGAGTCCATGTTCTGATGTTCATGCTAACATATAATCATTTTTCAAACTTTGACAAATTAAAGTAAGATTTAATAAAAGCCTCTTGTCATTGCTTGTAAACTTTGTGTGGAACTTTTTCCACTCTTTTTTATGAAATACTAGAATGTGATTCAAATAGCATATGAATTACGGGTTATTATTTGAATTTGTTTTAGTGAGTCTTCTACAAATAACCCTTGAGTCTCATTATTTGTAATTTTGTTCGGTGAATAACAAGATTTTTCTCTCTTTCAAGAAAAACAATTTTTTCTTCTTCCTCCAAAGCATCGAAACTTACTTTCAGTATCTATAGGATTTTATTGTTTGGAATAACAACATCAACAAGAGATGAATCAAGTTTTTTCACAAGTTGTGTTCTACACACCTGCATAGTGTACCACATTTAAGTCCTTAAGAATAGTGTCCATTTACATATCTGTTAATCATTTTGTTCGTCTTTTCAGACAGCTTTTACTACATCTTAACTGTTTACTTCTAATTGTAAGGATGATGAGGCTAGTTGTTACTATGAATAATTTGATCAGAAAGGACAAAGACTTTAAACCAGTTAAATATTGTAACTGTACTCTTTAACTTTTTCCCATAACACTAGATTGGCTAGTTTTTTAGCATTTTTATTTAGTATGTTTGAAAATTTTGTATAAGGAGAATGGTTACCATGATGCTAATTCACTCTTGAGTCGGAACACAAATAGTTTTTGTGTTTAATTGTATCGCTATCTTTCAGATGATGTCTTTGTATTGCATGACATCTTGTTTGTTTTAAACTAACAAATGAATTTCATAATTAGCTTTTCATAACTAGAACTCGTTAAATGTGGAGTAAAAATGTTATTTACTAGAACATCCAGCTACTATTCATAGCTGAAACCAGAAATTTATCCTTTTTTGTCGTTTGTTAGGTAACTTTGTTCTTTCTCAAACGTAGAATAATTCAAGTGTGATTCAAAGTTCCACATTAGACAGAAAAGACAAAGTTAACTCATCGGCTTAAAGACTCAAAACCCAATTGCTGAGCATTAAGCGAACTAGATAACCTTGCACTATAACAATTCAATCCGGATATTTTTTCATTTCTTTTTTCTAAATCCTTTTAAATTTCCTGTCCAATTTGAATTGATTCCTATTTCAGCGTTTTATAATATGCGTCATTCTTTTGTCTCACATCCACAAACTAATTCTTCAATGTTATTATCATCAACATATAATCCCTTCTTAGCTGCATCTGCCTTATCGATTATATTTTGTTTATTAAATTTTAGCATCATTTTTCTATTGGGTTAGCAACCATCTTTAGTTGTCCTGTTTTTTTTTCTTGGTCTCGTAGTATATCCTTGGCTTCCCTCTTTCTGAGCACTTTCTCCTCACCATTTACCCTATTAGCTTGATAATAAGTCCATTCAACAAAGAAAATTAATCATAATAATGAAGGAAGAAAACAATGACACAACATTCTTTACCTGCTTCACTAGTTTACATTAAATTCAGGCTTTCCATTTCGGATTCAATAAAAGTATTCATCATGTGCCACAATCGATCACTCTGTTTCTAATACTTCTCTTCTCTTCTTCAATTTCTACAGATCAAAATAATAAGTATATATAAAATGAGTTACCATGATATAAAGTAGGACACTGGATAATTTACCTTTGACACTAATTGTATCACTTATAAACTTTAACTCCATCGAACTTCACACTATCCTAAAACTATACACCGTTTATGTTGCACAAATACAGTGTGTGAATCTTGCGAGTTCCCTTATGTTTTCCATATTTTCCTTATATTTATTGAGAGCTATCAAGATGTAACAGCACGAAAGATGGAGGTTTTCAACAGAGGTCAACTTGACCAGTCGAAAATTTCTTAGCTTGGTGCAACCAAAAGCACTCATTATTTTAACCATGTAACTAAATTCTGACACTGTTCAAATGAAAGTTTCTCCACACCTGCTAACCAGATATGTTAGATAATCTTGGTTAAAAATTTGCATTTGAAAATTTAAAAATCTTAGATTCACCAACTTCTGCAAAGAAAGAGGAAAGAAAGAAGAATTGAAGGAATAATCTTACTGTGAATTTATCAATTTACAAGATAAAATATATTGGGAGATTGAAAACACAAAGTCATGAACGATTGAAGAAATCAAAAAATATATTTTTTACAGTATTAACCCAAATAAAGTTGTCATAGTTGGGTTGGGTAGGCCATGAGACTTATAAATAAAATGAGAGTTAACAAAAAGCGAGAAAAGAAAGGAAGAAAAGTTATAAAGAAGTTGCATGGCGACACTTTTGTGGTGGTGTTAGGATCATCATATCTAATGTCCTCCATGCCCCTTCTTTCCGATTTGACTACATGGATTCCCATTGCTTTGATGAGTGAGGTATCAAACAAACCTTGGTATGTAATCTCCACATGCTTCCACTCCTTTTCTGAAGCCATTTTAATCAGATCTTCACGGAACGGTAACACATGCAGATCAAAGAGCTGCATATGATCCAATTCCAGCATCCCCACATGCTTGTGATCAAAGGTATTTTCTTGAAGTTTGCCGTTGATTAACAACACGGGTCTTAGCAATTGTATGGTGGTAACATCAAGTACAGGTGCAATAAGAAGACAAAGAACTTTGGCAGGAAATTTATCACGAAACCAGAAAGAAATCGAAGGTCCCCTGCATTCTTTGTCCAACCACCTTGGGATACTTCCTCCTGAAAAGATGAAATTAGTCTCTCCAGCCTCGTGAAATTGCTGCTAGTCACAATTCATCAACAATTCATTAAACCAATTATATATATTATGAAATAAAACTCATTAAAAACAAGGCAAAACCTGATTTAACAACATGCTTGAACCCAAGGAAGTCAATGATGTACACTCTATCGCCCTGAAAAATTTCAAGTTTGGTGGAACCCCTCTAATTTCCTCTAGACGCTTGCAGTAACTCACATCAAGATCATCCAGGTGGTGAAATTCTCTGATGCACTCAGGAAGGAGTGTGATATTAGATTCCGTTAGGCATAAATACCTCACGTTAGTCAACTGCGTGAAACCTGCTGAAAAAAAATCATCATTCAGGTTGCAAGACGGTAACCAAAACCCACGTAGATTTGAAGATACCGTTGTGTCCACTTCACCATCTTTTGAATTTACCCATTTCCACTCCTTGCATTTTTTAACGCCAAAATCAACCAATTCAGGCGTCAAGACACTGCTATTTAACTCATCAACATCACATTCCATGTATAACTCTTGGAGCCCAGTAAGATTTTGAAATGAAACTGGCAACTCTTTTGATGGTAAGTTCATACAAACGAATTCTCCTTATGTTTCCCATCTTTCCTAATATTTCTGGAAAATTCTCAAGACTTGAACAGTATGAAAGTTTAAGTTTTTTAAGAGAGGGCAAGTTGAGAGGTGGAAATCTCCTAAGCTTCTTGCAGTGTTGCGAACTCAATAATTTAAGTTTAGTCATAAAACCAACTGAGTCGTCAATTGCAAATAAACTCTCACAACATTCAAAAGAAAGCTTTTCCAAATTTGGGAGATCAGATACGTCAGGTATCCGTGTTAAAAGTTGGCAGTAGTCAAAATTCAAGTCGGTTAGATTCTCGAACTTCTGCCAAGAAAATAATGGAAAAAAGAAATAAGAATATAATAAGTAAATTTGAAGTGTGTTTACAAATTTACAAGATAAGGAATATATTCTTTAAACCTGCCTTCGATGAGCCAAGCATTCCAAATGATGTAAAACGACTCTTAGGTAACTTGCATGTCAAAAGTTTGTTGGGATCAAAATTTGATGGTAAACAATCTGAAGGGTATGCATGCCATTCCAGTACTTTCAAACTTTCTGGAAAACAATTGGGACCTCTGGAAAATATATCATCCATGAATTTCACTTACTGTGTTGTCCTTTATAACTTCCATGATATCTTTAGGTAACCATAATCTCCTGCGCTTTCCTGGCTCTTTCGGTGATTCTTTCTGGTCAATTTGCCTACCCATGTCCTTAATCAAGTCGTGCAATTCAACTGTTCGACGCCGACTAACCTTTATGAGAGATTTTTCAACCAGCACACTAATATGATGTTTCATGCAGTCATCATAAGCAGCACGAAGCATAATCTCAACCTCTGTCATTTTATATCCTTTGAAGCAACAAGCCATGTCAAGAAAAACACCCTTCTCCTCTTCCTCCAAAGCATCAAAGCTTACCTTAAGTATCTTAGGATTTGATTGTTAGGAATTCTTTTATATTGATTGATAGCAGATTTCCACTCTTCTACACTTTTTGCAAACAGGTTAGAGCCAATTACCTCTAAAGCCAATGGAAAGCCAGAAGCATAACATACTAGATGATTTAAGACCTCCACGTAACTTGGATCAACTTGTTCCCTTTTGAAAGCTTTCCATGTAAGCAACTGAAGACCATCATCTTTGTTCAATGTCTTGACACTATACGTTCTTTTGACCTGATGAGATGCAAGCAGTTGTGTATCTCGAGTTGTGATGATGACCCTGCTGCCGGGACCAAACCAATCAGGGCTTCCAGCCAGTGCCTGTAACTGCTCGCACCTGTCAACGTCATCAAGAATCAACAGAACCTTCTTTCGCTGCAACCTTTGTTGTATTATTAAAATTCCTTCATGTTTACTTGTTAAGTTGATGTCCTTCGCTCCAAGTAGGTTTGAAAGAAGAATGCTTTGGAGGTATTACAGCCCATGCTTTTTTGATTTCTCTCTCACGTTTTGAAGAAAACAAGAACCATCAAAACAGTCAGCAATCAAATTATAAAGTGCTAAAGCGAGTGTTGTTTTTCCTACGCCACCCTTTCCATGGATCCCTATCATGTGGAATCCTTCACCACATTCAACGTTTAGAATCTTTCTTAGTTCTAGCACTTGTGGCCCTAGTCCAACAGGGTAATCCGCAACATGTAAACGAGCAGGATTAATCTTGTGGCAGACCCAGTCCACAACACTCCCAATAAACTTGAATTCGTATCCATCACTATTTCAAACAAAAAGGTTTAATGAGTCTAAAATTGTTACAAAATCAGAAAACTATATAGAGCTGTAAAACCAAAATAAAACAGAAAAGAGTGTTGTTTGTGAAGTTGCAATGAAAAGAGCGAAAAAACAGTAAACTTCAATTTTGTGAGTGTAGCTTGTGTGGTACAAAATGTTTCTCTTTTATTATTACACAGATGTGTAAATCTGCACAAAAAAAATAC
>Ga0214543_1007208_pt1 | contig 19268 bp, 9 predicted proteins | sample CNSS2metaG_FD_160094 | JGI IMG/M metagenome (GOLD analysis project Ga0214543, IMG submission 160094) | Root nodule microbial communities from cowpea collected in UCLA plant growth center, Los Angeles, California, USA - CNSS2 | ecosystem: Host-associated > Plants > Roots > Nodule | place: USA...
ATGATGTATTATAACTTTTATTAGTGTATAAAAAAAGATTTATTAGAATTTAAAAGATTGAAGTAAACAAACATTTAAAATATATTTTAATTTGAATATTTGTTTTTCTTTTATATTTTTTTAAAAAATATTTTTAAATTTTATCAATTATGTTTCATTAATATTTGCAAATTTAATAATTGTTTTAGCTCTCATGAAATTTTATTTGGTATTATTATATAAAATGTAAACAATTATAATTTATTTTAAAGTATTTGATATGGAATAAACAATCATCATTCTAACATTGAATATTTGATAATATTATGTTTCCTTTATCATAAAATTTTTATTATTTTATAAAAATGAATTAAAATTAATATTGAAGTAGTAAGAAAATGGGTATGGGTATGGGTATGGGTACGAGATTATACCCGTTACCAGGTGGAGATGGGGATGGGTCAAAAGTTTAATACCCGTTGGGTTTGGGTATGGGGATGAGGATGAATTTTTTTTACGGGGATAGGTATGGGATAACGAAACCCGTGCCCGCCTCGCCCCGTTGCCATCCCTAAATACAAGTTTGTAATCAAGTTTAAAAAGCAATTGGGTCATGATTAAAAAAACCCTAATCATGGGCCCATGTCAAAAACTATAAATAGGAGTCCAAAGTAAGTTGGTGAGGACTTTTACTTCACATTTATTACAGCATTAATTGCACTTACCCGAACTAACTTGAACTAACTTAACCATCGAAACCTTGTAGACAGGTACCCCAATCGTCTGAACAACCGAACAGGTGGAAGCGAGAAGAATTCGTTTAAGAAAATTGTAAAGACAAATCAAATGTTTGAGATAGGTGCTTGGTCCCTATACCCGAAACAACTTTTATTCTCTTCTCTTTAATTTTATCCACACCAACACAACAACAAGAGTTCTCAGAGAAGTTGTTGATTCGTGATTTCTATTTTTCTAAATATAGTTATCAATTGATTTGTATTTTCTCCTTTTACTTTTTCTAGTTATTAAATTATAAGATGAAATTCAATTTCATCTTTATCTTACACATTAAAATTTATTTAAAAATAAGTTGATGTAGTCTTCGTCATTAAACAACCTTAAGAATTTGTTAACGTAACAGTGTTACCATATATGTGTATTTGTGTATACTTGCATGTTGTCATGTGTATGTTCACATTAGTGTACACATGTGATAATACGTGTACATACAAGTAATAATGTTTTTTATTATATTAACAAATTATTAAAAATATTTGATCACAATGACTACATTCATTCATTAGTAAAGTTTAAAAATAAAAATAATTCAAAATTTGGATTATAAAATCCAATTTTACATGAAATTTTAAAAATTAAAAATATATTTAATCTTTTAAAAATATTGTAAACATTTTACTTTTTTTAATATGTATATATATAAAATATTACACACCTTGTTCTTTTCAAAATAATTAATAAAATTTACTCCAATGGACTTAATTTAAGTTTAAATATGTTAAATAATAGTTAAAATTAAAATAAAACAATAAATAAATAATGTACATGTTCATATGTAAAACAATAAAAGTTATTATAAAAAATATTTTTTAATTCAATAAAACAAAACAGAATGATGTAAATATCTCTCTTTCTCTCTTTATATATTTTATTGAATTTTATATATATATATATATATTATTGTTAATAGATTTGTTTCTACAGTTAATTGTAAAATAAGGTATACAATTTCATTTTAATATTATTCTTTGAAATGGAACTAAACTTATTCGTTCGGAAACGGAGACATGTCATAAAAGATTTCAGGATAATTGACTTATAATGGTTTATCACAAAACCATGATTACGTATTTTTTAAAAATCTTTATTTTTTGTATAGTATAAATGTGGAATACAAGTAGTAAAGTTAAATGAAATAAAATTATAATAAAAAATGAATATAATTTTATTTTTATTAAAATTATTATTTATAAAGGTCAGATATTGGTTTATTATTATCCGTTTTAATTTTTATATATTGTTTCCACTGTTTTAACTTTGAATGTGTATAATTATATTTATCTCAGGTAATTACGAATCTTCTCGAGGTCAAAAAGATGAAACCAATAGTCAAATGTCAAGTTTGACTCAGTTACGTGATGAGCTAGTGTTCCCTAAACACTTAACAGATCACGCAATTATGTAGTAAAACATAGATGGTAAATAAAATTATTGGTCTTCGCAATTAATTAATAATGTAGATTAAGTTATGTAATATGATTATGTACGAATATTAAATTCATTAATTGTAAAAAAGTTATCTCTTCTGATAACCCATTTATAACTTTATTTGTTTTGGGTTATTTTTTGACACTTAATTATAAGGTAAAAAAAAACATATTTATACCTTATTATTATTATTATTTTACAAACGATATGCAGAATCGTACCCAATTACAGTTTTTGTTACGTTGTTAGATTCTTAATTATTATTTAATCAAGAATTAAGGAAGTGATTAAGTGTATCTTTCAGAGAAAAGAAAGAAGAGAGTTAACGGTGGAAGGAATAGAAAGAAAAAGCGTAATTGGGAGCTGAAAGGAAGAGAAAGGGTGAGTCTGAAAATCAGAGAGAGGGGTTAAAAGGTAGCGTAAATGGTAATTAGGTGGAAATGAGATTTAAAAATGAGATTTAAAAAAGGGATAAAAGCGGGGAGAATCGAGTTCAATTGAATTGGAAAGTGCAGAATCAGATCTGGTGGCTGTCCCTCAGCGATGGCCAAAGCGTTGATATTCGTCTACATAGTCGTCGCGGCGGTGCTGCTCTTGTTTCTCTCCCATTCCCCCAGGACGTTCTCCGGCCACCGCCACCGCCGCCTCAAGCTCCGCTCCAACTACACCCTCGCACCGTCGCGCCACCACGCTGTGCCCTTCGACCCCTTGGTGGCTGAGCTGGAGCGCCACCGGGAGGACAAGGAGTGGGAGAAGCAGTTAATCCACCAGAAACACCCGGAGCTGGACCCAGACCCGGACTCGGCACCGGCCCACGAGTCCCAGCCCGAGTGGGAGGACTTCATGGACGCTGAGGATTACCTGAATGACGAAGACAAGTTTAATGTGACCAACAGGTTGATACTCTTGTTCCCCAAGATCGACGTGGACCCCGCCGATTGGTTCGTCACCGAGCACGAGTTGACTCAGTGGAACCTCTACCAGGCACAGCGCGAGGTCCTGCATCGCACCCAGAGGGAGATGGAGCTTCACGACAAGAATCATGATGGCTTTGTTTCCTTCTCCGAGTACGATCCTCCCAGTTGGGCTCAAAATGCAGGCCTGTCCCCTCTTCCAGCTTTTAGATCCGAGTAACACTACTATAATCGACTAATGTAGTTGCGTGCTATGGACTTGAACTTGAGATCGCCGTGCGTTTAGATAGCGATGATTATTTGATCATTGTGACTGTGTATTGAATGTTGTGTTTTTTAATTTTTGCCAGATAATGAGTCTTTCGGTTATGACATCGGTTGGTGGAAAGAAGAGCATTTTAATGCATCGGATGCTGACGGAGATGGTGTTCTAAACTTGACTGAATTCAACGAGTGAGGCCTATACTACTTCCTAGGAAGCTGTTTGTTTAAACCCATGATGATCCTTTCCTCTTTTCCTTATTTTTACTTTTTGGTTTTCCTAGCTTTCTGCACCCGGCGGACAGCAAAAACCCTAAGCTTCATCAGTGGTTGTGCAAGGAGGAAGTCAGGTAACTCAAATATCAGAAGAAGTCTATATGAAGGCTCAATATATCAGTATTGAAATTGCGGGGTTTTGAGTTATAGCTTAGGTGTAGAGAGAGAATAGAAACTTTGGGTGATATTTTCCTGTGTTGTGAATTCTTGATGTGTTAAGAGGGTGATGCAAAACATAAAACACGAATAATTATTTATACTAATACTAGATGGTAATCCTAACTAAATAAGGAAAGAAATCATGGGATGATAAAGAAACTTATAAACCAATCCTCTAAGATACACTAGATCATTCTAATGTACAATCAAGATAATATGTGCTGAATATTGTTATAATTGTCCTTGTCTACATGTAGCTCATTATGGTTTAAAAATCCTTTAAGGAAAAAGAAAATATGTAAATAGCGCTCTACCAAATGAAAAGGCAAATGAAGGATGCTTGAGATATTGGAGTGTTGCACTACCAAGGAAGGAATTCATCACCACATGGCTTATTAGTGGAATATGAAAAATCACCATCGATGAGGATAACAATAGGAGGCTCACATGAATCACAATCAATTTCTTACTAGTTTATTATTGTATGTCTCGTTGGAGAAAATAAGTCACTGGAATAAATGTCTGGAAAAACGAACACCATGACCCCATTGGTTGGAGACAAGGCGAGTGCAATCTGGATAGGAGACAGGTGGGGGCTAGATTGCTTTTGGGAGAAAACCTTAGTGTTATTGATAGTGTATAGTGGAAATGGTGGAAAGCCAAAATTTTGCTACATCATATAGCAAATAGTTTCAGGAAAAAAAGAAGCGAAAGTCATATAGCAGTTGAAATAAATCAATTAAAAGATTATAAAAAAAAAAGTTGCATGTGAATGAAAGGTTGCACAATAGTTGGTATAATATTGAATCAAAAGTCAATTGTTCATGGAAACATTAAAAAGAAGTTATATGTTAAAGATAAAATATTTGTTCATTTTACTTTGCCTGTTCCTCTTCCTCTTCCTCCGTATAATCATCATTCTCATTGTCAGATAGTGAGGCATATCCTTCTATTTCTTCTCCTTCTTAGTCCTCAAAATCTATACTAAGGTTGCAGCATCTTCAACTACTCTACTTTCCAGAGGTGATAGGAGGATGCAGGAGGAGATGAAAAACATTTATGGAGGAGTATAGAAGTCCTTCCTTGCATGAATAATGTTTCCGTAACATGTATAGGAGAGGTTTAAGACTTTCTATGTGAGTGGGACATTATTGGTACTGGGAAAAAAGCCACGGGTAGTCCCATATCTAAACTATGATCCCACTTCTCAGTCTCAAAACCATCACAGCTGCGTTAGCATGATTTTTTAGGGAAGTTGCACCACAGTGCAATAGCGGATTGTAGGATTTTTGCAATGCTATTGTTAGCATCACTATAATGGCTATTTAACAACAGTACAGAAGTTGAAGCCAAATTGCATCTAGGTCAAAAATTGGCAGGGCTAGACTACATCTAAGGCAAAAGGCAGGATGTGTCTGGAACTTGATACCTTCCAACTTTCTCCATTTCAAGGCTATGCTAGCTATGTAAATTGAAAACGAGTCAAACAGTAACCAAAAACTATAAGGCCAAAATAACATTAAAAAGGTGGTGAACAAGGTGAAAAAGGGCTAGACATAATAAGAGAAGGTGATAAACAACAACATTCCAATTAGAGACCTAAATTGATGCCTCCAAATATAGGTTCAAACTCCAAATATCACAGATCTAAAAGAGAACAGTGAGACAAGCACGGCACATGAATAATTGACAAGAAAGTCTTTTTGGATGCAGCACCATGCGAATAGATGATAGCTGTCTGTGGGGATGACCTAAGTGTAGGCAATCAGCATTTGGAAGTGTATGCTGCTTTGAATGTTATTGGTGGTTTGGTTAGTAACTGCCAATCTGGAGATGACTCTCGGGAAGGTTACCAGACTTTACAGATGGTGTATAGGTACTGAAGGAGGAAGCTGGTGGAGTAGAGAATTTGAATATTTTTCTTGCGTATAAGTGAAATGTAACGTGATGCAAAGTGTAAATCACCAACCCTTTATTTTTACTAATCATTACAAAAAAAAACGAGATAATAAAGAGATACAGAAAGCAATCCTAGGAGATAATAAGAAAAGAGTAATAGTATGCATTTATTGACAATGTGAATGATTTTTTCGCTTTCAACAATTAGAAATTGTCATGTATTGTATTTTGGCTGACTTTTATTATAACTAATGTTATTCTAAACATAATTTCTAATAGTTTGGCTATATAAAAACCTTTTGTACTCTATCAGTGGACAGAAATTAATCGTATAAGAAAATATAGAAACTAATTAGTTAAGATAATATAATCAAGATACTATTGAATATCTTTTTCTTATATTGTGACAATCAGTTTTTTCATACTATGTGATTTCTGTTTGTAATACTGCATATCATAGATTTATTTATTTAATCATTAAGTATTTAACAGTTAAGATAATTTGATGAAAGAAAATTATTAATATAACTGTATATTTATTCTTATAATAATTGCATTTGACATAAGAATGACCAAGATGTAACGATAGTAGATAACTATAAGCTATTTCAGTCTTAAGCGGCCACACATGGGGACTGATAAACACGGCATAGAGTTAAAGAAGGACCTCAAGTCTTTCATTCCTTCAAAATTTTCCATAGGGAAACATTCCTAAAGGGGAAAGATTTATGAACCCAAATGAGAGAATTCCCAGTCTCTTGTCAAACGACAGGGAAACTGAGACCAGAGATTGAAAATTGTATTCTAGCACCTATCCAATACCAAAATCAAAATGAAAGAATTGATTTTGGTTTTGGATCTTTTGCTTTTGATTTTTTGGTCAAAGCAGACTAAGAATCTATCACATATGTCTTAGATGGACTGAATATTTTGATGAATTGCTTGAATGATAAAAACCAGCAGGATTTAGATTTATACACATTCCAGAGAAGTAAATAGAATTCTCTAATTTATACATGGACACTTGTTCTTTTTAACCATAAATTTTTGCATGTATGGGTATCGTATGCTGCTTTCTACCTATGAAGGGTGAGACTGACAGTGTTTAGTCTTTAGATAATTTTCTTTTCTTTTTCTTTTTCTAATATATTGGATTATACACATATATCTCCACTATGTACATGCTTTCTGTTGACAGACGATATTTTATGGTATTCTGGTATAAAACAATATCTTTTTGATACATATCTTAGTTGTGTTATCTACGTATGTATCCTTTATTGTTCGTGTCTCTAGGCTTTTGATTGTATAAGTTGTCTTTGGACTTTCAATAACTTCATCTTAACCTTAAACAAGTAAATTTGGATTTTGTGTACCTGATAAAAAGGAATATGATATGTGATTTATCCAACAGATTTTGGTATAAAATGTTGATGATGATTATGGGAATTGGTTAAACTTTTTAGTTGGGTATTTTATATTCACGTGTTTGGATGCAAGAGATACTAATAATATCTGGGATCTTATGTGTAACATGTATCTTAAATGACAATGAAATCATGTGCCTGGATACCAAATACCAGTGTCCTTAACATATTGGGGAATCCTAGATGCCTACATGAAGCTAATGGTGCTTGAAATAACCCCTAAACTGTTTTGTAGTCTTGATGGAAAACTTTACTTTAGCAGCATAACTGGTGGAGATGGGGGATATACGTGTCTTTAGATTCAGAAATAGGCAGTGTAGACCTTTTCTTACCATTAGTATTCTTGACTCTGGTCTTTCTTAGCCTTCCTTTTGTTCGCAAACCATCCACAGCTTACTATATCCCCAATTACTCCCAAAGCTATCGTCTCCACAAAATTGTAACTAATTCATTCCTGACTGGATTTCTTATGGTCACCCAAGTCTGTGCAACCTATTAAGATTGATGTTGAATATTTAAATTCTTTTAGCTCATGGCTTGCTAGTGATTGATGTATGATTGGTTTGTTATTGTTGGAAATGAATTTTTCCTTGCTTGACATTTGCCTCCTCAAGCGAAGTTGCAACATTTGTGTAGTATTTTTCGTTGACTATTGTGCCATATGTTAGAAACGGGGAAAATGTTCGTAGTTATTTTTATTGTCTGGAGTGAATGAACTCTTCAGTTTATATGCAATAAGCTTATTTATATGATTGTCTTGGCTTACTATTGTTTAATTTACCCATTTGTTTTTTTTACAGGGAAAGAGATACAGACAGAGATGGAAAGGTCAACTTTAAAGAATTTTTCCATGGGTTGTTTGATTTGGTGAGAAACTATGATGAAGAAAGTCATAATGACTCGAATCATTCTGATAATTCGATGGATGCTCCAGCCAGAGTGTTATTTGGTCAGCTTGATAAGGATGGTGACGGGTATTCACCTTTCTATTACAATCATTAGTCTACTTTCTTTGAATCGTTATAATAGTCCCCTAATTGTATACTATCTTTTTATTTTGGGTTATCATCTCAATCTTTGCAGATACTTGTCAGATGCTGAACTACTGCCCATAATTGGGAAACTCCATCCATCTGAGCATTATTATGCAAAGCAACAAGCCGATTACATCATTTCACAGGTACTGTATTTTACTTTACAATAATTACAGTCTTGTTGTTGGCTAAGGTGCTGATTCTTTCTTTTAATGTCATCCGATCATGCAAAAGACTATTTATTCAATTGATATTGGCTTAATATGGATGACATACTAATAGGAACTGAGATATTATAGGGTGTCCAAGTCCCATATTGGGTAGTATGGGATGCTTGGTGGAGTATCTAAGTGTTTGATTATTCTTGTCCATAGCTGGCTTTAGAAGGTTGGTTCCTCTAGTGCTTGTTGTGTACCTATCAATCGGTATCAGAGTTAATTTCAAGAGAGGTTCTGTTGAGTAGTACTCAAGTATTTGTTTCTCCCCTCTCAATACCCCTTTTTTGAAGATGGATTCCCCCATTAGTTTGAGTACTTATCGCATACATTCATTTTTATGAGTAAATGGTTTTGTTAAGTAGTACTCAAGTGTTTGTTCTTCCCCTCTTAATACCCCTTTTTGAAGATGGATTCCCCCATTTGTTTGGGTACTTATCACATACATTCCTGTTTATGAGTAAATGTCTTTTTGCTTTGATAGAAACCCAAATATTAGATTATAAAAAATTAGAGGGTATCTTGAGGTCTCTAAGTCCCACATTGAGGAGGAGGGAGGAGTATTTAAGCATTTGATTTTCCTCTCTTAACATCTAGCTTTTAGAGGCAGGTTCCGGAAGTGTTTATCAATTGTTATCATAGTTGGTTGTAGAGTGAACCAGTTCTCAGGGGCGGTGCTGTGACAATGACTTGGGACGAGGTTTTTAAGCCTCACATCCAGCAGTATGGAATGCTTAGTGGGGTATTTAATATGATTTTTCACTTTTAAAGGCTGGGTTTTCCACTTGTTTTGATGTTTATCATAAATTTGATCAATTTTCTGTACCTTGAGGGTTCTATCTTTGATTGATCAATAATGTCTTTGACTGTAACCACCTTATATGGTATTTATTGGTGATAGCATAATGACTTGGCCTCTTAATCACTGAAGATTCCTTCTTTTTTGAAAAATGTTAGCTCGTAACTGATAATTGTACTTTCTGTTTGATCTCTTTAAAATCTAAATCATTCATTAATGAGTTCCCATTCTTTCTGGATGAGAATAATTGAAATTTGTTTTGTCTGCTTGTATTCAATATTATTATTATAGCTTCTTGGAGAACTTCTTTATCAAGTAAATCAATTTTGTTATCCATTTTTCCTCTCCAATTTCCAGTTTTAGTTGTTGAAAATGCACATTTTTGTTTTTGCTCATGGTCATCAAATAATGTCTCAATTTTGATATACTAACTACTTAGATCACTACAGCCAGATTTATCTCCACTCCATGCTGCTAAGAAAACTTGTTTTAGTAGATATGCAGAGTTTTAAGATAAGGGAAAGAACATTTTTAACACTTTTGTGGGAAAGCTGGGGGGCCTTATCTGCTATTTAGCAATGTGAAGAAATATATGCTAATTTAATAACCTTGCCCCCCCTTTTATAATATTTTAAGAGGGAGAAAGGGGATGGTTTTCTTTTCCTTGTTGGGAGAATTGAGATGCATTGCATACCTTGTATTTACCACTCTGCATTCTGAATATTATATGTAAATCATTCTTTGTGCTTTTTTCCTTTTGCGGAGTTACATCTGTGGAGCACGATTTACATGACAGATCATTCAACTAGATGCTACTATTGGATTAAATTTTCTTAACGATGACTTCAATATGCACTTCTTCACCTGTTGTGTTACATCTCATTAAACATTGTAATAATGTTATGGAAAGCAGTTAATACTGACAGAGATAGCTCAATACTCACTCCCAACACCTGTTGCATAACATCATACATTTATTTCATCAGTGACCATTATATGAAGTCCTGAAATAATGTTATGACAGGCAGATGAAGACAAGGATGGCCGTCTTACTTTGACTGAGATGATAGAAAACCCATATGTATTTTATAGTGCTATTTTCAACGATGATGAAGATGATGATGGTGATTACCACGATGAGTTCCGATAAATTAATGTTAGGTAAAGGCAGCTCCTTACTCCCCCTTTTAATTTTACTAATTTTCCCAGTTTATTTTTACCAACATTTTGTGAATATTTTCTCTACAATGTTTTATGATCGTCTAATGTAGGATACGCAGAAAAGTTTGGCATAATTCTAGTGGCAAGGAATCAGTATTTGAAGACAATGACATAACAGAATTTTGATGTTTCAGGCCCTATGAGGTCCTTAGTCTCTATCCTGGTGGGCTTTTTGTGCAATGGCAACATTTATTGCTTCTTTCCATTCATATTATCTGCGAGTTCTTATTTGCTTATGGGATCCACCGTGACTTGTCGTTGAGTCACACTGGGATCAGTTAGAGGATGATAGGATCTAAACTTCATTGTAAAATTTGTAGAATAATATACAAATTTTCAAATCACTAGTTCGGCTATCATTAAGTAGAACATATCAATTCTCAATGGGCAATATACATGTACCACTGTTAGAATATTTTTGGACTGAAGTAGCAGTAATATAATGTTTACCAAAACGTTAATGATAAAATCAACAATTTCGGATTTTTGAAATAAAATATTAGGTTAACAGAGTAAAACTCCCTTTCACTGTAATCAATTTGGTCTCACAAGTCTTCATTAGTTTGACATCTCAAAGTATAGGGTTTGAATGGCATTTTCTGTAAATTATGAAAGTGAATGGTCAAGAGTTTCAAGTTTCAAGGATTGGATAAGTTAATTATTGCTTTTATTGTGCCTTCTTTTTAAAATAGAGAAAAGAAATATTTAAAAGTAAACATTTATAACAAATTTCATAACATATGCGAAAGTTTTTCTAATCAAAATCTTGAAACAAGTAGGTTTCATATTCTTTAATAAAATTTTTAAAAATGACATGGAAAAAATTGAACCAGGAAAAGCAAAAATATACAAGCTTAGAATTTGAAAGACAACCTTTATTATAAACTAAATATCCTTAAGTAGAATGAGGGTACTGCGGCTGGTGTCTGGAACTTGACCCAACAGGTGGGGTGATTCTGCTTGATGATTGACTGAAGTAGCTAGTGCAATTTCTCATGCTCAATATTTTTTCCTTGATCTATTTACTTTTAATTTTTAAAAAATAACATCACTCAAACTAGAAATTGACGATAAAAAACCAGTAAGTTAGTGTTGGAAATAAGTAAAAATCAACTCAAATTCAACGGGAACATTAGATACACACATAAGCAATAACATCACCACATTGCTAGCAAACAATAATTTTAACTAGAATAAACCCAAAATATAGTTTATGTGACAGTCCAAAATCTTAGTTTTTTTTTGTCTGGTTTGGAGTTAATAATGTTACAATGGAGGGAAATGCAAATATTAGAGAAGATTAACGTAGTATGTTTGAGCTAATTTGAAGGGAATAATGAGGAAAGAAAGGTTGGTTCAATTGCAAATGCTTTCTGCACGCTCAACTGAAGATTTGTCACAGTTTTCCTGAGACATTGTGACTATTTTTCACTCTCAACATATATGAACAATCTCTGTTTCTTTTCTTTTTCTCACTCACTTTCTTTCACACCATCCAACCAAAACATAAATCTACTACTTGAGTTACAATTACGAATGCGTGCCTCTCAGAAGCAGATAGCAGCAATTGTCAACTTCAGAATTAACATTAGCATTAAACCTGCTATGATGTGTCAGAATTAAAAACCACACACGCAGGTCTAAATAATTCTATTTGACAATAAACAAGTCATGCAAAGATAACAGGTGCACCATGATGTCGATGCTACGTAACCAAAGACTAAATACCCTTTATTATATATCTATGCTTCTGGTTACTTCATCAACAAACAGTTCTACTATAGTTTTTCCTTTCTCTTAGTAAGCTAAACCTTTTGAGGTTCCATGGAAGAAACCAATTATTATGCAAGCAACAGAAGCATGATGAGAAGTGATTGGATTTGGAAAAATGTGAAGAGTGTTGGTGAGAGAGTGAGAAAATCCACAGGTTTGGCATGGAGAACAGCAGTGAAAGTAGGGAAAGAGGATCCAAGAAGGGTGGTCCACTCTTTGAAAGTGGGTTTTGCTTTGACACTGGTTTCTTTGCTGTATCTGATAAAGCCTTTGTTCGAAGGGATTGGACAAAATGCCATGTCAGCTGTTCTCACTGTGGTTGTGGTCATGGAATTCACAGTAGGTAATACCTACTTACCTACTTCTATTCTCAGTCACTCACATTATCGTGTTTTTTTTTACATGCTTTTTGTACAGAAAATTTTGAGCTTCAACTAGTATCAACGGAAAAATTGGTTGTCATGTTATAATATTGTATCTGTTTATTGAATGTTTTTGTGGTTTTGCTGTACTACGATGCAGGAGCAACATTAGGCAAAGGACTAAATAGAGGGTTGGGGACTCTTCTGGCAGGATCATTGGCATTTCTTGTGGAGTATGTTGCAGACATCCCTGGTCGGATTTTTCAAGCTGTTTTCATTGGTTCTGCAGTTTTTATTTTGGGTAAGTATCATCACTTATAACGTTAATGAATCTTTGCTTTGAAATTTTTACTTGAGATTGCATATAAACTTTTAATTGCAGATAAAATGAAACCACATCATTTGAATTGTTTTATTGGCAGGAGCTGTAACTACTTATGTGAGGTTCATCCCCCATATCAAGAAGAACTATGACTATGGTGTTATGATATTTCTCTTGACTTTCAATTTGATAACTGTATCAAGTTACAGAGTTGATAATGTCTGGGCAATTGCAAAAGATCGTATAGCCACCATTGCCATTGGTGGTGGCCTCTGCCTTGTATTGAGCCTTTTGCTTTTCCCAAATTGGTCAGGGGAAGACCTCCACAACTCCACCATAGCAAAGCTCGAAGGTCTAGCCAACTCTGTTCAAGGTACTCTGTTCTATGTTAAACAAAAACACTCACGAAGTGTTTTACTATTTTGTTGGAAATCTTATAAAAACTAAAGATAAGAAGATTTCATAATATATAAATTGGTGCAAATCTCACCTTACAAGTCGATTTTGTGAAGTTAAATTAGATTTAAAGTTCAATTCTTATCATAATATCAGAATCATGAATTAAAGTCTATTGTAACGAGATTTGTTATCGGTTGGACCTGTTATGTTAGGTTTTGTGAAATTAATTTAAAATTAAAGTCAACTTCTTAACAAAAGATTACTACATCTTGTTTAGTTCTATCTATTGTGTTAGTCAATATAATATATATATATATATATATATATCATTGATGGTCCAAATAATCATGCAGCTTGTGTTGTGAGATACTTTAATGATTCTGAAAATCAAGAAACTCAAGATGATGCTTCTGATGATCTGATTTACAAAGGTTATAAGGCTGTCTTAGATTCTAAATCCAAAGATGAAACACTGGTAACTCTTGTGACCTTTTTTCTGACAGTGAAGTTGAACATTTCCAAAGTTAGTGTTTTTTGTGATAGATATCATAAGAGTGTGAAATTAAACAGGCACTGCAAGCAAGTTGGGAGCCAAGATGGTCAAATTATTGGCACAGAATTCCGTGGCGGCAATATAAAGTAGTGGGGGTTACTCTTCTCCATTTTAGTTACACTATTGTTGCACTACATGGGTGTCTGCTGTCTGAAATTCAGGTACTATATCTTAATCAAATACTTCACAAAACAAAAATTACTCTTACAACAGATAATACTCACAGGTACCAAAAGAGACTATTGTAGCTACATTTTATGATTTTCTAGATGTAACAAATGACATAATGATCCAGAAACTACTATATGGTCTAAAATCATAGTCTTAACCAACTTATGCAGTGTGTAATTATATTTTTCAGTTTGTGAAAAAGATTTAATAACATGCCTTAATCTTTGCATGAATTAAGACCCCAGGATCAATTAGAGCTCTATACAAAGACTCTTGCATCAGACTTGCAGAAGAAGTGTCTAAAGCACTTAGGGAGTTAGCTAATAGCATAAGAAATAAGCGTCAATTTTCCCCTCAAGCACTCTCTGACAGTATCAATGAAGCTCTACAAAATCTGAATGATGAGTTGAAATCCCAGCCACAACTATTTCTAGGCTCAAAGAATTTTGGTGGAACCACACATGCTGAAGAGGAGACTAGAGTCTCAGTCTCAAGTTTTAGGAGTGATTGTTCTCCCAAGTTTGAGTACAAATCCAGAGAACTTTCTGGTGAAATGTCAGTGGAGGGACACAAGAAGGTTTTAAAGCCACTGATGAGTAAGATTGTGATGACAAGCCTTGAGTTTTCAGAAGCATTGCCTTTTGCAGCTTTCACTTCTATGCTTGTGGAGATGGTGGCAAAGTTGGATCATGTTATTGATGCAGTTGATGACTTGGCCAAATTGTCACGCTTTAGAGAGTTCAGAGATAAAGATGAGATTGTTGTGAGTTGTGAAAAACCAAAGATAGTTCACAATGACTTGCCCTCTTATGCATTTGATTAACTAGGGAGTATTAATATTCTGCCTTAGAATTTTATGTTTATTATCCCACAAGCATAGTTAAACGTTTTGAGTAGGTGTGTGTTTATTAATAAGGCATATGTGGGGAGAGCAGTAATGTAGTTTTAAGTGTTGTGATAGAAAACATGTAATGAAGAAATGAACAACTCTGTTAGCAGATGTTTTAATTGCAAGATAAGAAAGATAACAGTGTGTCTGTTAAGAAATAATTGTTGAAATCACCCCATATATCTTCAATTAATAATTCATGTGTGATTTTAACAAGTAACACTTTCTTTTATTATAATAGTTTTTTTATGAATAGGTTGGTCCATCTCTAATTATGTTCAAGAGTTAGGATGTTTGTTGGTTATCAAAGTAACAAAATATTACTTCACATTTAAAATTAGAAGTAAGAAAATTAAGAATTTAGATACAATATCTTCAAACACAGATTACAAATGACAAGGAAAACTATGTGTAAAATTAGAGAAATGTTTTTCTTTAAGTGAAAAAAAATTACAATCTTTGATTAACTATTAAATATAAAGAAAGAAAAATCAGATACTCCCTTGTAAGTGAAGAAGAATACACATACCTCTGGGAATGAGAGAGGTATTTAGAAAACTTTCATATATTTTCTTTCATAAGGATGTAAAAAATGATAAAATGAGTTGTATTCGTACACAAAGGTTTGAGTTTAAACATTAATATCATTGCAAAACTTTTCATCATCCAATCAATTTATAGATTTAGCATATAAGTAGGGGAAGATTTTACCACCTAACTTTTCAACAAAGATGTCTTTACTATTTTATGATGATCATTCAAACCTTGTGTATCCAGCATGACATTTTTCAATCAACTAGGGCTAGAGTTTGATTGAGGTATAAAGAAAGTAACAGGGAATTCAACAAAGAAACTCCATGACATCATAATTTTTATTAGAAAGAAAAGCTAAATAAGATGAATTCTTATTCAGTTAAAACCCTTGAATGTCACACTAGCATGCCTATTAAGCTACAATCCAATAAATATACAACCAAAGTGGAGAACCAGGACAAGGTCCCATATCGTATAGATAAGATAATAATCCTTCTAAAGAATTATAGTTTGCACGAGTCTAAAGAAGGAACCATCACTAGTGATCTTTTTCATATTCATTGGAATTAAGAAATCTATTTGTTAGATTTTTGGAAAATAAAATGGTTCCATATTCTATTCACAGCAGTAACAGAATGAAATTAATTTAACATTTGGCAAAGTTCATGATCATACGAAGTGAATCATGAATTGACCCAAAAGTTAAATATCATATGCTAACACTGTATACCAGATCATGTTCTATGACTCTTTCACAGATATCCTCTTTGACATTAAGGTTTACAAAAAAACAGATATCATGGATATTAAATCATGCACGAAATGAGTCACCAACATGTGAACAAAGGCAGGGAAATTTTCATTATTGATCCTTTGCTTTCTTACGTGCCAGGAATCGCTCTTTTGCTGCAGCCAAAGCATCCAGACTTCTTTTGTGATGATCGGGTTTTGGTTCAGAAGCTGATGGCTGTTCGTCTGAACTCCTTGCTTCCACAGAAGAAGCCTCAGGATTTGGTTTCGTGTCCAATGGAGTAGAAGCCCCACCCTGTTCCCCAATTTTTTCTGTAGGAGACTCCACTACTGAACTTGGATTGTCCAATGAATGCTGCACTTCATCTGACCCATTACGTTGTTCATGGTCATGTGGTGCGTGGCCCTCTCCCTCATGGCTCTCTGCAACTCTACTCTCAGCCTCCTTCTCACGTTTCCTTGCTTGGGCATCTTTTGCTCCATATGCAACATTTTTGTCAAGGTTCGAATAAAAATCAAGCAAAAAATCCTTCTTCTTGGTAACCTATACAAATATTAAAATACAAAAAATGTCAATAATAAGAACAGAGAGATAAAAATAAGACCATAAAAATCAATGCCAGTTTAATTAAAAAAATACATATATATGCACTAAAGTGAGGGAGAAAAGAAAGGAAACACTAGAATATTTTAAATCCATTACGAATCTAGATTGACAATAGAGATATGAAAAAGTATGGTAAAAAACAATTAGAAATTTAAAAGACAGGAACTTACATCTTCTCTTTCTTCTTGAAGTTCACGCAAACGCTCTAATTCCATTTGTCTCTCTCGTTCGGCAAGCTTCTTTCTATATGCTTCTGTGACAAATTTGTCTTTGTCAGCATAGATATGGTCGTCTTTGCTTCTCTCTTTGGCAATCTTTTTCTCATAAACAATCTCACGATACTGCTCTCGCTCTTTTGCCTTTTTAATCAGATTTTCGATATATTTTGGCTACATCACAAAGATTACAGGTTGATGATAAGTACCGAAATCATTTAGCAAATAACCCAAAATGAACACATTTCAATACTAGCTCTCACAAAAGTAAAACAAGAAAGAAATTTAAACAAAAAATTAAAAAGAAATACTCACATAGCCTATTCGAAACCCAGTAACCCATTTCACTATTCTAACAAGGCCTTGACAATAAAACTTCCTAACCTTGGGAATGAGGTGTTGTGTTCATACATGTCAAACACCAATTCCCAGATTGACACTAACACCTTTATACGTCGAATTTTCAAAAATATTAAATCTTAAAATCTTACAATCTTAATTTTATATAAAGTTACTTCAACACATCAGGAAAATATGTTCCTATGCTACCCGATGATCTAATTATCTATCATCTGTACATAAGCCTCCTAACATCTTGGATTTTTCTCAGACATTGCATCGTCCACTATGTCCTAGGTCCTATGTAATACGAACTACACTGCCGAGACAACAAAAGGGTACAATAAAGATGATTTGGCAATCTTTTTTTATAAACAAAGATTACATATGATATATTCAAGACAATCAACAGAATAGCAAAATGATTTCAATGGTATCTTAGCACAAAGCCAATTCTAGAAATTTAAATAAATGAAAGGAAATTTTAATCCAAAAACAAAAAAAAAGAAAGATGCATATCTTCATTCTGCTAATTATTACGTAAATGCAAGTTGCCAGAGATTCTCAGTTGCTGACTGTACGATTCTAGATAGTCATGAACATAACAAAGTGGCTGTTTAACTGTAAGAGAAGATTACTGGAACAGCAAGCAAACCTTTCTCTCTTCACGATCTTGTGTCAATGGGCGAGTTTCCTTCGCTTTCATTTTGTCATAGACTCCATCATAATCAAATACGGATGGATCTTCCTCCAAGGCTTTCTTTTGCTGCTCCTCAACCTAAGAAAATGAAATTAAGATTAAGATAATAATAGAAAGAAACACAAAGATAAACACTGAACGCAAATTATGAAACACCAAGAAAACTATAACGGAAAGATGAACTTACTTCCTTGAGACGTTTATTCTTGCTAGCCTGAAGAGCAATTTCCCTCTCAACGTCATTTTCATCATCGTCATTAAATCCAAAAGGGGTGGCAAGGGAGGGCCTTGGTGCCGGTTTCTTTGCCTTAGGTGGCCTAAGGTTCAAACCATACTTGCTCATTTCACTCTCCAAACCCTAGAATCGTTTTCACTACACAAAAACACCGAATCTTCGTGTTTCTAGGTCACGATTTACGCAGAACGCACCTGGGTAACAATTTCGTGCTTCGCTGCTTCTCTCTTGCAATTTTCTGTTGTTTTGGGTCCTCCTTTCGCACCAACAGATCCGTGTTCATCTCACTTCTTTCTCTTGTCAGTTTCATATGTCGCACTACAAATGACTGGGTTGGGCCTTATCATGGTGGGTTCACTTTAAAGTCCAACAACTTTTTTTTTTTTTCACGTAAAATAACACAGAAAAATTAATTCCCATTTTCTCATCTATATTATTCTTTTATTTCTTCTTTCTATTGTTAATTTTATTTTATAATACATTAAAAAATATAAAAAATTATTTAAAAATAATATGATAAACTAATAATACTACAATAAATGTGTAATTAATATACAACTTAATATATTACACGTTTTTCAAGATAATATTGATTATTATGTTACTCGTGGATATTTTAATATACTTTTTATATGAAATAAACATTTACTAGTTTTATTTGTTTAAGAAATTTTCTTTAAGAAAAAAAAATTATAGAAAATTATATCAAACTCATAATAAAATTATATTGTACACGTAAACAAAAAATATCTATTATAAAAAAAATTATAATTTTCTTCACGAAATTCATTCCACAAGTTCATATACTAAGAAAATAGCAAACATTTCATCATGTTAACTTATTTTGAAGAATTTAATATTTATTTTATTTTATTCACCTTATCAAATTTTCTTGTAATTTGAATTAATTTATCATTCTCTTCAATATTTAGATGGATATTTTGCTTTTTCTCAATCAACCTCTTCAACAAAATCAACCTGTATAAAGAGTATCACTTAAGATAAAAAA
>Ga0214543_1007209_pt1 | contig 19267 bp, 22 predicted proteins | sample CNSS2metaG_FD_160094 | JGI IMG/M metagenome (GOLD analysis project Ga0214543, IMG submission 160094) | Root nodule microbial communities from cowpea collected in UCLA plant growth center, Los Angeles, California, USA - CNSS2 | ecosystem: Host-associated > Plants > Roots > Nodule | place: USA...
CACACACAAAGCTTGAGAAAGATCAAACCTTAGTGGTAGCACAACCTTGCCTACCACAAACCACTTTCTCCAAGCTTCAAACCAAGCCAAAAGCTCCAAGAATTGATCCAAGATCAATCTTCAACAGTTGCAACACCTATGATCACGAAGGAGAGAGTTTCCACAAGTTTCCAGAACCAAATCATGCTCTAAAATGATTAACAGACCTCTCTTTCGAAAATCACAGCTTTTACAGTCAAACTGTTACGAAATTCAACAGGTTGATTTTCAAATCAATCAGTTGATTTCACTTGACTTAAGTGAAATCAGTCGATTAAAAACTAAATCAATTGATTGAATTTGTTGTAGTTTAAGACTACTGCAGCCAACTTTTTAACCTTTTGAAAAGTCATTCAACAGATTAAAAGAGACATTTTAACTTGTTGAAAAACCATTCTATAGATTAAAAACACAACAAAGACCAAACTACATCTAATAAATGCTTTAAGGTCTACAACATGAATTACAAACTACAAGTACTCTTTCTTAATGATGTAACTACATGGAGAGCACACATTGCAGCCTTGATCACCATGGATATCATCAAATCTCCTTTCCTTCATCAATGTGGGCTTCATTCCAATGGTTATGGCTTCAAGATAGTTCAAAAGAGCTTCATTCAATCTGTATCAAATCTTCAAGAAGCAAACCACCTTGGCTTCTCATGTCAACAACAATTCTAGATGGCGAACAATAGGAGGAACATTGAATTGCCTAAGCAGTACAAGTTATTAGAGACATGGCTACAACTGTATTAAGAAATCAAAGACCTGAAGGAAACCTTGAACTGCAAGGTTTAGTTGAATTTAGGAGAAACAAACCCCTATAATTTTCTTGAGGATATGATCCAGAAAAAAGATGAATTATGGATCAAGGAAATGGAGAAAATATTTCAAGTTATGAATTGTGCTGACAACCAAAAGGTGAATTATGTTGTGTTTATGCTAATAGGAGAAGCTCAATATTGGTGGGATAGTACTAGAAGATTACTTGAAAGAGGAAGAATAATTATTACCTGGGAAGTATTTAGAAAGAAAATTTTAGAAAAATATTTCCCTCTGTAAAAGAAATAGAGTTTTTGCAGTTAAAGCAAGGAAGTATGACAGTAGGGGAATATGCTTCCAAGTAGGAAGAATTAAGAAAATACTCTATTTTCTTTTATCACCCAGAGGAAAGGATGAAGTGTATAAAATTTGAAAATGGACTTAGGGATCAATTGAGAAAAGCAGTAGAAATACTAGAAATTGCTGATTTTCCTAAAGTGTAGATTTTTGGAAGATTTTGAGAACAACCAAAATAACAAACAAAAATATTTTGGACCCTAGACAAATAAAAATAAATGCAATGAGGGAAAACCTTACAATCGCCCACAATGGAGGACCCAATCCAACCAATCTTCATCAGGAAATTCTAGTAGACTTGTACATGATCATATCAGATGCTTTAAATGCGGACAAGGCCATCATGCTAAAGATTGTCATCTTAAGGGACTAGTCTATTTCAAGTGTGGGAAACTTGGTCACCTATTCTCTGAGTGTGGACAACAGAAGCCACATTTCAATCCAACTACAACCAAGACAAGACCTACCACAATAGGAAAAGTGTACACCATGATTGGAGCTGAAGTTGCTGAAAACCATGATATAATTCAAGGTATGTGTTTTATTAAAGGAAAAACTTTAAATGTATTGTACAACTCAAGTGCAACTCACTCATTCATTTCCAATTATTGTGTTCAACATCTTAATATGTCGACCTCTTTTCTAAAAGCTAGTTTGGTTGTTTTAACTCCCACAAATGACTCGGTAATTACCAAATGAGTTTGTTTAGAATGTCCACTGTTCATTGAGAATAGAAAATTCCTTGTAAATTTAATATGTCTACTTTATCTCAATTAGATGTAATCTTAGGTATGGACTGTGTAACATCCCGTCATGATATTACGAATTTAATAAAATAAATCAAAGTAAATAATGGCATTGCATTTAATAATACCTCATTTCCCAAAAAACACGGGAAATTTAAAACTTTAAATATACGAGTTATAAAACCAGGAGTCCTTAATTCATAAAACTGAAATAAAAGTTAATGGCTCCTGCCAAGTTTACATAATCTTCACAAGGATAAAATAATAAACATAATAGGTATCTACATAATATCCCATGCTAGCCCTCGCTCCGAGTCTAAGCATCTCCTGGCCCACCTGTCACATCATCTGCTCCCGGATAACAAGTTACCCGATCATCGCCACACACACACAGAAAGGGTGAGCTATGCACAGTATATAAATAAAACATGATTATAAATATATTTCCCAACCCAAAATAACATAATTAACTTCAAAATTTCCAAATTACCCAAACCATGACCTCATAGTCCGTCATGAGTCATATGCATGAACTAGGTCTTGGGACTTCCCTGTACTCCCACGAAACTAACTCATTCGTGGTCCAACCCTATGAGCCTATCCCGCTCATAGTCCTGCCCTACAGACTCCTCGCCTGTAGTATAAACATCCAAATCTCAAACTTGGACCCTGGCACGCACGCAATCACCATACTATGGACTCCTCGCCCAATAGTAGCCGATGGGAACATCATAGTTCCTTGCCCATCGTACGCCCGACACATGCAATCACCATACTAAGGACTCCTCGCCCAATAGTAGCCGACAGGAACTCAACCAGTTCCATGCCCATCATGTGTCCAACCACCGAGCATATCCCAGACCCCTAATGGACTTAGTCCTTCAAGCCCACACTCCACAACACATGCATATACAATCTATCCATGGTATAACAACCAAACACACTTAGAAGCACATATAAACATAGCAAATCACATAAACTCGCTTAGGCTAGGGACCCCTCGCCCAAGCTAGACCCTCAATCTCGCTTAGGCTATTCCCCCTCGCCTAAGCGAGTTTAACTCAGCAACCAAAACACGCCATCTCGCTTAGGCGAGATCCTCTCACCTAGGCGAGCCATACGTTCACCCAAACCCCATTCCCATCTCGCTTGGGCTAAAAATACAAACAAATCACCACACATGACCAAGACATCTCGCTTAGGCGAGACCATCTCGCCTGAGCGAGACCAAACTCGCTCAACACAATAAACTCCTCGCCTGAACGAGAAGTCGCGCTCAACATGAGCACCCTTCCTTGCGATCTCACTTAGGCGAGCCACTCTCGCCTAAGCGAGAGTGTCTGTCGCTCAAACCTAAAACCACTCGCCTAGGCGAGAAACGCAGCACAAGGCCAAAAACGAGGTTCTGCAACTCTCGCTTAGACGAGATGACCTCGCTTGGGCGAGACTTGTAGAGTTTCCCTCTGTTTACGCATACCAACCATCCAAAATCATGCCAAACCATACTCGAATTCATGCTAACAAATGGAAAATCATACACCTAAACATGTGCACATAATACAAACCCGAAATAATCCCAATAATCTAGTTAAAGCACAATCCACATTTTTCATTACCCAAAACCCTTATTTTCTTGGCACCCAATACGCAAAGCACAAAAGTTTCATTAACCCATAACCATTCTGCCCATTCAGTATTCAGATTATACATGCCTAATTTCACCACAATCATATTCCAATCAAGACAACAATAACACAGAACCACAATTCACATCATAAAATTCACACACTTTAAATACAGCTCCCCTACCCTTTGGCTTCCCCATTCTGCTAGGCTTCTCTTTACCCCTTCACATTCATACCACAACTATTAGTTAGCAAAAATAAAGCTTATTCTTTGCCCACCAAGGTTTGAACCCATGACCTTCCACTCCTAAGGCCAAAGCACAACCACTATACCAAATCACATTTGGTGATACTCACAAATCAACAATATCTTACAACACTAATCACATACTCATACATATCCTTAAAAATCAATAACAAAATAATCACACATAATTGACATACTTAGGACTCGAACCCAAGTCCTCTCACACAATCAAAGTACTCTCAACCACATGAGCTAGCACTTTTCCACGTCACATTAAACAACAATTAATGCCATAAAGGCATCTTCTACCCGCATTTATTAATTAATTAATTATTTAATTAATTAATTTTCCCGGGTCTTACAGACTGATTATCTTTCAATCAAGTCCTTTTGAATTGTGCTGAGAAATCAGTAATATTTCCAAACTTTGACAATCTCTTAAAATCACCCACCAATTCAAAATGTGAGCCTTTAATGAATGAAATTCAAGGGTACTTGTTATTATCTTCCATGGAAATAAAAGAGGAAGTTGAGTTGAAAAGTATAGCAGTTGTTCAAAATTTTCCTGAAGTTTTACCCAATGATATTCCTAGTTTACCACCCAATAGAGAAATTGAATTTTCAATAAATTTGATGCTCGGAACTGAACCAATATTTATAGCACCATATCGGATGTCACCTTCTGAATTAGCAGAACTAAAGAAACAATTGGAAGAGTTACTTGAAAAACAATTCATTCGTCCTAGTGTGTCACCTTGGGGAGCCCCAGTTTTAATAGTTAAAAAGAAAGACGAAAATTATAGGTTGTGTGTAGATTACCGTCAATTAAATAAATTTATTATAAAGAATAAATACCCTCTTCCTAGAATAAACGACTTGATGGACCATTTGCGAGGAGCCTATGTATTTTCTAAGATAGATTTAAGGTTAGGATATCATCAAATTAGAGTAAAAGTAGAAGACACAAGAAAAACTGCCTTTAGAACTAGGTATGGCCATTATGAATATCAAGTGATGCCTTTTGGTGTGACCAATGCTTCTGCAATATTTATGGATTATATAAATAAGATCTTCCATCCATTTTTAGATCAATTTGTGGTTGTTTTTATAGATGACATTCTTATTTATTCTAAGACTCTTAAGGAACATGAGGAACACCTTTGGATTGTCTTACAAATCTTGAAAGAAAAGAAATTGTATGCCAAATTTTCTAAGTGTGAACTCTGGTTAAAGGAACTAAAATTCTTAGGACATGTGATTTCCAATAAGGGAGTGTTAGTGGATCCGACCAAAGTAGAAGCAATTTTACAATGGAAACCACCAAAAACAGTGACTAAGATTCGTAGTTTTCTCGGTTTCACAAGATATTATAGAAGATTCATTGGGGGATTTTCTAAAGTAGCTATTCCTTTAACCCAACTCACCAAAAAGGGCCAAGCTTTTGTGTGGACAGAAAAATGTGAGAATATTTTTCAAGAACTCAAGAAAAGATTAACCACTTCTCATGTTTTAGCATTACCTGATCCTACTAAACACTTTGTTATATTTTGTGATGCTTCCAAAATGGGATTAGGTTATGTTTTTATGCAAGATAGAAGGGTAGTGGCATATGCTTCAAGACAATTAAGAACACATGAGAAAAATTACCCGACCAATGATTTAGAACTAGCTGCCATTGTTTTTGCACTTAAGATATGGAGTCTCAAATACTTGTTTGACTAAAAGGAATTAAATATGAGACAAAAGAGATCGATGCAATTTTTGAAAGATTATGATTTTGAATTACATTACCATCCAAGAAAGGCAAATGTAGTGGTAGATGCTTTAAGCAGAAAATCTTTACATATTTCCTCACTAATGATTCTTGAAATGAAGTTGTTAGAAAAATTTAGAGACATGAATTTTTTGATAACCCTAAGCCATTATAAAATGCAATTAAACCCCACTCAGATCACTAGCAATTTACAAAAACAAATCCATGAGGCATAAGAAAGTGATGAATTCATTCAAAAGAAAAAGAAATTGACAGGACAAAAAGATGTAGAGAATTTTGGCATAGATAGGACATGAACTTTGAGATTTAAGGATAGGATGTGTCTACCCAACAATGAAGAAATTAAGAAAATGATTCTAAAGGAAGCACATAAAAGCAAATTAAGCATGCATCCGGGCACAACAAAAATGTATCAAGATCTCAAGAAAACATATTGTGGCCCAAAATCAAAAGGGAAGAGGCACAATATGTAGCAAAATGTCTAGTTTGTCAAAAAGCTAAAATAGAACACCAAAAGCCAATAGGAATGCTACAATCCTTATACATACCTGAATGGAAATGGGATAGTATAGCAATGGATTTTATAGTTGGCTTGCCACGAACTATTCAAAAATTTGATTCTATATGGGTTATCGTGGATAGATTAACAAAGTCTACTCACTTCTTACCCATTAACATCAAGTATTCATTGGAGAATTTGATTGATAGTTGGGATCGATGCCTGCCTTGGATTGAGTTCACCTATAACAATAGTTTCCAATCTAGCATAGGTATGGCACCCTTTGAGGCATTATATGGGAGAAAATGTAGAAAATCTTTGTGTTGGTTTAAGACTAGTGAAAATTTAGTATTAGGTCCTCACATGATTCAACAAACAATAGAGAAAATCAAAATGATCAAGGACAAATTGAAAGCAACTCAAATTAGACAAAAAAGTTATGCTGACAAGAAAAGATGACCTCTTGAATTTCAAGAAGGTGATCATGTATTCTTTAAAGTAACACCAAACATTAGAATTGGTAGAGTGATGAAATCAAAGAAACTCACTCCCCGATTCATTGGTCCTTACCAAATCCGTAGAAAAATAAGTCTTGTTGCTTATCAAATTTGTTTATTCTCGTTCCTTTCCAACCTTCACAATGTGTTTCATGTGTCTCAATTAAGAAAATATATTTCTAATCCAACTTATGTGATAAGACCTGATACAGTACAATTAAAGAATAACCTTACATTTGATGCAATGCCTGTACAGATTATGGACAAGAAGGTCAAATAGTTGAGAGGCAGACAGATCCCTCTAGTGAAAGTCATATGGAATGAAGCTAATGGAGATATTACATGGGAATTAGAAGAGAAAATAAGAAACTTTTACCCTTATTTATTTTAATATATATATATATATATATATATATATATATATATATATACATAATAAGTAAATAAATTTTGAGGACGAAATTTCTATATCTGGGGAAGAAAATGTAACATCTCAAAATTTATACCAGAATGTTTTCAGTATACTAACACCTAAAAAATTTTATAATACATTATTTTTTTATGTATGTTGTATCTAATTGAATAAGCTATGTATATATAAATATTAAGATTATAATAATTTATAGGATAAAAAAATAATTAAATAGTTATAATAATTTTATTAATTATAAAAATATAAAAATTTCATGTATATATATAAATGACTATGCATTATGATACATATATGGGGTTAGTTCATCATTAAATTAAATAATAATAATAATAATAATATAAAATAACTATAAAAAATATAATTGTGAATATTTTAATTATGTGATATGTTATTGTAAAATTATGTTTCAAATCTTTTTAGTATAATACAGAAAATAATATAAATAATAGTTAAAAAGAAATTTTTTGTCGTCTCAATTATGGCCTTGCATTTCTCGGGGTTTGCTTCAATTCCACGTTATGTTAGCATGAAGCCTAGGAATTTTCCCCCGTTGACACCAAATACAGATTTTTCAAAGTTAGGTCTGAGGTTGTGTATTTGTAAGACTACAAACACTGCGGCTAGATCCTTGGAATGATGCAAGTGGCTGGATGATATAACAACCATTTCGTCTATGTATACCTCAACACACTTGCCCATGAGATGGGTAAACATTTTATCCATTAACCTCTGATAGGTGGCGTTTGCGTTTTTTAGGCCAAAGGGCATGACTTTGTAGAAGTAATTGGTGTCTTCGGTTATCAAGGCAATTTTAATCATGTCAAATTGGGCCATGCGTATCTGATTATATTCAGAGTAAGCGTTGAGGAAGCTTAGTACATGGTTCCCAGCTGCACTGTCTACTAGTCGATCAATGTAGGGTAAAGGGTATGTGTCCTTTGGGCAAGCTTTATTTAGGTCAGTGTAATCAACACATTCACCATTTGCCACTTGATTTCTTTACTAGGACGACATTGGCCAACCAATTTGTATAATAGGCCTCAGCGATGAATTCGTCCTCTAGGAGTTTTGTTGCTCCTACTATAGCTGCTAGCCTCCTTTCTTCTCCTAACTTCCTTTTTTTTTCTAAGAGACGTATCTTGCCTCCTTGAAAATTGATAATTTGTGGCCGGCTACTTGGGGGTCAACACTTGGCAAGTATGCTGCGGATAAGGCGAACATATCTTGTTATCCTTCAGCGTTTCTTCGACTAAGTCTTGGTAGCTGTAGCTTAAGCCTGCACCAAGTTTAAGAGCTTTTCCTAGTGATAACTCCAAAGTCTTGGTCTCTTCCACTAGTTCAATTCGCGAATTGCAACCTGTCCTTGGATCCAACTCTTCCCTGGTTAAGGTGAGGCCAGCTCCAGGATTTCGATCGATGTTATTGGTGGTGAGGACCGACTCTTTTGGCCACAAACTTGCAATGCAACACTCGTATGCAAGTTGTTGGTCACCGTGGATGGTGATGATGTCACTAGATGCGGATGGGAAATTCATAGCCAGGTGTAGTGTGGAGACTATCGTGCCTAGGGTATTGAGGGAAGGCCTCCCTAGAAGGACGTTGTAGGATGTGTGCGCTTCAACTACCAGGAATCAGATTGGGATGGTTTTGATTTGATGGCCTTCATGGAATACGACATACAAATCAATGTATCCACGCATGCACACTCTTTCATTTGAGAATCTGTAGATAGGCTCATCACAAGGTACAATAGCTTCGATTCCCTGATTTATCGGCAGTTTCTTAACTACAAAGTTCTCGAGCTCTATGGTGATGATCATTAGGTCATCTTTCTCCTTTTCGACCCCTTCGAAGTCTATGTCGGTGAAAGTTATTGGCGGCATTCTCCATCGTCTGTGTGAACGGGTGATGGCATTAACGGACTGAATGTTTTTGAGGTGCCTTTTCCTGGAGATGAAGTCGATCCTCCTCCTACGAAACCTCTAGATATGGTATTTATAGTGTCGCGTAACTATGGTGGATTCGTGCGGTTAATATTGTTGTGGTCTGGAGGGTGATTTCTGTGCTCGCTTGTCTAGTGGCGATGGTCGTTCTGGCAGCCACGGGTTGAGTCGCGGTTTTTGGCTGGTCCGGAGTTGTGCTCGCCTTTTCTTTTGACAAATTGTCTAAGGTGGTCGGCGCGTATCAATTCTTCTATCTTATCTTGTAGCGCCTTACACTCATTCGTAGTGTGAGCGTTATTACGATGGTACTTGTAGTTTTTGGTGATGTCGGCATTGGGTGGGCTAAGGATTTTATGAGGTAAAGGAATAAAGTTCGTTTGTAGGGCTTCGTCAAGGATGTGCGATCAGGGAGCACTTCGGGGGGCATATGTCGAATATCGAGGGGGTTTAGGCTCCCTAGGCCTAAAGTCCGCCTTCGGGGGTAGCTTGTTGGTCTTTCGATCTATAAGATGGAAGTCAATACAAAATTTGTTCCGCAAGGTTTTCATTTCTTCCATCCGTATATAATATACTGCATGTAGCTTGAGTTCATGCATAGTGGTCGGTGGTCGGGAGGTAGACGTTATCTATGAATGGTCCATGCTTCAACACGAGGGTCATACATTGAAGGATCATTTTCTGCGTTAGGTTTTCCATTCAGAGGGTCGTCTTTCTGAAACAATCGATGAAAGCTCTTAGCGTCTCGTCTTTTTCTTGCCTGACGCTGAGAAAGGATAGGGGGTGGCTTAGTGAGGGTGGCTTCTGTAAGACCCGAGAAAATTAAATAATTAATTAAATAATTATTTAATAAATGCGGGTAATAGAAGCCTTTAAGGCATTTAATGCATAAGGCTATGACGTGAAAAAGTACTAGCTCAAGGGGTTGAGAGTATTTGCTTGTGTGAGAGGACTTGGGTTCGAGTCTTATGTATGCCAATTGTATGTTAATTAATTTATACATTTTTATGTTATATATTTGAATGTGAGACGTGATAATATAATCCTAAAATTATAGGAATTATCACGAAACATGGTTTGGTTGAATTGGTTGTGCACTTGCTTTGTGATTAAAGGGTTGTGGGTTCAAATTTGTGTGAGGCTAAGGCTAACTATTTGTGTGATTTGAAGGCTGAAAAGCCTTGGGGTTAAGGTCTTGGCCAAGACTCTTTTTGTTTATGTATGGCGATAATCGTGTGATTCGTTACACGAGAACAGATGATGATACAAGTGATGTTGAGGATGCTCAGGCGACGGAGTGAGGACTAGCGGGGAATTTGAACTAGGGATTTACTATGTTTTCATAGTTTATTTGGAACATTGGAATTTGTAATAACTTTTGGTTTAATTCCATTGAATATTGTCGCATTGAATATTAAATTTAAATTTTTCCCGCGGTTGGGATTAATAATATTGCGACGTTTTAACTTCTTTCTATATCTTTAATTATTTAATTAAGTAATATTCATTAGGGATGTTACATTTGGTATCAGAGCAAACGTTTTGAATTTTTGGGAATTTGGGAGTGAGTTCACCGTTTCTTATCTGTGAATTTTGTTGTGTGTTATTGATTATTAGCAACTAATAGTCTTTAATTTTATTTTTTAGTTGTTTAATGTTAACAGGTGAACAATGTGGCGTGCACAGGCAATGGCAAACCGAAGACGTAGGAATATCGCAGGTGCTGATGAGATTACTTATACGATCCATAGGATGGTGGACGCAATGCAACCAGTGGCAGCACAGCCGTGGGCAATGATTCCATCGATGAGACCTGTGATGATGGAGGATTTCATACGTCATAAGCCAGCAAAATTCACTAGGAAGGCCACCCCAGATGAGGTAGACGCGTGGTTACGTGAGTGCGAGAAGATCTTTTGGGTGATAGAGTGCACCGAAGTGCAGAAGCTCACCTTTGCCACCTTCTTGTTGGTGACCGAGGTAGAGTACTGGTGGATGAGGATGCAGCAGCAGATGCAGACCCGAGAGGAGGAGGTGACTTGGACCAGCTTCAGGAAGAGATTCCTAGAGAAGTACTTCCCTGATGGCGCTAAACATGAGCGCGAGGCAAAATTTCTTACTCTACAGTAAGGGAGTTTGTCGGTGCAAGCATATGTGGAGAGGTTTGAATACCTATATAGGTTTTACTCACATACCGTCACCGAGGAGTGGCGTTGCAGGAAGTTTGAGGGCGGCTTCAAGCATGAGCTGCGACGTTTCATAGTGCCCTTGAGAGTTGGGAAATTTCCTGTTTTGGTTGAACAGGCCAAAAGCGTGGAGCAGCTAAAGATGCGACCAAGTAGGGTCAACCAACTGCAGAAGAGCAGTGTGGAGGGCAAACAGCAGAAGAAGCCCTACAGCCGACCTACCTCATCCTCACAAAAGTTAAGGTGCTATAACTGCGAAGGAGAGCATCTAAGGAGAGACTGCACTAAACTAGCTGGCAGGGGAGGCAGTAGTATGAGCACTCGCAAGTGCTATGCATGTGACCAGCCAAGACATTTTGCTAACAAATATCCTAATAAGAAGACCACTCCAAGATCACAACCTTAGCCATCTTCATCAGAGGGACAAAGAGCAGTAGGCTGGGTTTTTGTTGTGACCAACACGGAGGCCATCCGGTCAAGTAATCTCATTCTGGACTACTGCTTTTTATTTGGTAATAGTGTGTTAGTGTTGTTTGACTCAGGAGCTTCGCACTCCTTCATATCCCACGACTGTGTGAAGAAACTAAGATTGTCGACTCGTGACATGGGATGCGAGTTGATCGTCTTGACACCAGCATCTGGAGAGGTTTCAACAAATTCAGCTTGTGTTGGATGCTTGATGGAAGTGGAAGGCAGACGATTCAAGGTGAACCTCGTTTGCTTGCCTCTAGAGGGACTAGACGTTATACTGGGAATGGACTGGCTGTCTATCAACCATGTGGTGATTGATTGTGGACGGCGCAAAATTGTATTTCGAGAAATTGAAGGGATAGAGTTGGTGTCATCACAAGAGGCGGTGAAGGAGATGTAGAAAGGATCTACTTGCTTTGTGATAGTAGCCCAAGAGAATAAGATAAGTACTGAAGAGTAGATCAGTAGAATACCAGTGGTAGATGAATACACTAACGTATTTCTAGACGAGATACCTGAGTTACCACCCAGTAGGGATATAGATTTCTCAATTGATCTAATCCCTGGAGCGAGTCTAGTGTTGGCAGCACCATACAGAATCGCACCGGCAGAATTAGCAGAGTTGAAAAAGCAGATTGAGGATTTACTAGAGAAGAAATTTATCAGACCTAGTGCCTCACTGTGGGGAGCTCCGGTGTTACTGGTGAAGAAGAAAGATGGGAGTTCTCGGCTGTGCGTCGATTATCGGCAGTTGAATAAATTGACGATAAAGAACAAGTACCCACTGTCGAGGATTGACAATTTGCTAGACCAGTTGAGAAGGGCAGATGTGTTTTCTAAGATTGACTTAAGGTCTGGATATCATCAGATCTTAGTCAAACCCAAGGATGTCCAAAAGACAGCATTTTGATCGAGATATGGGCATTACGAGTATGTAGTGATGCCATTTGGAGTGACTAATGACCCTGCAGTCTTCATGGATTATATGAACTGAATCTTTCGCCCCTATCTGGATACGTTTGTAGTGGTGTTCATAAATGATATTCTCATCTATTCTCATAATAAGGAGGAACACGCAGATCACCTAAGGATTGTGCTAGAGGTATTGAGAGAACACAAGTTGTACGGTAAACTATCAAAATGTGAATTTTGATTAGAAGAGGTACAATTTATGGGGCATGTTATCTCTTCACAGGGTATTGTAGTGGACCCGAGTAAGATTGAGACGGTGCTGAAGTGGGAGAGATCTCAGACAGTAAAAGAAGTTAGAAGCTTCTTAGGGCTAGTAGGGTACTATAGGAGATTTGTAGAGGGGTTCTCTAAAATGGTGAGTCCATTAACTCAGCTCACTAGAAAAGATCAACCCTTCTCCTACAATGATAAATGCGAAGAATGCTTCGAGGAGATGAAAAGGAGGTTGACAACAGCTCCAGTGCTTGTTATTCCATATACCAGTAAAAAATTTGAGGTATATTGCGATGCCTCCTACCAGGGTTAAAGTTGTATGTTGATGCAAGAGAAGAGGCCAGTAGCCTACGCATCTAGACAATTAAAGGTGCATGAAAATAACTACCCTACCCATGATTTAGAGTTGGTTGTTGTAGTGTTTGCTCTCAAGACATGGAGACACTATTTGTACTGCTCCCAGTTCCAGGTTTTCAGTGACTACAAAAGCCTGAAATACATGTTTGATCATAAAGAGTTGAATAAGAGACAACAACGATGGATGGAGTATCTCAAGGACTACGATTTTGAGTTGCTTTATCATCCTGGTAAAGCAAATATAGTGGCAGATGCCTTGAGTCAGAAAAGGATGCATATGTCAGCAATGATGGTAAAGGAGCTGGAATTGATTGAGAAGCTCGGGGATATGAATATGGGTATATAGTTGAGTGAAGATTCCATCAGATGCAATGTTCTGACACTGACCAGTGATATGTTGGAGACTATCTAAGATCAACAAAAGAATGATGTTGAGCTGCAACAGTTTGTGAGTTGGATAGGAACTGAGAAAGGGAAGGATTACAGGATGGGATCAAATGGTATCTTGCGGTTCAGAGATAGAGTTTGTGTGCTGGGAAACTAGAGGTTGAGGAAGCAAATTCTAGAGGAGGGACACAAAAGCCATCTTAGCATACACCCAGGTATGACTAAGATGTATCAGGATCTGAAACATTCCTTCTGGTGGAATGGAATGAAAACTGATGTCGTTGACTTTGTGGCATCATGCTTGGTGTGTCAGAAAGCTAAGATTGAACACCAGCGACCAGGGGGTACACTAAAGTCGTTAGACATCCCGTAGTGGAAATGGGATAGTATTGTCATGGACTTCGTGACTCACTTATCGAGGTCTGTTAAAGGGCATGATTCAATTTGGGTAATAGTGGACAAGTTGACTAAGTGTGCCCATTTCCTCGCTATTAATCAGAAGTGGTATTTGGATAAGTTGGCTGAGTTATACGTCCGAGAAGTGGTCAGATTGCATGGTGTGCCAACTAGTATAGTATCAGACAGAAACCCGAGGTTCACATTGCGCTTTTGGTAGTCTCTACAGGCAGTGTTGGGGACTCAGTTAAGGATGAGTTCTGCATATTATCCCCAGACTGATGGGCAGTCGGAGTAGATGATCCAATCATTGGAGGATCTCTTAAGAGCTTGTGTGTTGGATCATATTGGAAGTTCGAGTGAGATGCTTCCATTGGCGGAGTTCACTTACAACAACAACTATCACTCTGGTATTGGTATGGCACCTTTTGAGGCTTTATATGGGCGACGATGCAGGACACCGCTGTGTTGGAATCAGGATGGTGAGTCCTTGGTGTTGGGTCCAGAGTTCTTGCAATCTTTTGAGAAGGTCAAGGCGATTGAGGAGAGAATGAGGGCTACTCAGAGCAGACATAAGTCATACATAGATAAGAGGAGGCGGCCTTTAGAGTTCGAGGTCGGGGCTCATGTATTCCTTAGAGTGACACCGACGAAAGGTATTGGAAGGGCTATCAAATCAAGGAAGTTAACTCTGAGGTTTGTTGGGCCCTATCAGATTTTGAGGAGGATTGGCGTTGCACCTTATAAGATCGCCTTGCCACCGCACTTGGCGAATCTGCACAATGTGTTTCATGTTTCTCAGTTGAAGAAATACATAACAGATCCATCCCATGTACTAGAGTCAGACGATATCCAGATCCGAGAAGACTTGACGGTGAACACCGAACCAGTACGGATTCTCGACTCGTAAGTGAAAAAGTTGCGAGGGAAGGAGATTAAGACCGTGAAAGTGCTTTGGGACGAGGCTACTCAGGAGATGACCTTGGAAATGGAGGATCGCATGAGGCAATCCTACCCGCACTTGTTTCCTGGTAAGTCATATTTTCAAGGACAAAAATATTTAAAGGTGGGGGGAATGTAAGACTCGAGAAATTTAAAAAGTTAATTAAATAACTATTTAATAAATGCGGGTAATAGAAGCCTTTAAGGCATTTAATGCGAAGGGCTATGACGTTGAAAAGTACTAGCTGAAGGGGTTGAGAGTATTTGCTTATGTGAGGGGACTTGGGTTCGAGTCCTATGTATGCCAATTGTATGTTAATTAATTTATACATTTTTATGTTATATATTTGAATGTGAGACGTGATAATATAATCCTAAAATTGTAGGAATTATCACGAAACATGGTTTGGTTGAATTGGTTGTGCATTTACTTTGTGATTAAAGGGTTATGGGATCAAACCTTGGTAACAACAAAACCAAGTTTCCTTTTTTGCGAAATTTTCTTTTTTACATGGCAATGAAGAGGCATAGAAACCCTAGCTGCAAAAGTGGCAGCCAAGAATGGAGAGAAGGGTCATAATTAATTTTGAATCAATTAACCCTAGGATTAACTTTAATTTTCGTTTTAAGACCATTAACGATCATTAAGAAGTAATTAAGGGCTAGTAAAATTGGAGACAGTGAGGGAAAACTGGACTACAGTGGAGAGTACTGGCAAGAGTGTATTGCAGAGAAGTTAGTGGCGTTTTAGGAGAGGTAGAGTGAAGTTTTGTGTGAAGGAGAAAAGGGAAACTCTTGGATATCATAAGGACAAGAGTTAGAGAACCAATTGGAGTACGAATTCCAGGTAAGGGGAGTTGTTTACTTTGATTTTTAATTGAATAAGATGAACTGTGCCTTGTATGTATGAAACTGCTTTGATTCCCTGCCATTTTTACGCTATTTTTCGAGGTTTCTAGGTTTCTGCCAAGAAACCGCCTGGCGACAAGGCCCGAGCCGCCAGGCGGCATAACAGATTTTGCCTCTGTTCTTGAATTTGGCATGAACTTCTTGGCGACAATGAATATCTGCCAGGCGGCGCGATACTGTTCGCGTTCTTTTTGGTTGTTTTGATGTTGTTTGTACGGGAATCAATGTGGTTTCTGGAATTGATGTGTGCAGCCTCTATTGGATGCCTTGTTGCTCTGAAATCAATTAAAATTGTGGGTATGGCAAAGTTTTAGATATACTCGTGCATTATAATCCATGATTATATGTGCAATGGTGGAAGGGGACTAAAAATTGGGTTTATTCAAGAGAGTAAAGATCGAGAAACCTTTATGAATTGAATTAAGAGCAGAAAGTTAGTCCATTATATATGTATTGTCGCATATTGGTGAGTGTAAGTGGTAGGGATGAATACTGGAAAAGGGTTGAATCTATCGCAGGTTTGAAGAAGCCTGGTTTATGCGGGGTACTAATACACCGCCTGGCGGCGCTTTGCTTGCCGCCAGGCGATGGCAATGGCGAGGCCTAGGTACTGTTTTGGAGATTTCAGGTAGTGAAAAAAAATGAGGGAGGAACCTAGGTGAGTGCGTGGTTTTAGAATTTAATTGGTAACATTGGAAGGGGCAAAATATTATGGTAATTAAGTATGTGAAGGGTAATGGATTTGAAAGTATGACTAGGTTATGGTGTGTTGGTTGGAATATTAAGGAAAGAAAGGGAGAAGGATAATTTTAATTAGTAGTTCAGGTTCTGGAAGCATAGTCTTTACATATGTGTGATTGGATAATTGTTGATCATGAATTATTGGCTTGAGGTGTCATTCGTGACTATATGCATAGATAGATGATATTTGATTATGTAATATTCCATGGAATACCAGTTAAATGTCTTGGAGGTGTTGGATTGGGTGATATTGGTGCTAAGTTAAAACAAATCCTTGGAGAATGTGATATTATGTTTGCTAAATGCCAAGTCATGACTAGAGAGAATTAGGAAGTGAATTATAGGTAATGGACAATGTGTGGTGTGACTTTATTCCACCAATTCGAGGTTGAAGAATCAGAGAACATGATCATCTTGGGATTATTTTCGTAGTATAAGTCCATATGCTCTGTCATGTGTAAGAAAATCAAACAGTGGATATGCTATTGGTGTAGCGCCCCACGGCAAGGGAGTGCGCGCCAAGCGATAGGACTAGCGTCAGAGGTCCCTACACCGCGTGGTGCCTAGCGGCAAGGTGTGCTCCGCCAGGCGGTGATTGTAAAGTAGTGGGTCTAGGAGAGCGCTGACACTTAGCGGTGAGGAGGTCCCACCAGGCAGTCTGGACTTGTTTTGCCTGGCGGCGCTGAGGGCAGCGCCAGGCGAAAATCTCGCAGACTATGACTTATGTATGTGTTGCGTTTTGAGCAATGATGCTATACTTGGACTGGGAGATGTTGTGCCATGAGCGGGTAGGTTCATGGATGGTGATGAACATATGATGATATGAGCGGGGAGGTTCATATCCAGTTACTCTCGTGTGGGGATACGAGCGAGATAGGTTCGTATGTTCCGTGCTCACACTCGAGAGATGATGCGTACGGGGAGGTACGTAGCTGGTGGATCACATGTGTTGGACTACGGGCGGGCAGGTCCGTAGAGTAGGACTACAAGTGGGGAGGTTTGTAAAGTAGGACTACGAGCGGGGAGGTTCATAGAGGCAAGACCACGAGTGGGCAGGTTCGTGTGAGCATCATATTCCCGAGTCTAAGGCTAACGATTTGTGTGATTTGAAGGCTGAAAAGCCTTGGGGTTAAGGTCTTGGCCAAGAACTAAGTAGATTGAATAATATGGGTGTATGACTTATCTTGTGTTATTATATCTATGTTATTTTTATTTTTATCAGCTCACCCTTTTTGTTTATGTATGGTGATGATCGTGTGATTCGTTACACGGGAGCAGATGTTGATATAGGTGATGCTAAGGATGCTCAGGTGACAGAGTGAAGGCTAGCGGGGAATTTGAACTAGGGATTTACTATGTTTTCATAGTTTATTTGGAACATTGGAATTTGTAATAACTTTTGGTTTAATTCCATTAAATATTGTCGCATTGAATATTAAATTTAATTTTTTCCCGCGGTTGGGATTAATAATATTGCGACGTTTTAACTTCTTTTTATATCTTTAATTATTTAATTAAGTAATATTCATTAGGGATGTTACAGCTTCCGGTGAATTGGGTGTTGGAAAGGTGGGATAGAGTGTTGAAGCAGTCGATGGAGTATGGTGGTAGAGACGTGAACCATTCCAAGGCTGGTCCCTTAAGGGTGGTGGGAAAAGCCTTGCACATGATGGCATCTTCATTCGTGTAGAAGGTGACATAGGTGACATATATCTTGACGTGCTCATCGGGGTTTGTGTCTCCCCCATAATGTTCCAGCATGAAGACCTCCCATTGGCTGGGCAATGTGAAGCATCAAATCAAAATGATGAGGTACGAAGAGTTTATCTAAAATGAGGTTCGTATCAAACTCATCTAGAAAATTATCCGTTCTGATTCAATTATTGAAGATTTTATATCATTGAAAGAGCGTAGAGCAGCACGCTGACTAAAGGTAATTTTTTATTTTTTTAATTTATCATTGTTGATTACTTTGTGTTTCACTTTCATATATATTATTGTCATATTTTTTTGGATTTATGAAGTTTTTAGTAGAAAAAATGATGAAAGAAAAACGAAAAGTTTATTTTTTAAATTAGAAAAAATAATTTATATATAAAAAATATAATTTTGCCCCTCTTAAATTTTTGTTCAAGTTCCGTCATCGTTGCTCATCATCCCACTTTGTGATAATCGAGATCATCTCGACCTCATTTCTTTACAGTGATAACAGTGTCATGAGTTAAGACATACCATTAAAGTCATTAAGCAGATTAATTATGGTAATTATTTGTGAGATCTCGGACTAATCAGATAAGGTTCCATAAACTTAATATAAATAATATTGTTCACGAGGTAATTAATTACGTTCATTATTACAACATTTAATATTATTTGATACAAACTCCTGACTTGAGCGTAGAAGTATTTTTTAAAAATATAATCCCTCTCGACTTAGGACAAAGACCGGTTCTCAAGACATCTCAAATAGAAGGTTGAAGAGTGGAGATAGAAGAATAACTTATTGTATTTACAATGTGCTTTGGTCATACAAGAACAATATTTTATTTTCTTCTAATATGTTAGACATATTAATTTAAAATTATTAGAATTAAAATGAATTGAAATAAAATACAAGTTGAATGCGAGCAAAATTCAGGAAAGAACAGAAAAACCTTCTTTTCATTTAGTGAATAATCATACATATATATATATATATATATATATATATATATATATATATATATATATATATATATATATATATATATATAAAAAAAAAATTTTATATAT
>Ga0214543_1007212_pt1 | contig 19260 bp, 6 predicted proteins | sample CNSS2metaG_FD_160094 | JGI IMG/M metagenome (GOLD analysis project Ga0214543, IMG submission 160094) | Root nodule microbial communities from cowpea collected in UCLA plant growth center, Los Angeles, California, USA - CNSS2 | ecosystem: Host-associated > Plants > Roots > Nodule | place: USA...
TGAAAAATACTTATTATTCTTGTTTTATTGGACCTCTTAATTGTACTCAATCATGTGTTTTGTGGGAAGTTTTAGGTTGTTTTTAGGTTTCTTTTAGGTTAGATATATTTTGTGTTTTCTTGGAAATTATTGTATAGAAAAGTGAAGGATTGGAGAAGAAGTGAGGTTATTCTGTCAGGACCCAGTCGCCCAGCGAGTGTGCTCTATCGCCCAGCGAGTGTGCTCTGTCGCCCAACGAGTAAGTCATCTCACCTAGTGAGAGGACGGTTTTCTGAAGTGGTTATAGTTTCGAAAATTACACGAAACTGTTGTGCTGGAGTGTGGGAACGCGACAGGACCAGGAAAGAGACGAAAAAGCGCCATTCTAGGGCAAGGAGACTTCACATCAATTCATCCATTCCATCAAATTCATCCATCCTTTGTTCTCTAGATGCTTAGGAGTGATTAAACTCCTCCTTCATTGGGGTTGGATGTAATGAACCTATACTCTTTGTAATTTTCCTATGCAATGTAATCTCTTTCGTTGTTCATATGTTCTATCTTAATTATAAATATGCTTGATGGAAATCTTTGCTATTTGGTTATACCTAATTATTGGAAAATGAATTGGAACTTAACCTTGGATAGAACAACCATGAGATTGGGTTCTAGGAATAGACGTAATCTCTAGGTCATTCTATACATCAAATCTTAATGCAAGTCATGTGTTAAAATAGTTAAGGAATTAATATTTTGACATATTTGACTTAGAATTTACTTCTAAGGAATTAGGGGCTAGTAAGCTTATGATGAGGATGTTTGAGCAAGATAGAGAAATTGTGTAGGAAATATTATGTTAGTATGGTTCATGAAATCCAACCTTGGTGAAGTCTTTCCTAATTTCTTTTATCACTTTCATGTTGTTCTTAAATTAAACCAATCGTTTATGTTGACATTATTGCTAAAATTAGTAAATAATCACATCTAGACAAACGAACACAAATCTCTTAAAAAAATGATACTTGAACTTCTATTTTAATTACTTGTAACGAATCGATACACTTTGACTTTTTATATTTATTAAAGAATGAAATTGTCCTTTTTAGTGACCATGAAAAAAATCCACGGGTAAGTGTGTTATAGATATTTATAGTGACGCATGCCTTTCCAGCTTAGACTTTGGGTACACACTTTTTTTATATTTATCATACATCATATGTTAATTATTTATAAATAAAGGAAGTATATGTTACTGTGGGAATGGAATAATAAGCGTGATAAGTAGTATAATAGTTAAAGTAAAGGGAAACGAAAATTAATTAAGTATAATTATTAAAAATAAATTAAATAATGAGTAGAAAAAAATACTCTTTTGTTCGTTTTCGATTAAATGAAAAATATATATGAAGAGAGAAATAATATAATATTTTGAAGTGATTTTTATGGTGAAAAATAATAAATAAGGACCAATTGTACATTTGATAATTCTATCTCAAAAAAGCAATGACAAGAATAATAAATATAAACAAACATAAAAATTTTAAACATTTATCATCACTATAATAAAAAAAAATATCATTTGATAATTTTCTTAAAGAGATGTAAAAACATGTCTTCTCCAAAAGTGATATTAATATGACGTTGGCAGGTGACAATACTAGGAAAATGCCATGTACACAGGCGCGTATTCTTTTTAATGACATAGAAAGTTACATGTAATATGGCAAAAGTTAGTTAAAGTCACCCAAAATAATTAATAAGTTTTTATTAAATTATGCTAATTCAATTATATATATATATAAATAAATTAAACTCTTATAAAATTTACCCTCAAATTTTAATTTTAATTTAATGGTTGATCATACTTTATCTATGATTAATGTGAGTTTTGTTACGTGGCAGGGTTGTGTGGATGGTGGTGGGCGTTAATTGTCTTTGGTTGAAATGAGGTTCCCAAAATCAACATCAGTGTGGTATCTTAATCTTGGAGGAAATGTGACGAAGGGAGAGGCTCACGCGTAGCTTTAACCGAGTCCATAACCAAACTCTTGAGGATGGAAGAGATCAGTTCCTGTTCCATTTCCTGACCTAATCAACAGAACCAAGCATTTAAAATTCAACGTATCCCTGCTCCCACCATCAGACCCTCTATATATACGTTCCTCCTTCCACTTCCAACTATCTATTCTTCTCTCACGCTCCAACACAACCACTATCAATATCGCTTTTGTTTTCTGTGCAAGCATCAGAAAATACACTTCTCACTTCCCTACTTCCAAAATAAGGAAACCATTTTGATTTTGAGTTCCAAATATGAGAAAGCTGTGTTTTAACCCCAAGACGCCGTCGTTTGCCATGGCCCGCAATTCTCCTTCTTCACCACTATCTTTAATCTCAAGCCCTACACCGCCCAGGCTCAGTTTTTCCGAACCTAGCAGCGTCGTCGACGAAGACAGCTTCATGGAGGAAGCAGAGGCGCTCATACTCAAATGGAACCCTGACTCCTCAGCCTATGCCAGAGTCACTTCTCTGTTTTACGAAGACAAAATCGAAGCCAAACACTATATTCACTGCGTTAACCAGCTTCACCAAACCATGCATTCCTTGATCTCTCACAACCCTTCCTCCCATAAACTCATCCTCGCTCACAACCTAATGCAGATCGCCATGAAGAGACTCAAGAAAGAGTTCTACCAGATCTTATCCATGAACCGCGCTCACCTTGACCCCGAATCAGTCTCCGCCAGATCCTCTCGCACCTCCGCTAATTCCAGCTCCTCCGATTGCGACGACGACTTCGCGGCGGAAGACGATGATATCCGTGCCGCCGGCGACTCTATCACCGAAGTCGAGCAGGTTTCCTCGGGCGCCATGGCGGATCTGAAATTAATCGCCGACTGCATGGTCTCTTCCGGCTACGCGAAGGAGTGCGTCAGCGTTTACATCATCATCCGAAAATCCATAATCGACGAAGGAATCTATCGCCTCGGCGTTGAGAAACTGAGCTCCACGCGCGCTAACAAGATGGATTGGGAAGTGCTTGATTTGAAAATCAAGAGCTGGTTGGAGGCAGTGAGGATTGCCGTTAGAACGCTGTTTAACGGGGAGAGAATCCTCTGCGACAACGTCTTCAGTTATTCAGATTCCGTAAGAGAATCCTGCTTCGCCGAAATTTCCAGAGACGGCGCCTCTCTCCTTTTCGGATTCCCCGAACTCGTCGCCAAAACAAAGAAATCGTCGCCGGAGAAGCTGTTCCGCGTGCTCGACATGCATGCTGTGGCCTCAGATCTGTTGCCGGAGATCGAGTCCATATTTTCCTCCGATTACAACTCCGCCGTGCGTTCTCAGTTCCTCACTTCACTTCAACGACTCACCGAGTCTGCGCAATTCTTGCTCTCTGAGTTCGAGTCCACGATCCAAAAAGACTCTTGCAAGCCTGCGGTGAACGGCGGCGGCGTGCACTCGCTCACGATTCAGACAATGAATTATCTCGCAATCCTCGCAGATTACGTTAACGTTCTCTCTGACATATTCCCGCGCGACTGGCTTCCTCTGCCGAAGTCTTCGTCGCTGCCGGAGTCTTATTTATACAGTCCGGAGTCTGATTACTCTGCGTCGACGCCGGCGCTGACGGTGCGCATGGCATGGCTGATTCTCGTCCTCCTTTGCAAGCTCGACGGCAAAGCGAAGCATTGCAAGGACGTTTCACTATCTTACTTGTTTCTCGCGAACAATCTCTGGTACGTGGTGGCCAGAGTCCGAAGCTCGAACCTGCAGTACGTGCTTGGCGACGATTGGATTACGAAGCACGAAGCTAAAGCGAAGAGGTTCGTGGCGAACTACGAGAAGATGGCTTGGGGAGAAGTGGTTTCATCGCTGCCGCAAAATCCGGGCGCAGCGGAGGCGAGGGCGGTGTTCGAGAACTTCAACCTGAAATTCGAGGAAGCCTATCGGAAGCAGAACTCGTTTGTGGTAGCTGATAGAGAACTACGAGACGAAATAAAAGGTTCGATCGCGAGAAGTATTGTGCCGAGATATCGCGAGTGGTATAATGCGCTGCTTGCTTCGGTGGGATCAGTGAGGGACTTGACGGTGAGGGAGATTGTGACGTTTACCCCACAAGACATTGAAAATTACCTTGCTAACCTCTTCCTTTTTGGAACGTCATCCAGTTCTGTATCGTCCTCTTCGGTAACTTCGTCTCCTCTCCGGCGTTGGAGTTGAGTTTTTCTTGATTCTAGTAATGATTATAGAGTTTTTCTTTTTTTAGATAGCCAACAGAAGATATAACGACTTTCTCAGTTTTCTGCCTATGGCAAATGTAATCATGACTTAATCATACAGGTTTTTTCTACTTTTTACGTTCCATTTCAGGATTTCATCTGCTACATTACTAGATAAATTTGTTTCATGCATCACTAACCCGGAGTTCCTTACCCATCTGTCTTCAGGTGAACATAAACAAAAGGAAAATAAGTGAATGCCATATTTTATTATTAAAAGAAGTTTTAAACTAAATGTAAGTGAATATTTGGGAGGGAAAGGATGGGATAGAAATATTTTTTCTTTATTTCATTAAAGAATAAATAATTCAAATAATATTCATAAAAGAGGTGATCAAATCATGATTTATCTTAAATTGAAGATTATATTTTTGTTTTTTATAAAAATATTTGTTCTGATATCTGTAAATAGATCCTAATTTACAGGACTTGACCTCTAAATTTATTTCTGATAATATTTTTTCTCTAGCTACCAATTTAGATACTAATTTATAAAATAAAAAATTATTAATTACTAAAATAGTTATTATTATGTTTTTGAATTTTTTTATTTTTATTTTTTTTAATTTTTTAATTTTTTTAAATGTACACGTGTCAATTCAGGAGTGTGCCACGTGTCACTTCGTGGTTTTTTTGAATTTTTTTTTATTTTTTTAAATTTTTATTTTATTTTTTTTAAATATCCACGTGTCAACCCAATAGTGTGTTACGTGTCAAAATCAATATTCTATATTATGTTTTTGAATTATTGATTACTAAAATAGTTATTATGAATAAAAATTATAAGTGGTCACTATTTATTTATGGTTAAAATACTTTTTTTGTCCCAATTTTTGTCAAGTTTTTTCAAATAAGTCATAATTTTGGTTTTGTGTTCAAATAGATCCTAATTTTCGTCAATTTTGTTTAATTGGGTCCTTTTTTGCTAACATTGTTTAAATCATTAACGGTCATGAACAGTGACTGTCACGTGTCACTTCGTGATTTTTTTGAATTTTTTTATTTTTATTTTCTTTTAATTTTTTAAAATGTACACGTGTCAACCCAGGAGTGTGCCACGTCGTTTTTTTGAATTTTTTATTTTATTTTTTTTGAAATTTTTTTATTTTTTTGAAATGTCCACGTGTCAACCCAATAGTGTGCCATGTGTCAAAATAAATATTCTATATTCAATTTGGTTCCTATATTTGTTATTTTTGTTCAATTAGGTCCCAATTTTTGTTAACATTAACCAATTTGGTCCCTATGGAAGATGTGACCAAATTTAATTTTTATATCAAAGTTATAATGATGTGAATTTTAATATATTATATAAAAATATTTAATAAAAAATGTGAATTTTAATATAAAAATTAAATTTGGTTTTAATTTGGAGAGGGACCAAATTGAATTTAGAACATTGATTTTGAGTTATTTGTATAATAAAAATGATAATTTGTATAAAAGAAGTAAAAAAGAAAGGAAATCAAATTAATAAATTATATAAAGTTATTTGTATAATAAAAATGATAATTTGCACAATGTTCTTTTACATTTAAGTTATTATCTTACAAAAATGTATTGGTAAAATAAGATTGATATATAATTTCCTCTTTTGTTAGTTTATTATAGTTTGAGAGAGATTTTTCTTCTTCTAAAGAGTCCTAATGAAAAAAGCTTTGCCTATCGTCTCAAACAAGGAACTTTGACTTTTTATTTTATTTTTTTCATTTCTATTCGTTTCACTCCATTTCTGTGAAACCAAGAGTAACGCTTCTTACATTTTTAAGTGAGTACAAATAATCTTAAAATGTCAAAGACTGAAAAATTTACAATTAAAGTGTGTTTTAATTAAACTAATTTTATTTTCCCCATGCCACATTATTTATCATAATTCTTATTATTATTTTTGTATCTTTCTGTTTTTTTCACCCTTGCAGCGTGCTGCGGAGATATTTATGTTTTTTTTTTCAGCCCTTTCATTCATATATTCGCATTAATCTAGGATTTAAATATAATTTAACATTTAATAAGATAATATTTAGTTTTATGTGATTTTGACATTTTTTGTTTTGTTTTTCCATATGCATTTATAATTGTAATGTCTTTATCATTTTCCATTCATTTCATTCAAGCGTTAGGTGAGAGGAAAATTCGTTGATAGGAACTAGCGGTCCACTTTTTCTACCTTATACACCATTTTATATCATTTTTAAACCAGTAATTGAAATTTTGCCATTTTATTTTTTACTACTAACCGTTTAAATAATTCTTTATGGAATTTATAAGCCTTTATTTTTTTAATTCATTACATTTTATTTTTTCTCTCTCTAAATTGTTTAATATCATTTTCCGGACAAATATAAGGCTTACTTTAAAATAAATAAAAAAATCATAATATTTTGTATGCTTGTAATTTTTCTTGTATATTCCTCTCTATGTCTTTTTTTTTTATGTGATTCAATCTTTCTTACGTGATTCAGCTCCTTTTCTCTTTAAAATAAAAATGTGTATAAAGCGTCGTAAACGAAAGAAGAAAAAACAAAATTTTAATGTGGAACAACCACAACTTTTGTCAACGGAAAACAAATTTGAGTCATTGGATTGAGAAAAACAGTGATTAATCATTATTATGATAGCGATTGAAATTTAAAGAGGAAACAAATAAATAATAAAAAAGAAACACGTACTAATTTGAAGTAACGGACGAACAGATTGCACATGACGTGAAATGGACACATTGAGTGTTAAATATCATTACCAAACGAATTCAATAAAATAAAGAAATGAGTAACATATATAAATGATTTGATCGAAAAAAAAGAGTAAAAATAAAAAAATAAAAAAATGGGTTTTATTTATCAGTATTTATTACTAATATTATTTTATTATAAGTAAATCAAATTATAAAAAAAAATCATTATCAAACATATGAAACATTATTTTGATTGTTAGCTTTTTTTTCTTTTTCTTTTTCTAAATTCTCATTTTCTCGCCTTTTTTACTCTCCTTACAGAAAAAGCAAACCAACCCCTAAATATGGGTAAAATATTCAATACTTACCTACCAGTATTATATGAGATAAGATTTTGTTTAGTTTAACAAAATTACTGATGTAATTATATATATATATATATATATATATATATATATATATATATATATATATATTAAAATACTTTAAGTTTTGCATATTTTTTTATATAACTTTAGAATCACATGTAATATTGTAGGCATTAATGAGTAGGAGTTTAACATATCATATTTTTTCATCCAATTTCAACTCAATAGATCAAACATATCAAATCAAAAATCAATTGAAAATAAAGTGTAATTAATAGTCTCCCTGGCTTAATTCCTGTTTTCTTCGAACAATTGTTTTTAAAATTTAGAAAAGTTAGAGATTTAATCTAACATAGATCATCTATTTTTGTTTTAATCTTACATATGATAACAAAAACCTCCACAAACAACTGAAATAAAAAATGAAGAAAAACAATTACTCGAGTAAAAATTTCGATCGATAAAAAATATATACCCACTTCTATAAAAAAAGAAGAAGATAATTGGCTTTTAAAAGTTAGATAGAAGTTAAAAAGAAAAGTATTCAATTTGAGAATATGAAAGCTTTAATAGAATTCTTGAACATAAATAAATTTTATTCCATAAAAAAAATATTAATTTGATTATATTTTAACGCATTAATAAAGCATTATGATAAAATGTGAATAAAACGTCAATTATATCTTGAGTTAAATATCACATGCAGGTAAAATGAAAATAATTGATCCAAATAGATAATAAGCAAATTAATATTAAACTATTATAATTGTGCTAATGGTATGAACAAAAAATATGAAATTGAAATATACAAATCAATTTTTTGTTCAAGATTTTTGATAAAGAACTGACGTTATATACGAAAATACATGTATTATATGTAAGTATTTTTTTTTCATACTTGATTAATCCAATGAGTCTAATGGTATCTCACTTTTCATGATTCTTATATTATAGCCTATTTACATTAATAACTTATTAATGATATTTTTATTAAATTTCGTAATACATACATTAAATATAGTATAATTGTCGTTATCAATATTTAGTAAAATAATTATATAAAATGATGTATTTGTATTAACATAACTATGGATTTACAGAATTATATTACTTCTTAATTTCAACTGTTTCAAAATGATTGACATCTGTTCATTTAACGACAACTTGGAATTTTTTGCATCAACTTTGTCAAAAAAAATTCCAATGATAGTAAACAATTTACACTCCTAAAAAGAAAAGTAGAAAATTATACCTTTTACACTCTTGTTTGGATGCTACGACTAAAGTAATTGAAAATGAATTTATAATGAAAGTACGAATACCATGTAACTTAACACGAAAATCAATACAATTTTTTTTGAAAACTTTCTTGCAAGCAAAGATTTGTGAATAAAGACGTACAAATATAATATATATATATATATATATATATATATATATATATTGTTATATTAATATATAATATTTTTATAAAAAAAAATTTATATAATAAAAAATAAATTATGATAAAATATTTACTTTTTATTTTAATATAATAAATATTTACAAAACATTAATAGACTATTTTTAAAAATATTTTTTGTCTCGTTTCGATTTCGAATGTGAAATGACATTATTCCTTCACACCAAACCCAAATTCGCATAAATCTTCTGAAAAACACAACCAAAACAAAAGGAATTTTGATTTTTGTTTTATTGTTTCTTTTGGGTCACTCTCATATCCAGAACCGGATTCCCACTAAAACTCTATTGGTAGAATTATAAATAAATATATATATATATATGATAATAACTTTTAAACGTGTAGAATTATAAGTGTGGATATAAGTTGTTGAACTCGTAATTTTTTAAGACATTTCCTTCCGATTCTGGTAGATATTTAAAAATGCATATTATCCACACAAACGCGAAAAATAATTTTGTCTTCAAACTAGTGACTCCAATAATTCCAAAAGTAGTGGTTTTATAATTTGATACAACACCGGGTCATTTCCGATCATATTTTGAGCCATTGAAGGTGCATTTTTTCCAACCATCACGTTCATATGTTTTATTTTTAGCCTCATTTCTATCTTCAATCACCAACCGTGGAAGTGGTAACAAGTTTTTGTCATTTCAATGTGGTCCTTAATATATATATTGCAATAGCTATTCCAATTAATATATTTTATTTGTATTATCAAACTTCAAACGTCTTGAATCATTGTTCAAAACTAAAATTGTTTTAAATCCTCAGATAGTTCTAGATGATGATGATGACCCGAGCTTGATAGTTCAAAATAAAACAACAGAAAATTTACAATTGAAGGACCAAAGTTTTGTTGTCCTCCTTTACTTGAAGTTCACGTATTTGCATCAGAAAAAAAGGAAATAAAATAATTGAAATAATTATGTGGATTCAATGATGATTTTTTGTGTATATATTGTGTTTTGTTAATTTCAATATCTTTTGGCGAAGGCGACAAAGTGAGTCTCCAATCTATTAAAAATTGTGGCTTAAGTTGGTATTTTTAACTTACTAACATGCTTTGATCCTTTTTTTTAATTTGTCAAATTAATAGGTTAAAGATGGAATATGTTGGTATGCTAATTTTTTTGTATTATAATATTTATAGGATAAAGATATATAATAATATTATAACTTAAAGAATAAATAATTATAAATCAAATTTTAATTATTAATTATAATAAAATAATTTAATATATAAAGTTAAGAAATATATTATGAATCTAACTCAAATTAGTGAGATTAGACATTAATAGATTGTATAGATTAATAGATTTAATAAACAATAAATTTTCTGACAATATATAATACAATATGTCAAATAAATAATTGTTGAGATTATTTCTAATTCATGATTTTAATATAATGTTAAAAAGTAAATTTTAATTATTTTAATTGGTCTGAAGACATCAATTAACTAATTAAAATATAAAAAGAATTAATTATTATTTTAATTGGTCTGAAGACATCGATTAACTAATTAAAATATAAAAAGAAATAATCATATGATTAAATTGCCACATACATATATAAATTGTAAAAAAAGAAAAATTCGGAGTGGGCCTATCGTCCATTAGCCCATTAGCCTACCTTTTGACAGGAACAGATCAAATTTTCTGACCTATTTTGTTATGATGGACCATTCCACATCCCGTTTTTTGACGAATTAACGGTAAATTGGGCAAAAATTGATTTGACTTATCTGTTTTTGTCATTCTTACTTACTTTGATAAAAAAAAGAGAAGTATAAAAAAAAATGAAAATGAATAATAACATAAAAATTAATAAAAGATTAACCAAAATGTATACGAATTATTTATTAGCTTATTAATAATTAATTTTTTTAATTTTTTTAATATATGTTTGTCATATATAAATTTTAGTAAGAAACATTCTTTCTATACTGACATGAAAATTAACCGGTGTTGTTGGGTAATTGAGAAAGGATTGGGCCTGGGTATGGATTTGTTTTGGGGACACTCTGTATGGGTTAAACTATGTTTCTCGGGGTTTCTTCTTGCATCTTCAATATTTCTTCAGCACCCCAAAAATACTTTCCAAATTAAAAGAATCTTGATCATTTGACCATAACAGCAGTAAAATTTTAAAAATATTCAACCTCACCCCTCTTTCCTATTTAATGTATACGAACCTTATCAAACCCTAACTGCGTAGACCTCACTCCCAAACACCATTAAACGTATATGAACGTCGACTTCTGGAGAAGAAAGTTCCAAATCTAAACTTCTAGTGTATAGTTTTCTGGAACAAATTGCCTTTAGATGTTGACTTTTAATAATTTGTTTTTAAATGTCGACATCCGGTGAAAGTTGTGTGACTTCAAGATATTAAAGATTATAAAACTTCCAAATATCGATATTTGGTGAAGGTTGAGGGACTTCTGGATGTTTACATCCTCTTGTTTATCTATGTTTGGATGTTTAGAGATTTAGATGTAAGAATAAGGAAGCTCACATAGGGGTAAGACGATTAGAAGAGTTTATATGTACATTATTAGAAACAATGATATTTTGACAAATTAAATTTCAACATTTTTCTTTTATAATCTATGATGGTCTTTTTTAAGTGATTTTGAAATATACAAAAATGAGAAAATGAAAAAGTAAAAAATCACTTAAAAGATGACACTTTAAATTATAAGAGAAAATTGTCAAAATTTAAATGTTAAAAAATTATTTTCCTTATCTCTATTGTGAGAAGTGTAATGATCATTGGCGGACTTTAGATATGATTAAGGAAATCACAACTCTCTCATTTCCTTTATTCAATTTTTAATATTTATTTTAAAATTATTTTTATATATTATTATATTATTTATATTAAATTTTTAATTTTTTTTAAAAACTTCGTGCATAGTTTTTATTTTCTTTTATTTTTCGTTTCTTTCTTATACATCTCCACTTCTTTCTTCCATTTTACTTTTTATTTTAATTTTCACTCTCAATCCCACGTTAGTTTTAAAATAAAATTACATCAGGGTGGACTTAAGAAGTTAAAAGAAACATTTTAAACGGATTAATTTTTTTTTAACTTTTTTTAAAGCAATATGTTTTATTCTTGTATGTGATAAATTTGTTTATTGTGTATTACTATGTGTATCACTTGAAAGTGATAAATTTATCTTTTTCTAAATAGATGAGTAGTAATAAATTTATATTAGAAAAATTATAATAAAAAATAAAATAATTGATTCTTTTTTTTTAAGGAAAAGACTTGTGATGAAGATAAAAAAATGCATTTACATGAATAAAACCCGAGAAATTTCATGTGAATCTAAAACAATTGAAAACAACTTTCTAAAGTTATTATAATCTGATATAATGAATTAAAAAAAAATATATAATTTGAAACCTCTGAATATTTTGTTCACATCCAGGTCTAATAATTGAGATATAACTTTTAAATTTATGGAAGTCTCATCTGATTCTATTACTTCCTTAAAATTATGTTTTTTTTATTTTATTTATTTTTTTAAAGAATTACAACTCAAATTGTTATTTCTTTTAAATTATTTAAAAAAAAAACTACAACAAAACTGAAATCAAACAATCAGTTCGTAATTGTTGAATTTAAAAAACCGTAAAGTTGAATAAGTTAATTATATTTTTAGCTCTTAAAATCATAACTGAATCTAATTTTAATACTTAAAATCTAAAATACAATTATTTTGAAGTTTAGTTGAAATTTAAAAGACTAAAAAGATAATTAATTAGATTAAAGTGAATTAATTAAAACAGTTGAAGACAATAAAGTAAGATTAAAAATAAGAAAATAGTGTTAATTGGTGTGTGGAAAGAAGGAAGAAAGTAACGAACAAACAAATCAACGATATTGGGGAAGGGAGTTACCGCTTATGGTGCAACTCATCAAACGAAGACGATGGAAGCGGTGTTGTGTTGAGAGCATTGTAGAATGGGGGTAGCCACCACCACCACCTCCACCACCACCACCACCACCACCACGTTGGTTGTTGGTGCGGCCAATCATGGATCGCCGTTATCACCTTCGCCGACTCCACCCTCATCAACGCGACCCTCTCTCCGAACCCATCACTCCCACCCCCTCCACCACCCCGAGCTCCACCTTCTTCCTCTCTGCCTCCGGAAAGGCCCTCCTTCTCTCCAACTCCAACAAACGCCCCGACACACCCCGCCAGAAGTATGTCAAGCAGGTAACGGGCCGCAACAACGACACCGAGCTCCACCTCGCCGCTCAGCGCGGAGACTTGCCCGCCGTCCGCCAGATCATCGCCGAGATCGACTCCGTCTTAGTGGGGACCTTCGAGTTAGACTCCGAGGTTGCCCACATCAGGTACGCCATCTTAAACGAGGTCAACGACCTCGGCGAAACAGCACTCTTCACCGCCGCGGAAAAGGGTCACCTCGACGTCGTCCTCGAGCTCCTCCCTCACTCCACCGCCGAATCCCTTTCCTCCAAAAACCTCTCCGGCTTTGACACTTTGCACATCGCCGCTAGCAAAGGTCATCTTGGTACGTATACGTGAATGCATGCATGCATGTATGCCCTCACTGTTCATGCAACATTGGTTTTGAACCAATGAGTTTCAGTACACCAAGAGAATTTTATTGAAGTTTATTAAGAGAGACTCAACATTACAACTGTGGATTTTATTGTGGCAGCCATTGTGCAGGTGCTACTAGAGCATGATCCTGGGTTGATTAAAACGTTTGCTCAGTCAAATTCAACGCCTCTGATCTCTGCAGCTACACGAGGGCACGCGGATGTTGTTCAAGAGTTGTTGTCTCGGGATCCTACTCAGTTGGAGATGACAAGGGCCAATGGAAAGAATGCTCTGCATTTAGCCGCACGCCAGGGCCATGTGGCTGTAGTCAAGATACTGCTGCAGAAGGATCCACAACTTGCTCGAAGAACTGATAAAAAAGGACAAACTGCACTGCACATGGCTGTCAAAGGGATTAGTTGTGATGTCGTGAAGCTCATTTTGGATGCGGATGCAGCCATTGTCATGCTCCCTGACAGGTTTGGCAACACTGCATTGCACGTAGCCACGAGGAAGAAGAGGGTAGAGGTATATATCATAATGCCTTCACTTCAAGTTTTTCATATTTCTGATATAAAAACTGTGTTTGAACTAATGACTTACGAACATTGGTGCAGATAGTGCAAGAGCTGTTACTTCTTCCTGACACCAATGTGAATACCTTGACAAGAGAACACAAGACAGCTCTAGACCTTGCGGAGGGGCTTCCGATAACTGAAGAAATTCTGGAGATCAAAGAGTGTCTGATTCGTTATGGCGCAGTTAAAGCCAATGATCTCAACCAACCGAGGGATGAGCTGAGGAAAACCATGACACAGATTAAGAAAGATGTCTATTTTCAGCTGGAACAGACTCGAAAAACAAACAGGAATGTGAGTGGGATTGAGAACGAGCTACGCAAGTTGCACAGGGCTGGAGTCAACAACGCCGGCAACTCAGTAACGGTGGTTGCTGTGCTATTTGCGGCGGTTGCATTTGCAGCACTTTTCACAGTTCCCGGTGGGGATTATGATAATGGGATGGCAGTGATGGTACACACTGCACCATTCAAGGCCTTCTTCATATCTAATGCGTTGGCGCTGTTTACATCATTGGCAGTGGTGTTGGTTCAAATCACCATTGTTAGAGGGGAGGTAAAGGCTGAGAGAAAGGTTGTGGAGGTAATCAACAAGATGATGTGGTTAGCCTCTGTATGTACTTCTGTTTCATACACTACAGCTTCTTACATAGTAGTTGGTCGGCGCAGCCAGTGGGCTGCAATACTCGTTACAGTTATAGGAGGCATCATAATGGGTGGTATTCTGGGTACCATGACATACTATGTGGTCAAATCCAAACGCTCCCGAAGAGAGAGGAAGAAAGAGAAGAAGTCTAAGAAAGAAGGAACGTTGCGTCTTTCATATTCTGATGAGTCAGAAATAAATCCAATCTATGCCATTTGATGTTACTGTGGATTTCGATGTTGGTTTGACGCCTCTGTTCAATGATTTTGTATATGTCGAAGAACTCTTAGCTTAGTATCGTATGTAAATGGCTCCTTCTTAGTGAGTGTTTCAAAGGGAACAATCTAAGGAAGCCGAGGTTGTTAGTTACACTTTTCTTATAATGTTTGGTTGCACATCAGATATCAGTTGTCATGTATGTAGTCTTTGAGAACATTAATATTTTTTTGTAGTTTGTTTCTGCAATTTACATTCAATCTCTTCAGAGTTCTGAATTATGAAGAATATGAACGTAATCATGTGAAGTCTGGTTTTCATTCTTGCCTTCTTTAATTCTCGAGTTGTGATTAAAATCTGTGTACCAATTGGTTTTGGTGTTCTTCATGTTCTAAGAGTTTGAACTCTTAGCAGTCAAGAATAGAGAAGATTGATTGATCATGGTTTTGATTGATATTCTGTCATTTTCACTTTACCCTTTATTTTTTTGATATTTCTGATTTTCAATTCAGTTTCTGTACTTTTGATTCTGTTTTCAATTCAATGCATTGCCCTTTACTTCCTTTTATATGCGCGTGTACTCTTTATACCAGCTTTCAATTTACATTACAGTTTATCTTCATTTTCGTTGTGGTAGTTAAAATAGATTTTACAGTTTATCACTGTTCTTACATTTCTGCACTGATTTTCTCCAGGCCAATTTCTGTTTCTAGCTCTGTATTTCAGTTTTCTGTGTTGAACCACATCAGTATCAATATGTGAATCTGATCCCCAGTTACAATTCCAGTTCTTTGTTTTACAGTTTTTTTTTTTCCAATTTAGAAGTCAGGTTTTTCAGTTTTTTTTTAGATATTCCCACATTAGCTTCGGTTTTGCACTCGGATTCATTTTTAATTCATTAGTTCAGATTTCAATTTGCATAGTTCTGTATCAATTTCGATTCTGCAATGTTCCTTTCAGTCAATAAAAAATCACAATGTTTAGTTCTGATTTTAATTTCTCTGTTTTGGTCTAAAGCTGTTTACATTTGTGGTTCCACTGATTTAGTTTTTGATTCCGCACTTTCTTTTCCGTTTCTATAGTTTAGCTGGAATTAACATCTTGTATAAATCTGCATTTACAGTTTCAATTGTTCAATTATTGTCCTATTTTAATATTATTGTTTAGTTTCAAAAGATTGCATGCATTTTCTGATTTTACCATGTTCAGTTTTAGTACAATTCATATTTTGTTTTAATTTTCAGTTTACATACACCAACACAGTTTTTCTTTTTACTACCTTGTTCTAAATTTACAGTTTAATTGCCCATCTTTTGTTTACTGTTTTTAATCACAGTCAGAGTGATTTAATGTTGTAATTGATTCCATAATTCCTTTGATTGATATCTGGGTTGACCTATAGACTATAGTGCATTAGGGCTAAACAGGTTTATCAATGAGTTCTTAAACTTTTATTGTTAGTAAAACTGCGGAAGCAAACAAGTTTATGTTCATAGTTTCTGTTAAAGTAAATCGAATCATAATCGAATTATAAGGTTTAGATTACTATGTCCTTAAATAATAAAAGATCGAATTATAATGTTTAGATTACTATGCTGTTAAGTAAAAAAGAGTTAATTCTTAACTAATAATTATAACTTTTCTCATCATTCGATCAAACACATAGGCATGACTTTTTGTTATTTTGATCGATTATCATTTAAATTATCATTTAGTAAACATAAACCATTAAAACAGAGAAAGTGTCATTTGAATGTGTTATTTTTGTTTAAGCAATATTTTTTACTTGAAAATAGAAAAATTATCTACACTCTCTCATCCAAGTTGTGGAATATTATACTTGACTAACATACTTATTCATTTAAATGTCTCAACATTATTTGAGAGTGATAATCTTATAGGGGAAAAATATTGTTGTCTTCTTTATTATTCTAGAGATCATTTGTCACTTGATTTAGTTGAACGTGAAAACAAAAAAAAAAAATTGTCCTCTTCCACATTTGAGCACTTAATTTTAGAGAAGATAAATGGTTGTTTTGACTCTTCACTCAAACTCAAATTATAAGTTATGACTTGAACAATAAGCTCTATTACTTAAGGAACTAGATAAACAATCTATCGGTAATTATCGATCGAAAAATTTGTCGGTAATTACAAAAAAATTTGCTGGTAAATTTGTTGCACTGTTCATCTTCTTCCTTGTCCCTCTTTCAATTCTTTTTTTCATTTTCTTCTTCGCCGTTGTCATCTTCTTTTTCTTCCTATTTCTTCTTCTTCTCGTCTTCTTATAAGGTGAGCTTTGGAGGAGAAAATTTCCGCTCTTTTTACCGACAAATTTATCTGTCGATAAATTCGTTGATAAAAGAAAATTAAATTATCGACGAATTTACCGACAAAAAAATTCGTCGGTAATTCAAATTTGGGCAAAAAAAATTTCGTTTCTTTTACTCACGAATTTTTCTGTCAGTAAATTCGTCGATAAGAAAAATTAAATTATCGACGGATTTTATCGATGAATTTTGAGTTATGTAGTACCGACGAATTTATCGACGAGAAAATTTGTCGGTAATTCAAATATGGGCAGAAAATTTTCCATTTGTTTTATCGACAGAAAAATCCATCGGTAAATTTATCGGTAAAAAAAAGTTGAATTACCGACAAATTTTTCTGTCGATAAATAAAATCTATGTTACACACAGATTTTTCTGTCGGTAATTAAAATTTGAGAATCTGTCGGTAAAATCGGTAATTCAAATTTATAGACAAAAATATATTTGTCGGCAATTTCAAATTTTTTTGTAGTGTACACATACCTTACCTGTAAGTAATTTACAACACTTACTTTTTTTTTTTTGCAAATTTTGAGATTAATTACCATGATTAAGTTATTTTATTATCACACATATAAATGTCCATTTGTAATTGTACTATACTTACTCAACATTATCTTGGACTCTATACTCAAGATTATTTTGGCTTAAATACCCAAGATCATCTCAAATTGTATAAATGTTTATCTGGTATAATCTCATTTTGTGTCAAAGATGACCAAGGTCATATCGGACAACACCACATAATGTTGGATATGATATTTCGGTCAAGGTTATAACAGTCAACTGTAATTAACATAGGTTAAAACATAAAATAGATAAGTGGAATCCTAAACAAATTAACTAAGGTAATCATTTAAGTTATTCATGTCTAACAAGGTAAAAACCCATATACCTAATGTAAATAACATTGTTCACGAGATGATAATCAAGTAACATTCGTTATTACAACATTTATTATCATTTGATGCACATATCTCACTTGAGCTTCAAAATATTTTTTACATGCACAATCCATCTCAGATTTGAATGATATTAACATGAGCTATTTGGAATTAAAGATCGAATCGTGAAGTAAAGAGCTTTGTGATTCTCTGAACTTTGGTACTTTAAGGTCTTAAAATAAGTCAATTTAGTTTATATGGATTAGTTCATCTTGGTTGAAGTTAAAGTAAGTCAATTCAATTTATTTTTTTAAGCTATAAAATTTTATAGTTAGTTTCGATACATATTTATTATGGTACAATCAAAGTAAATTGTTTACTTGACTCCTCTATTTATAGAAATAAAATAAAAATTTTAACCTATTTCATCAAACATTGTAATTCAAAAGTGATATTATAAATATAGTAAATAAAAATCAAAGTGTGAACCTCTATAACTAAATTATATAATTGAAAAAACAAATATTCAAACAATATTAAACAACATTTAACTATTTAAAAATATAAATTTTCAATTTACATAATTAAAAATAATAAATAACTGATGAAAAAAATATTATAAAAAATTATTGTCGATAGATCACAAATTAACTTATTTTCAACTTCATTTAAACTCGTTTAACCTGCAAATTACGTGAATCATATTTAATTTAATTCATAATATATATATATATATATATATATATATATATATATATATATATATATATATATATATATTCCAAACATACTCCAATCCAGATAAATTGAATTTATTTACACATTTGAATTCATTTTAAAATGTGGAATAATTTATGAACATAGTAATTATCTACAACGTACTACTTTCCTTGGTGTTGTTACGTGCCCCTAATCCTATTCTTTCGTGCATTTTCAAAAGTTTTGAATTAGTGATTAAACATCAATCAATCACAATATGAGAATGTTTGCAACCAAATCTCATTTAATTCAAACATTTATATTTTTATAATATAATTTGTAACGTGTTCCCAACAAACCACATTGTTCCAACTTTTTGTCATAAAAAAATAGTATATCATTTCTTTGGATGGAAATAGTTCCTTAGATTTTTTTTTTTTTTATATTTGCATCATAATATTTTTGGGAAGATAGGGATATATTTATAAAAGATATTCCGCACATACTTATTTACTTGTAAAATAAATATTTCATAGTATGTATGACATATTTAT
>Ga0214543_1007213_pt1 | contig 19255 bp, 10 predicted proteins | sample CNSS2metaG_FD_160094 | JGI IMG/M metagenome (GOLD analysis project Ga0214543, IMG submission 160094) | Root nodule microbial communities from cowpea collected in UCLA plant growth center, Los Angeles, California, USA - CNSS2 | ecosystem: Host-associated > Plants > Roots > Nodule | place: USA...
GATAAAATATATTTTTATTGTTTAAACTACATTTAGATAAAATATGAAACATTAGTAAAACCATAAGATTTTCTAATTGTTTTATTTAAAATAAATAATACAGTTTATTAAAAATAGGGATGTTACAAGTATCACATGATGTTTCATGTGGGTTATGACAATTGATGTTTTCTATGATGGGTTTGAGGTTTGGTTGATCATGTATAGGTTTGGAGGCATGACAATTACTATTATTTTGGTGAAAGCATGATGCATATGAATGTTCTTGTGAATACATTGCTTCCTCAATCTTTAATTGAACCAGCATTTCTATCTCTCGCTTTGTAAAGCACCACTTTGCAATGTAAAATTCTCCTTACTCATATGGAATTATGTGGAAAAAGTAATAAATAAAATACTGAGTAGATACTAGAGTGGTAAGTTATTGTGGATGCTGGAATCATTCTGAATTATGAATATGAATTGCAAATAGCCTAGGGCTCCAAAAACAATGTATTATTAGTCAAATTAAAGATATTGAAGTCTAGTTTCCAACCCAAAAAGAATCAACTCAATTGAACATATGTAGAAAACAATGTGAGTAAAACCGTAAAATATATTTTTGTGTGATGTTGACACTATTTCGCAAATCTGTTTGAAATTTTCCAAATTAAACTGCAACTTCTACAAAACTTCAAAAATTATGTTCTAGTAATTGAATTAAAGATAATTGAGTATATGATCTAAGAAAAAAAAGAATCAAATCATTTGGAGATTTTCTGAAAAAGTTATAAGCAAAATAGTAAGAAAATGTCAAGGTTTCCATAATGCAATTTTAACTAACTTACATTCTATGACATTGCTTGTAGCTTTCGTTTTATGATATTGCTTGTAAAATTGAGTTTGATTGCATGATTTGATGTTATGGAATGTGAATTTCATGTATTTGGTTTTGGAATACATAAGTTTAAGTCAGTGCATGTGGGATTTCGGATGTATTTTAGATGCTGGTACTGTATCAGAAATTTGATGTTGTTGTTTTAAAAATAAAAAAATGTTGTTGTCGTCGTAAAAATATTGTTGTTTTGTATTATTTGGTGCAGAATTATGGTTGGTTTTTGTTTAATTGTGTTCAAAAATTTTTGGGAGTTATATGTTAAAATCCTGAAGTGCAAAGAAATAATGCTTAAGTTATGTTATGATGATGATTGTATGATGTCGATGTATTGAGATACATGTGATGATGAGGCCTTCAGGTGCCTATGTGATTGTTGATCATGAATGTGGATAATCATGTGATTATTGATTGATGCATGATCATGATAAGACAATGTTATACTTGGATGCGAATGTAATGAAAGGTAACTCTGAGTAATTGTACTGGAGGAGCACTTCATCAGGGCTCTCGATAAGAGTAATAGGAGATTGCATATCTCGTTGGAATCTCAATATGAGTAATGAGAAATTGCATATTTTGTTGGGGTTCGTGATATGAATAATGGAAAGTTGCGTACTTTTTGGGGGCTTTAGATATGAGTAATGGGAAATTGCGTATTTTTTCGAGGCTCGTGATATGAGTAGTGGGAAGTTGTATAATTCGTCGCGACTCCTAAGAGAGTAATAGGAAGTGGCATCCTTGGTAAGTTCGTGTGAAAGTTACAACTCATGGTTCCTTATGCTGGGTTGCATAAACTGTTGATATTAGGGAGGTTTGGTCATGTTGTACCATGACATGTGAATATGTTTTGGTAATCTCTACGTAGTTGTACCGACAATGTACTTTGTCGGGGCTCTCCAAGAGAGTAATCAGAAGTGGCACCATTAGTAAGTTGCATACGAGAACTTTGAATCAATTCTTTGATGAATTCTTGACCCCAACCAAAGATGGAGGTACATATTTAAGAAGACTAAGTGTGTTTACAAGGAAGTTCCATAATTCTTCATCCCTTTCATTATTTTTCATTATGTTTGAATTTCCCTAAGTTGACTTGCTTGACTTAACCTTGGTTAACTTGTTGACCTTTGACTAAGGTTGACTAGTTTATTAGAGTTGACTTAACCTACGTCAACGTGTTAATCTTTGTTTATGTGTTTTGTCAATTTAATTAAGGTTAAGTATGGTCGATGATATTGCGCATGCAAGGTGGAAAGTAGAGATGACTTGGCACCTAGAGGGAGGAGAGAGGAAAGCATAAAGTAAAAAGCATAAAGCAAGTGTACCTTTGTACCAATTGGTCTCCTTAGTCTTTAACACCTTTTTGGCCTTTTTGGAGACATATGACATACATTCCTTGGTCTCCTTTAGAGCTTGGACAAAATTTCCTTTGCATACACCATAGTTAGCTCCTTTTGTCTCATTTTGTAACCTAATTTTAACCTAGTTTCTATAAGCTAGGGTTAGGTATTTGTAGACATACCCTTGTACAATTTTGGTTATTGCTTAGAGGCCATTAAACTCTTCTATATAAGGGGTGCTCTTAGACTTGTAGAAGGGTTGATCATTTTGAGTTATACACTAAGTGTTTCAACCATTTTTCCATGAGGTCTTTCTCCAATTGAGTGAAGGCTCTCCTTTGCCTTATCTTGCATAACAAGTGGCAGCTCCATCACTCATCTTTAGGGTTAGCCATATGGCCCCCCTATGAATGGCGTGCTTCACTTCTATCCATATCATCTTCTATGCTTTCCATTTTTTTAGCTTGTTCTTCTTGTTTTCTATTTGGTTTTAAGGTTATGCTATCCATTTTGTTTTGCTTCCTAAATCAATCCATTACTCTCCTTCTCTTTGAGCCTTTTGAAATGCACATTCACATCTAGATAACTTGTTATATTAATGTCCAATGGGAATCTTAACAAGGTTTTCTTAAGCAATTCATCACGATATTAAAAAATATAAAATGAACCAACTCACTTCTTCATCATTTAGTATCTAGAGCCTAGGTTATCTTGAATATAGTGTTTTTCATGTGCTAACAATTGTGTTCTTGGGTTTTTTCTCTTGGTGGATCTCTCAGCATTTTGATGTTGAAGTTGGTGTGCAAAAAATTTTCCCACTTGACATGAGGTTTAAGTATTTAAATCTCATCTTCTTGATGCATGTTTCTTAGTGAAGTGAGGACATGAAATTTGGTGCCTATTTTGTGTTTGGCAGAGAGTTATCTATGTTGTTACCATGCCAAATTTTCTTCACATGTGAAAGTGTCTTTAAATGTGCTTAGCTTTGATTTTGAGTCTATTGTCATATGTTCATTTGAAGTTTTCTTGTTGTTGTTCAAAGTATTTGAATATTGTATGAACTTCATATCTTGTTTGGTGTATGCTCCATGGAATTGATTTGTGGCCTAAAAATTAAGAAACTAAGTGTCCAAACCACCTTAAACACCTTCTTATCATCTTTGTTGAGCTAGTTGTGAAAGAAAAAAATTTCAAATTACTCCTTGGTGAACTAAAATCTGAAAATTTGTTGTGTTATGATCCTAATGATGGAGATGTGACAATGAGCAAGGACAAGGATCCACTTGAAGAACTTAGAGGACCTATGACAAAGGCTAGAGCTAGGAAAGCAAAAGAAGTTACGCAGCAAGTGTTGTCCATAATATTTGAATACAAGCCTAAATTTCAAGGAGAAAATACTAAGGATTTTAATTGCATCATGGCCCAAATGGAGGACTAATATACCAATTTGTGGTCCATAGAGGATCAAGCACAAGCTGATATTAGTGGTAGGATTTTTGGAGTATGCCAATACTTGGTGGCGTAAAGTGTAACATCCTGGTCGGATATTACTAATTTAAATAAAATAAAATAGAAAAAAAAATACAAACTCGCGTTTATTATAACTTACCTTCCCAAAACGCGGGAAATTTAAAACATTTATTACATCTCCAAGCAATTCAAAATCCACAAAAGGAAAATAAATTCCACTACGAGTTCCATGTCTGTAAAAAAAATAAAGGTTTATAAAATCATGAAAATCCGCAAAATATTAAGTTTCCATGAAAAGCTTTCCCATGCTAGCTCTTCTCCGACAATATGCTTCACCAGCACCACCTGCAACATCATCTGCTCCCGTGTAACGAATTACATGATCATCGCCAAACACAAGCAGATAGGGTGATCTAACAGGTAAATTTATAGACAATTCAAAAATATATGCATACATCCATCAAAAGAACTCTATCCTTTAATTCCATGCCACATGGCCACAACCATGTTATCCATGTTCTACGTCTTTAGATTATAATCTCAAGCTACCCTTTGTTGGCTCCACCTACAAGCCACAACTTGTAGAACACGTGCAGGAAACCTGCTATGGACCACACTTTGTAACACCAGGTGGAATTTCCAATACGAACCATAATTCGTATTTGTCCCAAGACTAACAAACTCGTCGGCTAACGCCGAGAAGGGCAATCTTTTTGGATCCATCCATACGAGTCACAACTCGCACACTCACACCAATAACACTTGCCAATCCGAGCCACAACTCAAGGAATGATCGTGTTCATCCGCTATCCCGAGCCACAACTCAAGGAATGCCCACGTGTTTACCCTCTATCCCAAGCCACAACTCAAGGGATATCATTCTGAGTCATAACTCAAGGAATGTCATAACAAAGTTCATCCTTAAGATATCACTCAAAGCCTTGTAGACCACGCACATCCAAAGAAACAAACCACAAGTCGTGTAAAACTCTAAGTCTCATTATGCTCCTGAAACTATTATTCCAAGCACACCATACAAATACTTGACCATGGACCCAGGATATATCATGCTTCCACGAACCTGCCCGCTCGTGGTCCAACTTCTACAAACCTCCCCGCTCGTATCCTCACACGAGAGAATCATTAATATGAACCTCCTCGCTCATATTCATCATGCGTTCATCACCAATCATGAACCTACCCGCTCATGACACTGTCAAGCATCTCCTAGTCCAAGTCCAACATCATAAACACACAAAACACAAGCCAAAAGAACGCATTGTCCTCTAAGTTATTGCCTGACGCTGCGTAAGCACCGCCATGCGACATTCTGATGTAAACCACCTAGCGTTGTGTTTCTCCCAGAGCTTACCCGCACCCACTATCGCCTAGCGACTTACCTCGTGCCACTAGGCGCGTCAATGCTACTGGTTTTTGGCACTCCAGAACAGGTTCTAATGAACCTACTCACCCCACACGCAATCCAGAACACCAACAACATGTTGATAAATATACCAAAACTCAACGCATATTCCACAAGTCATAAGAATCAAGCACGTATATTTTTACACAAGGATTCATGCATTTATACCATGCCAATACTTGATTTAATACGAACCATTCATGTTATAAGGAACTCAAAATCAGAACCCAATATGCACCCAACTCATAAGCTTTACAAAATAACTCAAACATTAGTTATAACATTCTCTTGAATCTCACATACAAATTGATGAGTGCATATTTTTGCCCTCATTTAATGTTTAATTCTGGATTTTTAGTTGAATTTTATTCTTAAAAGATTGATTTAATTGAGATTTCTTATAATTGGGTTTATTAAGCATGAGATACAAAAAGATGTTAAAAATAGCTTTTTAGTTGCATAAATGTTCTTTGGATATTTTGAGGTGTGTTAGTGCAATTGTAGCTAAGTTGAGCTCATGGAGGTGTAGAAATAAATTGCTTAAAACTTCATGACACCTTAAACATAAATCCAAGAATAAGAAATTACCAAATTACAAAAATCCAAGTCAAGCAATGCATGAAGACGATAAGAAAAGCTTGAAAAAGTGAAGAAGTTTGGCTAAGCCAAGAAGAAGGAACATGCAACAAAAATTGGACCTTGCGGTTTTCTCTATCTTTTTCCAGAACAAGGGCTTTGATAATTTATAAATATTTATGATAAAAGATAATTTGCGAAAATATATCTTTAGATATTTTATTTGATATTTTTAAATAATTGTCTTATTTAATTATATCATAAAATATAAAAAGATAATAACTACCAATCTTTTTAAATATGGAAAGATCTTCTTGAATCTTTAGATCTCCACAACAAACAAATATATCTTGAAGATATTGGATTATTTAGAATATAATTGGAGGAGATTACAAGAGGGGCATAATTGGAAATTGGATCGAAATTAATTTGCTGAATAATTGATTAAAGATTTTTGATTAATTATCTTTGATATATCTCAAAATTATCAACAAAGAAAATCTTCCAAATATTTTACAAACTCATAAAATTTGTTAATTATTTTAGAGATATTATATCAAAAGATAAAAGATTCCAGCAACAGAAGATTCAAGTCCAATCAAAGCCTATATAAAGAGACCAAAGGAAAGCAGAAAAAGCTCGGCACTTCGGAATTTAGGAACCCTTAGGGGAGCCTAATTTCTTTCTCTCTCCTTTCTTCTTCTGTTTTTATTTTATTTTGTATTTCATGGAGTGTTAAACTTCTTGGGTTGATTCCATTGTAATTTCATTATGGATTCTGAGGTTAGAATGAAATAATTTCTTTATTCTTTTTGTTATTGTTGAGGTTTTAATTCATCTATGTCTTTTATCTTTAAATCACGTGAAAAGTAATGGTTTTTACATCATAGCTAATTAGTGATATGCTTTAATCTATATGCATATCAATCATATGAGTTCAAATGTTTTTAATTTTAGTTGAGAATTTACTTTGATTAAATTTAGAAACTTTCATGTGATTAAATGAGTTTTTACCAATAATTAAGAATGTACTTTGATTAGAGGTGAAAACTTTAACTAGAATTAATCAAGAATGTATTTTGGTTAATTAGCTTTTTGCTTGATTTTAGAGGTAAAAGAATGAACATGATTAAGGATAGTAATATTTAATTGAGAATGTACTTTGGTTAAATTTACTATAATTAGTCTACAAAGTTCTTGATTTTGATTGAGAATTTATTTTGGTTAATATTGAGAACGCCAACAAATTAATTGAGAATTTATATTGATTAATTTGTAAATCTACAACAATAATTAATTGAGCAATAATCTTTAGATAACTGATGATGGATCTATTTTGAAAAAGCAATGGAATCAATATATTTTTCTTTATCATTGTTTTTTTTATCTTTTTATCTTTTTAAAATTTTATTTCTTTATTCCTTATTTTATTTAATTAACCATTTTGTATAGTTTTTATAACAATTAATTTGTTAAAAATCAATTTCGTGTTCGTTGGAAGACGACTTTGGGTTACTTTACCCTTTCTATTTTGTTGGCTACTTTCTTAACAATACTGAAGTTGTTATAGATAAATAGTATTAATTTAATCGCGTCAACGACAGCGATATCACAAACCCAAATTTAACCTTGTCACATGGCAATAATTTCTTACTTACGAATCCCACAATAGAAATCTATTCATTTTACAATAATTTCCCATGCATTATGTCAAGCCCACAATTTATCATCCCTACATGATCATGCACTTTAAAGACTTCCAAACCAACAATCATGCATAAAATATATCTCTAGCTACAGGCGTCCAAATAACATCTCCACCGTTCAAAGTAAAGAACATCATGTTATGGATCACTTGTCAAAATTTCACCTAAATCGGACGGTTAACGAACCAAGAAATACAGATTTACTAAAACTACACAGACTACAAAACCAGTGGCGCCCAACACCCAGAAATTAGGGACCTGGTGCCTAGCGGTTCCTGTTGCACGAAAATATGAAAAACAACATTTTTCATGAAAATAACACCAGCACACGTCACCTGACGGTAGCTCTTCACTGTCAGGCAATTCTTAACAGAATCCCAAAAATTGGGTTCTTTTAATATGAGTCACCTGGCGACTTTGAAGGCCCGACAGGCGGTTTCTGAAAAACATCCAGAAACTTATCATAGTCCAGAAAATCACGTACACAATAAATTCATGCTTATCATACAATTCAAAATTATGAATTTAAAATCAAGAAACACGATGAACAACTCCTCTAACATGGATTCCTTGCTCAATTACCAAAACCTTGGTCTTTTGTGTTAGCAACGTGCCCTCCTCCTTGACTCCTTCTAGTCTTCTTCTTCAATGTGCTTCCAATCTCCCTCCCAACTGTTTGTTTTCAATGCTAGTTGTGTGCTTGTACCAAAAGGACACTATATCTCTCTAATCTGCCTATTACCCTCCCTTTACACCTTAATTTTAATTCCCTTCATAGCCAAAACGAAAATTGACATTAAAATGGTTTTAATGGTTATTCAATGACTGTTTTAGATGCCTTCCCAGCTCTTGCAATTGATCTCCCAAACGGTTAGGGTTTTCTGACCCTTCACGTTCATGCCAAAAAGAGTTTTGGCAAAAATTTCCAAAAACTTATCACAGTCCATAAAATCACGCACACAATACATTCATGTTTATCATAAAATTCAAAATTATGAATTTAAAATCAAGCAACGCGATGAACAACTCCCCTGACCTGGATTCCTTGCTTAATTGCCAAAACCTTAGTCTTTTGTGTTTGCAACATGCCCTCCTCCTTGACTCCTTCTAGTCTTATTCTTTAATGTGCTTCCAATCTCCCTCCCAACTCTATGTTTTCAGTGCTAGTTGTGTGCTTGTACCAAAAGGACACTCTATCTCTCTAATCTCCCTATTACCCTCCCTTTACACCTTAATTTTAATTCCCTTCATGGCCAAAACGAAAATTGACATTAAAATGGTTTTAATGGTTATTCAATAACTGTTTTAAGATGCCTTCCCAACCCTTGTCGCTGATCTCCCAAACGGCTAGGGTTTTCTGACCCTTCACGTTCATGCCAAAAAGAGTTTTGGCAAAAAGAAACCTATTTCACGTAGGCCAAGGTTCAAACACACAACTAGTCAATGTACAATCATTTAACCAATTCATGTTTCATGATAATTCTTATAAATGTATGATTATATTATCATTCATCATGATAAATCATTTTATCAAAATAATACATAATTAAAATACACTCAATTTGGCATACACAAGACTTGAACCCAAGTCCTCTCAACACATACAAGTACTCCCAATCATTTAAGAGAGTATTTTTCCACATTATAAAAGTCAGCAGTAATTGTCATAAAGGCTTCCACCACCCGCATTTATTAATTATTTATGTATTTATTTAATTAAATTTCTTGGTTCTTACATAAAGTTTGTAAGAATTATGACCAAGGGTCACCCGCGACTTCTTGGATGGACATTAAAACTCTTATGCGCGTTAGATTTGTTTCTCCCTCCTATAGGAAGGAACGTTTTTTGAAGCTTCAAAGGCTTCACCAAGGTCATATATGTGTGAGTGTGTACTTTAAAGAATTAGAGTCTTAAATGCTTAGGGTTGGAATCAAATAAACTAACAAAGAGAAAAGAAGGTTTGTGAGTGGTCCTAGGAGAAACATACAAGACCAAATAGAGTTGTATGAGTACTCCACTCTTGAAAATGTTTTTACGCTTGCCCTTAGGATTGAAATTCAATTGAAAATAAAAAGTAGGGCAAAGAAGAATTACTCACCCAACCACTACTATGGCCACTCATGGAAGGAAAAGAAGAAAAAGAAACATGATACATCCCCTTCTAAGTTTCACCAAGAACCACCAAGAAAAAGTAAGTCACAAAGTGGTCATACTCAGTATTCCACTTCTCCAAGATCAAGTTTCATTAAATGTTATAAATGTTTAGGGTATAAACACATTGCTTTGAATTGTTCAATCAAAAGAACCATGATCTTAAAGAAGAGTAATGATGTTGTTTGCATCTCATACCAGTGGAGATACAAGGTCAACAAAAACATGGCATTGAACTCTATTCCTAAATAGTTGTTCAACTAACAACATTCATGGCACCTTACTAGAACAAGGATCCATGTCAACCTACATCATCTTCTTAGCAATTTGTCTCGTAGTTACCTAAGGCAATGAAGTGATAAATCTACTTGATTTGCTCTTTTTGCTGCCAAATTTGGAGTTCGCCATCATCCTAAAAAATAACAATCTTAGTAATTCATTTAAAAAAAATTTAAATACATTATAATAATAAAAGCATGAAAAAAAATAAATGAACACCTATTAAGAAGTTATTATTTCCTATATTCCTTCACTATGATCACTTTAATTTGCATGTAATTCGTCCACTTCATTGTCCACATTGATAGGTGAGAAAGACAATGTTTCGTGCATATTTAGAGAGTTGTCATCATGAGTTTCGAGTAACTTCTTTCTTTCATAACAACTTACCATTTATCATTACATGGACTAGTCATGTAGAGTATTTATCTTGCTTGATATGTCATAACAAATGATTCATCTTTATCACCCACTTTATTTAGATCCACCAAAGTAAACTCGTACTTCCTCACACAGATATTATCATCTACTCATCTACACTTGGATACTAGGACTTTAAATGTCACATAATCAATTTCACACATTGATGTATCTGATTTAGATAACAAATGCAAGGACAATAATATGCTTCATTGATAGGTTTTCCATTTTTGGTAAGTAAATTGCAAAATCTCACTAACTTCCTTCTTATACTCTACATTAACATGATGTTCATTCATTCAACTTTGTTCCATAACTATGTACGTTAAAAACTCCATCATCAACCATGAAATATGAAATTCTCACTTCTATAATTGAAGGTGAGGCTCTATCCATTTGGAAAAGTATTTGTCATAATTCGGTAATACATACAATAAAATCTATTATCCTGAATTTGATAAAATTTTGGCAACATTTTATGTTGGTCTCTGAAGTACTTAAAATGAAAATGGTCACAACACACTATCAAGTATGCATTTAGAGAATCACACAAAATATTTTGAATCAAAATATTATCAAATTTAAGCATATTACAATTTGTATGCATTAATAAGTTATGAAAAATAATTTTCCTAAATTGTCCAATTGGGCAATCATTTAATACAAATATTACTCCTTGACCACTTGCACTAAATCTCATACAGAAACTAAGTGTCGCCCAATATGTACATGAATAGTACTTAATGTAAATAACGTTAGTAGAACAAAACATACATACAGTATCACTTAAATATTATATGGTACATTTTACTTCTATGATCAATCTAAACTATATCTTTCCATATAATTTTCTTAAAATATATTATATAAATAACCTATAATTTAATCTTTTAAAAAAAATCAAACTAATGACTTAATAATTAACTCCTGGAGACTAAAATAATTAATTAGTCCTCGTAGTTTTACTATTTCTAAATTTTAAATTTTAATTTTAAACACTTAATAACACTAATACTTTGTATTAAATTAATTTTAGCAAATTAACTTTAATATTAAGAATTTCAAATTTAAACATTTGAATAACACATGGTTTCGATATCGACATTATTGTGATCGAGAATCTCCAAAATAACTGTGATATCAATTTGAAAAACAAAATGAACGTTTAAATCACTAACCTGAGTGAAGAATGTTAACTATAATTTAATCAGAAAAAAAGTTCATTAGTCCAAACCATTCACATAGATGGAAGAAAAACAAACATTGAGTGAGTAATGCATAGTCAAGAATAGGGGTCACAATGTGGGTTGACTCAGCCCATTTAGACCCGACTCACATTTGACCTCCACAATGCAGACTGGCCCGCATCACCTCGCATAAGAGTGGGCCTGCTAGCTAGCCCACTTTTTTTTTATTTTTTTATTTTTATGATAAGATTTTTAATGTTAAAAAAGTTGGAAAACTTTAAGAAGTTCACAAAATTAAGCAAAAACTTTGGAAGTTGGATGATAAATTGATAATTCAATATTTTTATCATATTCATATTTTTACTTTGACATACACGATGTATTTTTTCAAATTTTAGCATATTAAAAAATACATAATACTTGTCTTTTCCAGTTATACAATAATTTGGAACGAAATGCAAGAGTTTAGAAAAAAAAGTAATTAATATACACAAGTGTAAGTTTTTTTTTTATGCAAGATTGTAGATCAATTTGTGTAGACTGCGAACTTTTGCAGGTCAAGCCACTGCAGGTTCACTATCGTGACTCGTCCCATGGTATTTTTACGAATCTGTATACCAACACAACATACCATGCCCATATTACCACCCATAGTTGCAATCATTATGATTACTTACGGTTAGTGTGGGAGAAGAGCAAAATCATCATTTTCATGAAAAAAGTGAAGAAAAATAAACACTTGTGTAGAGATATAATAATATTTACGTCATAATCTACAGTTTTTTATGTACAAATTTTGTTTTTAATTACAAAAATATTATCGTGTTTCTTTTAACGTTGTGTACTTCAAAGTCGAAGATTAATTTTGTAACGTATTTTTTTCTTTTCCACCATCCGTAAATGATATATACATTAAATTAAAATGAACATGACAACAATGTACATACATCGGAAACAAGATAAAAAAAAATCCTACAATTTAACTGCTAGTACAAACTAAAATATTTTTCTTCTTCTATAGACTTGTGGTGGACCATTTTATCATTAAAAAGACTTTATTATCCATATATTAACCCAATATAAATGATAAATGAACTCTAATTACAATTCGAAAATATGTACTTATAAAAATCACTGCAATTTTGTTCTCCTATATTAGTGTTTGCTTCCATATTGAATAAATACAAATAAACTTACTCAACCCTTCTTTATTTAAATAACTAAGATAAACTAATTTTACACAAAAACAAGTTTATCCAATAAAGTCCATCAACTAAGATTTATTTGTTGTTAATTAGGAAAAACAATAATACTTTAGCACCTCTTAAAAGAAATACACTCACTTTATAACTCATTTTAGTAATATAATGATATATATTTAAATTTTAAATTAAAAAAAATAAAATAAATATATTTAAAATATTATTATTTTAAGTTGTGAAAGATATATATTTTCTATTAAGTGAGTATCAAGATATTATTACTCATTAATAGTTATATTTATTATTGCATTAAAGCAAATATTATGAATACTTAAAAACACCAAATAGTTTTTCTTTGTTTTTTTTTTGCTTAATTACTGTTTTGATATCTTAATATGTTGGTTTGGTTCATTTTGGTCTCCTTTTTATTTTTATTTTTTCAATTTGGTCCTCTAATCTTTTAGAAAAGGTTCAATTTAGTCTTTCTTGTTAAGTTGACGTTAACATCGTGTCCGTACATGTCACGTGTTATTTTGTATAATTTTTAATTTTTATTTATTTATTTTTCAATCTTTTTTAACATTTTTTTAAAATTAAACTGTCACGTTTCACATCATGGTTGGGACACAGGTCAATTTGATTTTTTTTTAATTTTAAAAAAAAACTGTCATGTGATAGGTCACGATGTGTCACGTGTCAATTTAACTGTGAATGTTCTCAAATTAGTCCCTTAATTGGTCCTTTTATTTAAAATTTTGATTCAATTTAGTCCTCTTATATCTTAAAATGATTCAATTTTGTCTTATCGAATTTGAGACCAATTAGTAATTAACCTTAATTACATCTTATATATGCATGTTAACATAATTTTTGATCATTTATAGATCAAATTACTCTACCTAACTATTCAAATTATTTTACTTTTTTACATGTATAAAAAATTTCAAGTGTAAAAGATTACAAGTGAAAAAGATGTAAGAAATAAAATAACATGAGTATTTTGGGAGTGATTTGATATATAAATGAAAAAAAATAATTAATATGAATATATAAGTTGTAATTAAGCTTAATTATTAATTTGGTCTCAATTTGGAGATGATAAAATTGAATCATTTTAAAATGTAGGGAACTAAATTGAATCAAAATATAAATAAATGGACTAAATTGAAAACAACCATGAGCAACTTGACACGTGTCACAATCATGACCTGCTACATGATAGTTTTTTTTTAATTAAAAAAATCTCAAGTTAACACATAGCACAACCATGACGTGACACATGATAGTTTAATTTTTAAAAAGAAACTAGTATACTGTACGCACAAGACGTATTTTTTTTATTTTGTATATTAAAATAATAAAATAGTGAAAATATCATGTAATGAAATATTATGAAAATGAAGTTATATTGTTGTAAATGTTGTTATTAAAGTAATGAAATAGTAAATCTAAATGATGCAGTAATAATTTCAGTTTTAAATATAATAAATAGAATTGATATCACACTATAATATATTTTACAAAATAATTATAATAGACTATGATCCATGCGAACATTTATTTTTTGTTTTTTTTATTTAATTTTTTTTTTAGAATAATAATATAAATGTTATTATATTTATTTAACCATTAAAAATACTAATAATAATATTAATATAAATTATGAATTATAAATTATAAAAATTTTAAAACATTAACACTCTATTTAGCAATAGTATTTAGTATAACAACGTTTTATATAATTAAAAAAAACACTTATAATAATAACACCATTATGAATAGTAATAATAATAATAATAATAAAAATAATAATGATACCAATAATAATAATAATATTTATGCTATAAATATTAATATTAATGCTAACACTAAATCTATTGTCAACTATAATAATCCATAATTACATATAAAGATATACATTAACAACAAAATAAATAAAAATGATAAATAATTGAAATATGATCACGTAATAAGTTAATTTAATATATGTGTTTAACTATAATGATAATAATAATAATAATAATAATAATAATAATAATATCATTATAATAATATCTCGTAGTGATAAAAAGAATAATAATAATATAATAACTATATATATATATATATATATATATATATATATATATATAAAAAAAGATATATATTTGTTGTGTCCTTTTTTTTTATACAATTTTATCCTCTTAATTATTATTTGTTAAATTAAAATAATTATTCATAATAAAAACGATTTGTCCATTTTATTATTTTAATAATTTTAGTAACTATTTTTTTAATTCAAATAATTACATAGATATAAAAATAAAATGAACAACAAAACAAATAAAAAGTGCAAGTAATTGAGATATGATCTCGTAGTAAATAAATATAAAATATGTGTTTAACTATAATAATAATTATAATAACAATAATAATAATAACACTAAAATAATATTGTGTAGTGATAAAATAATAATAATAATAATAATATTATTATTATTATTATTATTAATAATACAACTACGTATATAAAGAGATAAACATCTTTGGTCCTTTTCTGTTTTTTCAATTTTATCCTCTTAATTGTTATATTTTGAACTTAAATAATTATTTAAAATAAAAAATTTATTTTTCAGTTTTATTATTTTACTAATTTTGGTAACTATTATTTTGAATTGAAATAATTATTCAAATGTAAAGATAAATAAACAACAAAACAAATAAAAAGGTCAAGTAATTGAAACATGATTCATAGATAATAAGTAAAAGTAAAATGTGTATGTAACCTTAACAATAAAAAATAATAATAATAATAAATATTATAATAATTATAGTTCTAATTAATAATAATAGTACTAATAATAATAATAGTAATATAGTAATAGAAATAATTGTAGTTAATAATGATAATAATAATACTTGTTAGTAATATTGATCATAATAATTATAGTTGATAACAACAATTATAGTTAATTATTATTATTATTAGAGCTTATAATAATAATAATAATAATAATAATAATAATTAGAGTTATAATTGATAATAATAACAATAATATAAAAATAAAATAATAAATATCATGAAAATTAGGTTATATGGTTGTAAATATTACTATGAAATAAAGTTGGAAATTCAGTTTTAAATATAATAAATAAAATTAATATCACAATACGATGAAGTTAATAGATTTTACAAAATAATTATAATAGTATATGATGTTTTTTATTTATTTTAAATATATTTAGAATAATAATATAATTGTTATTATATTTATTTAACCATTAAAAATAATAATAATAATATTAATATAAATTATAAATTATAAATTATAAAATTTTTAAAAGATTAAAAATCTATTTAGTAAAAATATTTAGTATAATAATGTTTTTTATAATTTAAAAAAGCACTTATACTAATAACATCACTATAAATAATAATAATAATAACAATGATACTAATAATAACAAACAAAATGATAATAATAATAATTTTTATGCTATAAATACCAAGGCTAATTTTGACATACTAATAATCTATAATTATATACAAAGATATACATCAACAATAAAATAATTAAGAAGGACAACTAATTGAAATATGATCTCGTAGTAAATAAAATTAAGATGCGTGTCTAACTATAATAATAATAATATCATTATAATAATATCCTATAGTGATAATAATAATAATAATAATAATAATACCATTATAATAATATTTCATAGTGATAATAATAATAATAATAATAATAATAATAATAATAATACACTAACTAAATATATAAAGAGATATACATTTTTTATGTCTTTTTTTTTACAATTTTATTCTATTAATTATCATTTATTAAATTTAAATAATTATTCATAATAAAAAAATATTTGTCAGTTTTATCACTCTACTAATTTTACTAACTATTTTTTTTCAATTCAAAAAATACCAAGATATATAGATAAAATAAATAACAAAACAAATACAAATAGCAAGTAATTGAAATATGATCCTGTAGTAAATAAAAGTAAATTACGTATCTGACTATAATAATAATAATAATAATAATAATAATAATAATAATAATAATAATAATAATAATAATAATAATAATGATAATAATATTATATATATATAAATATATATATATATATATATATATATATATATATATATATATATATAAAGAGATAAACATTTTTGTTGTCCTTTTTATTTTATCAATTTTATCCTCTTAATTATTATATTTTAAATTTAAATAATTGTTTATAATTAAAAAAAATATTTTTCAGTTTTATTATTTTACTAATTTTAGTAACTATTTTTTTAAATTGAAATAATTGTTCAAATGTAAAGATAAATGAACAACAAAACAAATAAAAATGACAAGTTATAGAAACATGATTCCTACATGGTAAATAAAAGTAAAATGTATATCTAATAATAATAATAAAAACAATAATAATAATAATAAATATTATAATAATTATAGTTTTTATTATTAATAATAATATTAGTAATATAATAATAGAAATAATTATATTTAATAATAATGATAATAATATTTATAGTTGATAGTAATAATGATTATTAATTATAGTTGATAATAATAACCCGTGACGGATCTTAACCAATAATTTTGGAGCAGCCAAAACAATGTATAGTAAAAAATTTTGAACTCATCAATAATTTATTCGGAATAAAAATCTTCAGTCTTTAGCTATTTCTTTTTGAATGTAAATAATCATATTGTGTTCAAGAAATCCATCTTTCATCTTATTCTGAATTTTGTTTTGATAATCTTCGCTCTAGAAAATGAAACATTAATAGTTAAATAAAATGAATTAGGCAATCAACCAAGTAAAATATCTTTAATTTGTTTGTTGTTGTCAAAGATTGACATAATTCAATAATGATCGACAAATCCTTCAAATTTGAATGGGTATGAACATCGACAATGAAATGTTGGAGTGAAATTTTATACTAATCATATATTTATCAATATATCTATTTTTTTTAAGACAAAAAAATAATTTATCATAATCTAATAAAAATTGAGACATAATTACTAACAAAAATATATAATAGTAATAATATTATATATTACAAATAAGAGTAATAAATTTACTACTAATAATGTTAATAATACTAATAGTAATAATATATAATAGTAACATATAATAATAATAATAACAATTATTATTATTATAATACTAATATTTGTTATAATTTTACTACTATCACTATGAATAATATTTACAATAATAATATTATTAATAATTAGAAATACTAATATTTATAAAAATATTACAAATAATAATATTATTTATAGTTAATATTATAGTTAAAATCATAAATAAATGAAAAAATAATAAAAACAAATTAAATTTTGTAGAATTTAAATCCGAGTCCTTTTGTACCAGAATTTTAAAATAATGAAAAAACTAATTTTTATGACGCGTGTCAATAAAAGAAAATAGATAATATAGTAATTTTGGTAGTATATTCTTTTTTTTCTTAATATGTAATAGATTAAAAAAAGTTCAAAAAATTTAAAAATAAAAAATAAAAAATAAAAAAAATTGAGAAATTCCACAAGATGAGACATGTACTGTAAGGCTGCTCCCTTATTTTTAAGGGCTGCCCTACAACAGTTGGGCTTAAAGGCTGGCCTATAGGATAAAAGCCTTTTCGTGTTGCCCTAATTCACACTTCTTTTTCACTTTCAGGAAACTTAGTCGTCATCTTCCCCTCGCGCCTAAAATTTAGCTCTGCTAGGGTTTAGCTCCCGCTCGTTCATACTAGCTCAAGAGTTCGCTTCATTTCATGTAAGTTGGTCTTGAACCTTGCTTTCCTTTCCGAGTTGTCTTTCATGGGTTCAGTTAAAGTTCACATGGTAACCCTATTATACTTCTGTACCACTGTTTTTCCAGCTCCTAACCCTCTACTCGGAGCTGTTGTGCTCTACGTTGCTTGTCAAAGCCTGTGTTAAACCCTTCCAGGTATGGGAAGCTAGAATCCCTCCAAAATGTCTGAAATATTTGTGGTTGATGGTGTTGGTCTTGCGTTTGATTGCATTTTGAGCACTATTATAAACGTATAAAATGATTGGATCACTGTTTGGTATGCTATGTTATCAGCTGTAGGAGAATACAGTGGCGAGAACTATTAAACTCGCCTAAGCGGGCATGTCTCGCCTATGCGAGGTTAGCAGGAGCTCGCCTAAGTATTTTTGGCACGAAGGGTCGCCCAGGCGACCCACTGGAATTTTGAGCGAGCGACGTCTCGCTTAGGCGAGGAGAGTCTCGCCTGAGCGAGAACACGCGTAAAATCTCTGTACTGGAAGTCGAGCTCTTGCCTAGGCGAGGGAAGCTCGCCTGAGCGAGGGTCCTCCTCGCCTGGGCGAGATCCTGCTGCCTGAGCGAGAAGCTGGGCGAGAAGGTGGCTAGCCTTGAAGTTTTCCTTGATTTAAAATGTGATTATGTGCTTGGATGGTTATTACCTTTAAGAATATGAGCTGAATGACTTTTATGAATGGGATGGTATAAGAGTTATGATTTATGCGTTTTAACATGATGTGAGTATGATATATGTATGAGATGATTCATGAAATTGAGATGATAAGTTTGACATGAGTTCGGCATGAGACATGAAAGAG
>Ga0214543_1007214_pt1 | contig 19253 bp, 9 predicted proteins | sample CNSS2metaG_FD_160094 | JGI IMG/M metagenome (GOLD analysis project Ga0214543, IMG submission 160094) | Root nodule microbial communities from cowpea collected in UCLA plant growth center, Los Angeles, California, USA - CNSS2 | ecosystem: Host-associated > Plants > Roots > Nodule | place: USA...
AAAAATATTTAATAAAACCCCCCAAAAAAAAAAAAAAAAAAAAGCAAAAAAAAAAAAAAAAACAAACTTGTCAGTTTCACGGCTTCTGGTTCGCAAAGCTAATACAAGTGCAAACCCTAATAGATAGAGCTATATATCTACAACTATTTACCAGAGCACACCTTTCGAGTAAAAACTATATTCTTTTATTTTTATTTGGCTAAATACATTTTCTCCAAAAAAAAAAAGTAAGAATACTAATAAATATAAAAAACCTGAGTACACTGTGATAAAAAAAATGATGAGGACAAAAGCTATATGGACTAGTAAAACTAGTCCAATCCTACTATGTTCCTAACCTCTTTGAACCACACTCGGAGCAGAACTTGGATGTTTCCCTCAGATATGGAGCCCCACATTCATCACAAAACTTTGCCGGAGTTGTTGGCTGTATAATAAGCAACATGATACAACTCAGCAAAAGAAAAAGTAGTTTAAAGAAATGTCAAACACCTAACATCACTAAAATAAACCATTTGTTCAAGTGTCTCATATCATCATAAAGATATTTAAACTGTTGACCAGGTCATGTGCACATATTGATTCCTAGTATGCATAACAAGGCAGACAAAGCGAAACCTTAGTAATGTGAAGTCCTAAAGAGAAATCATAAACTGTTATTTACTTTCATAGTTATGTCTAAATGTTAAAAAGTTTAAAGCATATTAAATTAGACCAGCAATTAGAGATGAGGCAAAACGGCATTAATAGGTTGTCTTACCACACTTTTAGGCAAGCATATTGAATTTCAAAATCTCTCTCCTTGCTTAATAAAACAAAATCTATCAAATAAACTCACCATCATGTGCAAGCGTCCTCCAACATGGCCACCAGAAAGTGGTTGTAAGCAAGTCATGTGTTGAGATATTGATATTGGTTGGTGAGCATGAGAAATTTCTGATAGGTGTGAGGGAGGACCACTTTGAGGGTTCTGAGTATACGGCCCAGCATGCTGACTTTGGTGCATAGTTGAATTGTTCTGGAGAACTGGGTGAAACTGAGGTTGATGTGGAAATGATTGCAAGTGATGTTTGCACGGGGTTTGCTGCTGGTTTTGTGGCTGGTAAGAAAAAAAATAATTCATCACTAAAAGTAACAGGAAGAAAATGTCCCAAGATTCACACCAAGAAGCCAAAGTAACTGCGTAGGTATGAAAATAGGGTAAACAAACCCAATTCCCAGAAGTACACAAAAGGCAAAGGAAGCTCGCGCTCAGCGCTTAAATGTAATTATTGTAAAGTTATAACACGGGAGACACCAATCACCCTTGGCAACAAATTGATATTTGATCCAACTTAAACTAATATAGTCACTGATGTCATCTGTGGGTCTTACCTAAACAAGTTCACTGAGGTCATGACAGACAAACTGTCATATATGTTGGTGTTAGTTTGACAGCGATAAACTCAGTTACGTAGCTTAGGAGGGCTCAAAATAAATTCAAGAAATAATGCATGCTTGCATAGAAAGAAAAAGAGGGGACCTGGGACAGGTGTCATAAGTGAGAGAATTGGGGGATTTGGGCTTTGAGAGGTGAAGACAGACAGTTGACGTTTTGCAAACTTGTGGCTGTGTTCAGAGTAGACCTTCCCTACTTCCTATTAGTAAAAAGATATCAATCTTCTATCAACTGGAATGTCCAGGATTTCATCATATTGCAAATGAGAAGTATAAATGGTGATGCCAACATTGTAATCTTCACTTGAGATTGTGAGAGGGGTGCCAAGCATGATAAAAATGTAAAAGTTTTTCAGGGATTATACAGCCTTGCGCTATCTAATTACAACGATTAGTTTTTCCAGTGGGGTTGTCTTGAGGTTCTTATCTATTGCCACCAAAACTTATATCTTAAGAGTTGTGGATAGTGCATATGAAGGATTCAAGGACTGTTGGCGGGGGAGCAATGACAAATTTGCACTACTTAGTAATTAGTTACGTTAGTGAGCTCGTTACTTGGGTCAGTGAGCTGGGAGGTAGAAAATACAATGCATGTTGTCTATAAATAGGAAGCAGGTTGAGTGAGAGATCTATCTTTCCATTTGAGAAAGAATTAGACACATGAGAGTGGGGGTAGAACATGGTCTCTCAAATATCTTGAATATTCAATCAATTCATTTTTGTTCTTCGTTTCTGGTCCAGATTCAATCAATTGGTATTACAGCTCCATTCTGAGAACAATACTTTGACCTGAAAGGAAAAGAGGGAAAGCTGGAGCTGGCTGTGGAAGAAGAGGAAGGATATGTCTATCGTTGAAACCAAGAATGGAAGGTTACTCACGTTAGCAAACCTGCAGCAAATGGGGAAGGAGGGGTGTCCCAGAGGGCTCCGCTTAAGCAATTCCAACCTGAGTACAATCCAGATCTTCAAGTTGAAAACCAAGAAGGAGAACGAAAACTATAGAGAAAGGAAACAAAAAGGGGGATGAAGGTGAAGAACTGAAATCCTGGGTAACAAAATAGAAGAAGGTTCTTGTGTTCAACAAACAAGAAGATAAAATGAAAGTCTAGAGGTAAAAGAAACCAGATCCATGGCAATGGATTGAGCAAAAATAGTGCAACAAACCATATATGGTGGAGAACTTGATCTGCCTTTGGAGTGGAAAGGGAGCAGAAAAATTAGAGTGCAAATTATTTTGTTTAAATTGTTTAATTTACTTTTAATAAATTTATGCATCCATTGTTTTAAAAATAAAAAAGTGAAAAAAAGAAGAAAAGCTTCCATAATTGATTATGACATTTCAAAAATCACATACGTTGACTCACTGCTGATAAACAGACTACACATGTTGACCAAGATTTCACCACTGGCATTGCAAGAACGACTGAACGTTGCCCCTCGCACAATTTCTGAGACAAATAGAAGTGCATTGTGCGGCAACTTCTGAGCAGAAGCACAGGTTGTGATTGTGATAGGATGGGAGGACATGGAATAATGAAAGCAGGTCAAATTTTTTACACAATGGGGCAGGCAGGTACAACTCACCAAGTTCTATGCCAAATGTTCGAATTTGTTAGAAATCCCACAATGATTAGAAATATAGTCAAATTATAGCATACAAGTGAGTGCAAAACTCATGTTATAAATCATTTGTGAGGTAGAGTTAGGCTTACATTCATTTTATAAGATGGTATTGAAGTTTATCCTAACAATAATAGCAAGGTTTGTTAAACATATTGTATCATCTACGATTTGGCCACTATTGGATTACTCGCAAATGTCCAATCTCACATTTAATGTGTCTAGTCTTTAGCATGAGAAGATGTGTTAAAAATCTCACATCGACTAGATATATAGTTAAATAATAGTATATAAGTCGGTGCATACCTAACCGTACAAGCTGATTTTATAAGGTTGAGTAAAACTTAAAATTCAATTTGTAATAATGGCTGAGGAGGAAAGTTTGGATTTCCAAAAAAATAGAGTTCCATGAGTTTTTTTGGCTCTTCAAAGGGCAACTCGTGTTGTTTATTAACTTGCTATTGCATCTCTTACTAAGAAAAAGATACAAACAATTGCTAACAACAAGACCTTGGTGGAATTTTGTCAACAAATGTTAAGGGCCTTTACACAACCCTTCTTCACCTTGAGTACCAGGTGAACATTAGGGGCGCATGAGTATTTTAGATGTTTGTTGGTATTAGTTCCTCAAGGAGAATTGATAAAGCTAGTTACTTTAGGTTAGCTTACGTTATAGTGTTTGAACTTTGAAGAAAAAAGGTCTGTTTGCATATAAATAAGCGGGGCTGGGAATAAGGGACACTTTTTCAGTGGTGAGATAATTAGGGCCTATGGGCATCAGGAAGTGCAGACCCTCAGTTCTGCAAATTTGTAGCTGTATTCAGGGGAATTCTCTTTATTCACTGCATAGGGCACTAGGTATCTATCACAAAACAACAATGACAATAATATATATCAACTTAGATATCACTTACTGAGCGAAATCCTTGAGTAGTAGCCAATGTACTAGAATTTTCCGCTCCAGTATAACTCTAAAAAAAGCCAAAAGTCAATCAGCATAAGCACTAGATAATATTAGGAAATAAAGAATTGCAGAAACTACAATGTATACATCCTGGAAATAGTCTTTTTATTTCATTTAGTATAATATACATCATGGCATATCAATAATACATGCAAGCAACAGATTACAAAAGTGCATCATCTTCATCATGCTAGTAAAACTCATCCCAAAGGCATTGAGCACAAAACTGCAGTAGTATTATGCATCTTAAAGGAAGAAATTCAAATGCCAAAAGTGAAGCACATCACATACAGGGATATCTGGAATGCTTGAAAGTGAAATTGAAGAACCACGCCTGTACTTGTGTCTTGGAGAGTAAAATTTGTAATCGCTAGCTGTGATAGCAACTTCACTCCTACCCGTCAATCTCCTAAACCTAAAACCAAGTGAGACCAAGCGTTACACACTTTGCAAAGTTCAAATAAATGTTCAATCTCTATCTCATTGTATTGTTTAGGCTCACCAGTAGTTTCCGAATCGAGAAATAGAAAGACCTAGGCTAAAAATAAAGTAAACCAAAAGCAGGTCAAATATCCTAAACCTAAAACCAAGTGAGACCAAGTATTACATACTTTGCAAAGTTCAAATAAATGTTCAATCTCAATCTCATTGTATTATTTGGGCTTATAGGCAAGTCAAATATCTTCAAACATGTGCTTTCTTAAAATGCCATGGGCAAGTTTGACATCAGAGAGTATTGTTAACCGTTCCAATAATGCAGTAAAAGGCCTATGCAAGCAATACACAAACCATCAACAGATAAAAAGTCTTTACCAACGTATTTTTTTAAAGTGGCACAAGCCAAATTAACATAAGAGAGAACTATTTCTAACTCGAATGCAATTAGCATGACAAAATTTTGACATAGCAACAAACTACAAACAAAATATTAGTACTATTTCTCATGACACAATAGGATTCTGATATAAATAAAATAGTTCAATTTATATTTCTATAATACAGGTCAGCAACTCAGAAAAAGTAACTCAAGAAATTCAAAAAATAGAATAAAATAAGGGGAGATGCCTAACACCCACATGAAAGACATATAGAAATCATTTAGCCGTAGCTATAGTAAAGTATATAGGTCTAATTAGCTTTGAAAAAATAATCCAAGTATTGCAGCATTTTCACTTATGCTGCAAAATCAATCACACTGTATGTTGTATGTCATTTGAGATCTATTCATTTCATGAAACTCTGACTTCTGAGGTTCCCAACGTTTCCCACTAACATGAAAACAAATCCACTACAGAAGTGCTTATAATTCATCATTGAATCTAAAAGGAATTCAAGTACTTTAGGAGTTAGCTTTATAATTCTTTTTGCATAGAACAGAGGGGACTTGTAAATTCAGATAGATAAGTCTATTCTTCCCAAATCACTTTTAATAAATGTATCTTCTCTTGGTAGAATTCAAGTACATGCATCAGATATGGTACTTATCAGTGTAGATATACTAAACCCTATTCAATGACATAGGAGAATACATAAATACACCAATTACATGAACTTTAGAATCAGTAGTTTTCATAAGATATAGATGAGCAAATTATGACCCATACTAAATGTTATTATCTGCTTTGCAAGCTGAACAGCTACAGCAATTTCCACAAGAAACTACTTTAGTAAAGTACCATGTAATATAGAATTCAAAGCATGTATGTTTTACATCAAATATGTAGGATTGGGATACCTCCATAAATCATTTTAAATCACCCAGCTCGCACTAAAGTCAAGTCATTCATTTAGGCATTGATAATTAATCAGACAACTACAAAGAGTCAAAGACTTTTTCTGTAGATTTGTGGATCTCACACTTCTGTTTTCTTGATTATTCAGATCTAGGTCAAAAACAATATCTTTCTTATTTTGGAATTGTTTGGGAGCTAACTGAATGTTATCTTGTGGAATAATCTGTTTGAACTTCTTGGTGAAGAATAAGGGTATGCTTTTACCTCGAAACAAAAGATATAATTTCAAGATGTTTTCAATTCAATAAAAGACCGAAAATTTTCATAGCAATATCTGGTTTATGCAATTCTCTGGTGTACTTTAGAAGAGAAATGCTCATACTTTAAGGATGTATCATTACCCAAATATTGAGATATGTTTGAATATTGGCTTTTCTCAAACCTGTTGATTCTAACCTTATGTGAAAACCTGTCAGGCGTGCAATGCAGGATTAGTCTTCAGCCCAATGGGCTGTAGGATACCCATGACAATAAAAAAATTATCGGCTTCTGTAAAGGGAAATTTCTTTCTTAATATGCAGAGAGACTGGATTTCTTTGTAGCATATAAGAGTCAGTTCAGCCCACTGTTTTCTCTTGTATAGAAAGCTCCTATCCCCCCTAAGGATATCTGAATTTTCTTACTTCTTATTTATAGAAGTTACAAATAGAAATAACTTATTACATGAAAGGCATACGCCACACTACACTGGTGACAAGATGAATGACACCATTTGCAATTTCAACCTTGGACCATCTCAATTGTTCTGTGCATCTGTTTTTCTAATTAAGAATTTAGGTTAGAGAAAATCATATCAATGATTTACGGTAAAAGAAAAAGGACTCTTACCTAAATAAATCTTAATCAAAAAGCCAACAACAAATTAAAAGAGTATAAAAGAGAAAACAACAATAGACTTACCACTCAGCATCATCAATTGGAACATTATTTGGTTTTTCAACAATTCTTAATCCATTAACCACCACAAATCGAACACGCTTCTCTTCTTGTATAACTAGCTCTGGGAATCTTGTCCTTGTTTCCATAGATGTAGCTAATTCTCTTCTCTTAAATGTATATGGTCCTGATGAGGGAGAACTCAGATTAAAGACAACGAATGTTGCAATCAAACCAAAATGTTGTTAAAAAGGAAAAACCAAACTCCCTAGTTGCACATAAGCTCAATTTCTTTTTTTGAGTTATTATATATTGAATAGAAAAATCATCTTCAAACAAGTAAATTGCTAAAGAAATAAATAAACTGAAGCAAGTTAAATCTGTCAAACAAGGGTACAAATACGAACTCATTACCTTTTTTAGGAAATTTCTTAGCCAGTCTTCTGTACAAACCACCGGCAGCTTCAAGGGCTACCCCAATTGTTTTCTCCCGAATACCATTCAAGGATGCAAGCCTATTATTCACATCGCTAACTAAACTTTCATACATATTCGCCACATACATCAAAGGCAGAGCAAAATTTGGGTCTCCTTCATATTGGATCTCTCGGGTCCTCCTCTTACTCATTTTGTCTTGGCCAGCGTAATCAGTATCAGAATCAGGCACCTCAATCACACGGTCATTGATAAATTGGTCCACAACAATTTGCAAAAACCTCGCCCTCGCCGATTCAATAGGCGAAACATCTAGTTCCAAGTGGAATCAAAATCAGTTCGCCTTAACTAGTAACTCAACCCCCACTAAAAAAACCACAACCTAGTTCGATAAAAGCTAAAAGAGCTTGCGAGAGCTTCTCTACTAAAAAAGAACTCTAAGAAAATCGTCTAGCTTGTATCCAAAACAGTTCGCAACTGGAACAACATCAGAATTCAAAAGTTTAAGCTAGTTTTTTTACCCTCAACTGTCAAGATATCATAAGAAGTTGTTCTAGAAGACTCGTTGGTATCGAGACTGGCGCGGTCCTCGTCTACCTGCACGTTCATGCAATCCTAAACAAAAATTGAAGAAATGTCACACAGTGGTAAAATTGAAATTAGAGGAAATAAAAGAAAAAGATAAAGAATTAGGTGAAGACGGCACTGACGACGGCGGAGGCGGAATCGTCATTGGGGTTGTCGCCGGCAGTGATGTGATCGATGGCGGAGGCAGCGGTTCGGGCGTCGACGGCGTTGAGGACGTGCAGAGGGCTCTCGATGAAGGAAGAGGGAGAGTTGAGATTGTAGTGCTGAACGGGAACCCTAGCACCCATCTTAGGAAAATGAAGTTGAACAAGAGGCTGTTAACGGAATTCGCGATTCAGCCAAAGTCGATGGGTTGCGCGTGGTGGTGGTGGTGGTGGTTCTTGAATGTGTCACTGCAGAAGAAGGGTTTGGAAGAGAGAGAAAGCATGGTGGAAGGGAGAGAGAGAGAGAGAGAGAGAGAATGTTAACGGCTATCCAGAGATAGTAGAAGAAGAGGAAAAAGAGGAAGAGTCCAAACCTGAGGGTGACACCGTACCTGAGGTTTCCGGTGCTCGAAGCAGTTCCCAAACCTCACTTCCATTTCGGCTCTAGTTAATACTTCATTGACTCTTCATCCTTTTTTTATTTTATTTATTTAAAAAATAAATAAAAGAAAATGTACAGGTAGTGATGTAACATGAAATGTAACCATTTGATAGTAAACTGTAACTTCTTAAAATAAATTTATCCATTACTTTAAAAATTAGGAGTCACTTAAGTACGAGTCTTGTCCGAAGATTATTTTCACCAAAACTTTTGGGAGTCAAAATAATATATTCAAAATTTATATATTTTATATTTTTGTAACTAATTCAATAAAAATGAATACATAATCTAGTACATATATAATTATCAAAGAAATTACATAATCTAAAGGAATGTCTATCGTTTTTGTCATATTTTTGAACTCATGGAAATTGATTATAATTAGATTTTTCAGTTAACTTTTTTGAATGTAAATAATCATATTATCTGCAAAATATTCATCTTCCGTTTTATTAACATACATTTGATTCAAAAAATATTCACAAACTTTCATTTCATTATTATGCGATAAATAACCATATTATCATGTTTTCATCTTCACCAATAGTTTCTCTATCAATTTTAAAAAATAAATTTATTCTTTTATTTTTCATTAATATACCTATTTAGAAAATAAGTTTAAGACTAAAAAATAATTTATCATAATCTAATCAAAAGTTAAGAGACATAATTACTACAAAAAACTATAATAATCAAGTTACAATTAAAAATTGACTATGAAAAATCACATAGTACATTGTTTCTTCTTCTATATTAATAAAAAATTAATATACAAAAAGGTCATGAGATAAAAAAATAATACTAAATATTAAAGAAATAGTTTACTATCAAGTGAGACAAGAGAAAATTACCTTATTTATTTATTTAATAATGGAAGAGAAAATATAAAAAGATGAGAATAAAAATACTGAGTTTATGCCTAACTTTTTTTTAGTAACAAAAGAAAATAAATAAACATAAAAGAAGAATACAACATATAAAAAACTCAAAAGATAATTAAGAGAGAAAATAAAAAATATCTTAATAATTTTGTTTTCTTATATATTTAATTGTATATTTTATTATTTATTATTGTACTTTATAAAATAAATAAAAAATAATTAATTTAATTTTTATTAATTTTGAATATAATATTATTTAATTTAAAAATATAAATATTTTAAAATATTTTAAAAAAATTAAATGTAAAATAATAAATAAATAAAAAAATTGGGGAGGGGGCCGTGGCACCCGCCTGCCCCTTTATGTTCCGCCACTTGGCACAATGCACTTTAGTACATACACACTACATAACTCTTTCTATAAAATGACAAAATAAATAACATAAAATAAAAATTGTAAACGTTTTAGAGAATAACATTAATAATCCGGTTCAAATTTAGTAGGAATGGTTTAAAAAGATTGAGATGTCAAAACCATTTCATAACTTCACCACATGTTTGAATTGGATTGAGTTAAGAAAAAATTTACTTTTTAAATATGAATTGAATTAAATTTTACTCACTTAACCTATATGTTAAATGGGTTTGAGCAGGTTGAAAGTGACTTGACTTGTAATTTATCAACAAAACTTTATTAATTTGTTTACTATTTTTTATTATAATAATTTGCTACTTCTAATTATTTAGGTTTACAACTTAATTTTTTTAAATAATAGAATGTTATTCAATAATGTTTGAATAGTTTATATGTTTAATTTATTTGTTTTCAAGTTATATATGTTGATACTTTAATTTTTAACTATTATCTTTATACTAATACTTGGAAAATTAGGTGAACATTTTGATTCTACTATTATAAAAAGGAAAATTGAGTCAATTTACTTTCATTATAATCTAATAAACATATAAAATAAATTGTAAAAGTAAAACATTCATAAGTGACCTAACCTGCTAATCCACTAATTTATAGTGGGACGAGTCGGGTTACAAACTTTTTGACTCACCAAAGAGTGAATCGAGTTAAACCAACCTTTTTTAGCTCAACTATTGGTGAGTCAATCTGTGTGAGCCGAGTTGTCTCACTTTGACACCCCTAAAAAAATAACACTTCAAACTTTAAAAGGTTTAAGTAGATGTGACAAATCAGTCGATCCAAGCCATTTTGAGCATCATGCTACTAGCTCGCCAAATTCGATTCAAGTTAGGTCAACCTAACATCAAAAAACAAGTTGAAAGGTTGAACACATCTGCCATTAGGTGAGACTCTTTTTATGCTAAATGGGCTTGGTAATTTGGGGGAGGGGAAGGGGGAGGGGGGTCTTCCTGCACCCCCAAAATTTCTTCTACACCTCCAAGCACTTTCTAAATTTTGAAATTATCCTTTGAATATTTGACTAGCTGTAGTAATTATTTTGAAAATTGAACCTCACCCTCTTTGTCCTATTTAATGTAAACTAACATTAACCCCAAATTTTCCTAACCCTAAACCCCACCAAACCTCATACTCATTCTTCTCTTTCTCTTCGTGATAATGTAGTCTCTCCTCTTTTCTCCTCTTTATGTCCCTCTTTCACACCATTGAGAGATTCACAATTGACACAGGTAATATTTATTTTGTATTTGTGCTTTTGTTATGCCTCTAGCATGCATTTGTCATGTTTATGCATGATTTGAAATCGAGATCTATTGTGTTTGGTTTTGTATCAAATTGATGTAGAATTGATTATAATTAATTTTTTAATGTAGAATCAGTACGTGTTTAGTTTCCAAAATCAATTAAAGGGTAAAAAAATCACGTTGAATGAGTAGCAACTAATTGTTGCTTTTGCGTTGGAGAATTGATTAAGTTAGAATCAATTCTCCAATGTTGAACCAAACACACCAGAGTGTGGTGATTTTGTGAGATCTGGAAGTGTCCACTTTCGGGAACATATACAACTGAAACTTGACATCCGGAATGCACTCATCGAAAGTGTCCACTTCTTGGAAAACCTCTTCCGGATCTTGACTTCCGAAAATGTCCATTTCTAGGAAAACCTCTTTCGGATCTCAACTTCTGGAAGGCATTTATAAAACATCTATCAGGTCTTGACTTTCGGAAGTATCCACTTCTGAGAAAAACTTCTTCTGGATCTCAACTTCTGGAAGGCCTTAAAAAACCTCTACCGCATCTCAACTTCTGGAAGATTTTTAAAAAAAATAAAAAATAAAAAAAAATTGAGGAACTGACACGTAACACATGTTTAACGTTGTTAGTACTATATTAACAGAATCGGCCTAATTGTTCCACATTTTTAAAAATATGAAACTAATTGAGACTAAAAAAAATTGGGAACTTATTTGAGATTTTAATAAAAAATAAAGATTAAGAAAGTATTTTAACCTAATTTTTTAATTGTATTATAGAGAATTGGGTAAAAGTAATTCATTAGTACATCTTGATAAATTTAAAACAAAAAGTGATTAATCTGATAAAATTCATTCGATATATCCATTAATAAATTTCCATAGATATTATTTACTAAATCAAGACTAAGATATCCATAAAACATATTTCAAGTGGTAATTATATTTAAAACAGTACTCATAATTCAATAATTTTTTTCCAATAAAAAGAATTTATATTGTTAGTTGTCCAATAAATATATCAATTTTCATGATACAGTGTTAATGTCTCATTAATATACTTACCCAAAAATTAACAATGCACTAGCAGAAAAAATGGTACAAAAAGAAATTACAAAAAAAATATTATATAAAAATGACATTACAAGAAAAAAGGGTTTCGATTTATGTGATTCGAGTGAAATGATAGTTTTAGTTTACACTTGTATCCATACGTGAGTGTTTCGTACCATCCATTCCAATTCATTGTTCATGAACACATCAGAATTGCACCTCATACATTTTCATATCCATTTCATAGCATATCTTCGGGTTTTCTGAAATCTTGTTTGTGTTAGGATATAGAAGTATGTTTAATTGATTCTTAGCCTATAGTTTAGTTGCATTTAGTGTAGTAAATAGTTCTGTAGCTCAGCACTGCATAAATCCACTTGCCTTCAGACAAGCATTTCATCAAACACCTTCATGTATTTAGGTTTTCTCTTAGGACTTTTATCAAACAGCTTGTTAATTTTGTTTTTCTGCATATTTTAGATACTGATAGGATATAGATTTGCTTAGGACTAGTTAGTTAATAAATTTTATACATTCATATCTCCATTCCATCCATTGCATTGGCATTTAGAAGTAGAATAAGAAAAAATAGAGTTTGTCTTATATTCTAGCACTAGTTCAAGGTCAGATTTGTGTTGCATTTACTTTTAGCATTTTCAGCATATTATTTAGTATGGAGGATAGGAAAACCTTGAAGGAGCTAGCAAATGAGGATATTGTCTACTATTCACCGTGAATTCAGTTTCCACAAGGAGAGGATAATGTTCATTTTGGGTTGAAGTTTGGATGTCCTATATTGAAACAGAGATGGTAGCTGGAATTTTCCAAGGCCAACAACAACAGTTCAATTCTTATAATTCTGGAGGAAGAGATTTGCTTAATCTAAGATACGTTCCACCACCTCCAAATATGCAATCACAACTCTTTTCTCAGCAGCTTATAACCAATTGCAGCAAATGCATCAACAGGCTCAATAATATAGGCAGAATTTTGGTTCCACCACTTTGAGTAAATTAGTTGCAGGTCTGCACGAGCATCAATCTTCACAGGAAAGTTCACCACAACTACATGTTTCATACTAGTTTCATCTTTTCTTCCCCTCTCTTAATCTTTTCTCTCACAATTTCTTTTTGCTGCCATTTTTAATGTTTCAGTTCTGTTCTGTTTCAGCAGTATTAGTCTAGAAATAGGAAATTTGTTGCATTTCAGTTTCCATTCTGTAAATACTTGCTTAAATAGTTTAGTTTGATGCATTAGAGTTTGTTTAGTTTCTGAATATGCTGATTCAGGTAAAGTTTTCAATTTTATAGGTTCATTTAGTACTAACTAGTACAGTATTCTTCCATTTCAAATTCTGGTGTATCTGCTATATTCTTAATTCTGCATAATTGTTGATAGATATCTTTAACCTTAGCTTTCTTTTAGATCACTCAAGCAACATGCCTCTGATGATATGCCAATAATGTGTTACTCATAGTTATGAAACATGTTGGAAAAGAATTGGTGAAATAACAAAGTGTGATTAATGGATCTTATTATATGAATGATGTTATAAATAATAACCAAAGTGGTATTGCTATGATGTTGATATGTGGTGTAAATATTAAGTTAGAAAACTTGATGAGATACTTATGTTCTAGTGATGCGTTTAGTTAAGTAAACAAAGGATCATGTGGAGAGAAGCAATTGAGGTTTCAGATATTAAGTTGGGGATAAGAAGATATTGATACTCTATAACATATACCAGAGTGGGTAGGTTGCTACATAAACTAGGATTGTGACAAGTGTGTTGGTCCTTGAGTCCTAGCTTAATACTAGTCTTTGTAAAGTAGATAGACATTATATATCCCACATGAATAAGATATATGGCCTTTTATATGCTTAATATGTGATACACACATGAACACATGGCACACACACATTTGACATTATATATCCCACATGAATAAGATATATGGCCTTTTATATGCTTAATATGTGATACACACATGAACACATGGCACACACACATTTATTTTTATTACATGTTTAAATCACGGCCAGGTCATCTATTATCTTTTTTTTTTGTGATTGTGATCTTGCTATGATGATGTTTTTGACATGAGAGTAGATGATCTTACAAGTGTGTGTTAGTGGGAACTTGTAAAATAGTTGACAGATCATTCTTTATACATGTATGAAAATTTTCTTTCAGGTGTATGTTTGGGATATGTAAATTGTTTATATGCTAAATATCCAATTCAATCATTAGTATGTTATTTGTACCCTTTATTAGTTTAAAACTAAATATTTTTGAAAGTCACATTTATGTATTGGAGCATGTCATTTAATTGACTTGAGGAGTTAATATTTGAGATATTCATCAATTTAGATAAACCCAATTAACTTGAGTTTGAAGCAAATAAATGAATTTGTTTCCTATTTTTAGCTTAACCATATTGTATTTGAAATAAACCAATCAAATTCGATAATGATTTATTAAGATATCGAAATTGTGATATGCAAATTCAATGAATCCGAATCAATCTAATGATATATTATTTTTATTATAAATGAACTTTTCTGATACTATTTTTTTATTATCTTTGTTATCATTTGATTGATGTAAATCTCAATACAAAAATATTTATCTTTTCTGAGGAATAAACTATATGCACATTTTTGAACAAAATTAATCTTTTTATTTTTCAAGAAACAAAATTTTGACTATTTACGTTACATAAATTCAATTAATTCCAAACAAACCAAATTAAATTGCTCTTGATTTAGTTTAGAAGGATTTTATTTTATTTATAATTCAAACCAACCCTTTTTAAAATTCAAACCAATCTTTTTTAAAAATCAATCCAATGAAATTGATTGGTTTAATGTTTATTTTCTCCCAATCGTTAACACTTATAACTTGTGTAGTGCATTGTAAATATGAAATCATTCTCTTTTGTAACTTTACCTTTAAATTTCACTTTTCTTTTCCTTTGAATAAAAAGCACAATCATGTTTTATTTCTAACCTACATTTTTTTCTCTATACAATTTTACCTTCAGCGATCAAATGGTAAGATTTTCATAATTTTTCCAACTTCTCAAAATAGTAAACAAAAATAATCTAAAGTCTGATTAAAATCCGAGATCAGAAATTATTTTTAAAATGAATTTAAGTATCTAAAACAAACTTAAATTGACTTGCATAATCTCTTAAGAGTAGTTACTAAAACATTGATCAGAATCACTGTTAATTTTTCCCAACATAACATTAATCAGTTTGTGACAACAAACGTATGCGTTTGGTTGAGATTGAGATTGCCGAGGATGTATATACTGCAATAGGCATTGCCAAATAAAAAAACGGTATACGGTACGTCTGAACATGACAACTTCAATCACTTCAATCACAGTGGATATTAGTGAGTGAGAGATGACAGATAAACTCATATTCCAAGCTAATCTGTGAATGTGACATGAAACCATAAAATATTCGCCCATCTTAAAGTTCTGTGACAAGAATTTTAAAGTATCCCCAGACAGCACAAATTATTTAGGCTACATTGAACTCTGAATTTGAAGAAAAGATTATTTAACCATAATGTACAAACAAAAGCAATAAGCACCGAAAAAGCTGCAACACTGAAGTATGGGTTCAGCGTCTCCCAGATGCAACCGATTCGGTATTAAAGAGATACTTCACTCGTGACAGAACTGAATCATGTGCCGGATCATAAGGATGGTCTTTAGAAGGGATTTCAAGGATTGCAGGAACAGGCTTGTTATAACTATCAACCAAAAACCTTATCATATTTGCAACCTGCACAAGAAAGAAAGTCTAAGATCTTTGAATTTTTGGAAAACATGCAGGTAGAGCAGGGTCGTAAGAGCTTACGGAACAAGTAAAAGTCATATATGCACGAAGATGGCGAAGAAAAGAATAAAGTAAACCAAATATACTTTGAATCTCATTCTCATGACAATAACTTTGATTACGATGCAGAACATGTGCTAAACCACAGCTAACAGTAAATAAATAGGCTTACAGAAATAATAAGATCATGTTTCAGTCCATATGAAGTAGGAAAACAAAAGCAGACATAGTGTTAATTAACAAGCAAGCACACAACAGCCTGGATCATTTATTATAATCATGAAATATGGACTTACATATTGGCTAATCATCACAATTGCAATATCCTCCCTTGTTGTAAATTCCTTGAATGCATCCTCAATTTGTTTGACAGTTGTTTCTGAAAATCAAATCAAGATAAATCAAGAACATAAAGTAAAATCAGCTTGATTCCAAACTGATCAAGCATACTTCAGAACGAGACACTTTTGACACAAAAATGTTATAGTGTAAATCTGTAGTAACCCAAGCAATATCTGAAGTTTTAGCCGGATCAAACCAATAGTTTCTAGGATATCTAATAATAACCAGTGAGAAAAAATTAACAAAAAATCAATACACAATCAAAGTATGATAAGTCAATTTCTTACAATGACAAGTGTCAAAGGCTATAAAAAGTATTCCCTATCCTTTCTCATGTACTGCAGATAAGGAATATGAACTTTCAAATAGAAAACCTTGAGGCCTGTTTTCTTTCTTTAAATCGTTTTGTTTCAATTTCCTATTTTCACTAAACTAAGAAAATGTTATCTTGTTTTCAAAAATTTATATAGAAAATGTGAAAACACCCTGTACAAAACTTTATAAACAAGAAAAAGAGTGGAAACAAGGTAGCATTTTTGTAAATGTTAGTGAAAACAACCTGTACAAATCTTCAATAGAACACATACCGTAACTGAAAAGGGTAGGGAGTCACTCATTCCCAATGCACAATTTAACAAGAAAAAGATTGTGGTTTAAGAGATTGATAAGAAACATACACAAAGATTATAGAACAGTAAGTAAAATACAGTTCAATGGCATACTTGCATCCACAATGAGGTAATTTGTCTTCCTACGTATGTCAACATTTCCCACTCCAGCCAACAGAAACCCAACTACGGTGTCCTGGTGTAAAATAAAGTAGTCATTGTGAACCTTCAGTATGTTTTAATCATTTCAATCATAATACCAATTACAAAAAATTACAACAACAACAGAATGAGGAACTGGTGCAGTCAGCATTGGAACATTAAAGCATAATCTTAAAGTATAAAATATCTCAATAATTGGTTTCAATTTGATTGGGGCTAATTTCTTATTAGATTGGCTGTTTATTTTTAATTCTTATAGTAATCTTTAAGCAATAGGGATATTTCAGTACTATTCTGTTAAGGTTGCAATGTAAAGAATATAGTTGTGTTGAAATGTCAATGTATGGGTTTTTGGCTTGCACTCCATAGGTGTCTCACTTGTGTGTTTCTCTTTTTTTGGGGTTCAATTATGTTAGTTAGAAGAGGAAGCTTTAATAAGTCTGACACTACTACTTAATTGATGCACTCAACTATCATCTTATGAATAGACGGTCAGTTTATATCTTACCATGGCAGCAAATAGATCTCTCTTCGTGCATCTGAGTGTTATGCAATCAATCAAATGCTTGATACCCAAGACCCTAAGTGTGACACCCGGGTTAATTTCTCTTTTACCCAAAATTTCTAAATCTTTTTTTTTTTCTAGTTTTTCAGGTTACATACTTAATTGTTTGGATGAGAACAACAACCTCATGACTCCATTTTCTGTTCCAAAATCCTTGTAATTCTTGCTTGAGTCTACTCAAAGAACTGTCAAATAATAAACAGCCAAATTAGCTTCTTGAACAGCATCTGAATTCTGATAAACTTGACTCATGAACAACCAAACTCATCATGGCTTACAACCCTTGGCTTCATATATCCTCAGGAAGCTATTAATTCAATCCACTGTTATTATAACTCAAAATGTCTGAACCATATAAGAAACTTTAAGCCTAACCTGCCAAAACGTAAGCCTTTTTATTGCTCTGTCACAGAATAGAATATATTTTTAATTATCCCGCATGCAGTGGTGCTTAATCACGAGAAGACTGATGGCAAAAGAAAGCTCCAAAATTATTGCAACTTTCTCTAGCATTGCAGCAGTCATAAACAAACTAGCTAGGATGATTCCGTACTAATAAGCCCTCACAGAAACATTGCTGGATCCTAATTATAATATCATCTACTTTATGCCTTTTAGACAACATGATCCCAAGATAGAAGACAACTTCTATATTTGCACAAAATTCTCAACAATCATATCTCACGAAGTAACAATCAGCATAAATCAACTGAACATACTCTAATTTTCCAGTTACAAATTAGAGTAGAGTTAGTGAGTTATATTTATGCTCAATATTTATTTTAACCTTCACAAATTGAAATTTTAAATGTGTCCGGGAAACTTAAAAGGCATGCATAAAAAACACGCAGTATTTGTTGTTCTGCAGTCAAAGAAAGCGTACAATCGCCACATTCTTACCTCATCCGCAATCATGGCAATGAGTGCTGAATTGTTGCTAGGAATTTGAACTCTGTTGGCCATTTGGTATGACTACAGGTAAAAATAAGGGAAACAACAGACGTCAGGAGTCTTAGTTAGACAGTAACCCTTATAAATCAATAAAATTTAAATGATATTTCATTCCTAAATAAAATCATATTATCCATTCATAAGTTTTTTCCTGCAAAACTCCTCTCCGAATAATTTTTCCCAATTTTTCATGGGAATCCCAAAACAAACCTCACCAGAAAATTGTAATTCTAAGGCAATCTGAGTGCTTATGAACAGTAAATAATCACAGATCTCAGACACTTTAGACGTGATCCACTAAAACTACGATCCCTTTACTAGTATTTGATCGCAATCAAAAGATCTATACATTGACAAATGGAATACAATTTGGAGCCTACGTACGACAACCTAGACTCTGCTTAAAGTGAATTTAAACGAATTATGCCGAGAAAGTCCTCATGAAGAATCTAAGTAACCGATATCAGCATCTAAAGAACTGAATCCCAATTGTCACAACCCAGAGCATATAACAAATAGAACGCACCAGATCGGAAAACCGACAAGGCAGAGGGCGGAGACAACGGAGAATCTCAGAGCAGAGTACGGCGGCGCGTGGATGGAGCCAGGGAGGAGTCCGGTCTTTTATGGAGCTCCAACAATTACGAGTGCTATCAGTTTCGACCTTGTTCTCTCACCCTTTTTAGCCCTTTTAATTTTATATTTTTTCTTTATTATTATGCACTGTAATGAAAATTAAAATTAACTTTTTTAGAAAATGCAAACCTGTACCTTCCTGTGAAAGCTAACATTGTTATAATCTCAACTAGTTTGTGACTATGCACGGATCTTTTTTTTTTTTTTCTGTTTTAT